>Ga0070725_10000068_pt1 | contig 100116 bp, 113 predicted proteins | sample tdDd002_FD_69781 | JGI IMG/M metagenome (GOLD analysis project Ga0070725, IMG submission 69781) | Marine sediment microbial communities from the Atlantic coast under amendment with organic carbon and nitrate - tdDd00.2 | ecosystem: Environmental > Aquatic > Marine > Coastal > Sediment... | reverse complement strand
AACCGCTCATCGTCGCCATCAAGGCGATATCGCCGGTGACCACCGAGCGTCCTCGACGTTGGTAAAAGTCGCTTCTCACGCTCCCATCGACGCATGGTTACTACGCTCACGCCGTAGTGTTCTGCCGCCTGACCAATCCCCACCAAACCATAATCGCAACGCATAAATTTCTCCGAAAAATACCATGATCAGGTTTGATCGGAGATTTTTCAACAAGCGATTACCCCATCGAAGCCCCAGAGCTGTTTGATTTAGATGTGAGTTTGGGGGAAGTGGGTAAAAGTGAGGTGCTGTTGTGTTTAGCTCGTGAGATCATCAGTGCTAACCACCAGCGTATTGTGCATAATTGCGCTTACCTTGCGTAATCGTAACGCCTTGCGTCTCCTTTCAAAGCGCCTTGTATTTTTTTTTAATCTTGTTTACCTTATGATATATTTAAAAAGTAAACAGTACTGTAGTAGAAAATAGAGTGATTAAGCATAAGGCATAGAAATACGCTAACGGAAGACAAGTTATGATATATGACAAAGGCACATTAGTAGAAATCACAATGGAAGGCGAGCATTTCGGGAAACGATTTGTGATCGACCAATCTCATGTGACTGACGCGCTGTATGACGACTCAGGCAAGATTATTGACTACAACGTGAGAGTCTACCATGCTCCCTTTGACTTTTCTCTCCCCGGTATGCCTAAAATGATCTGCTGCTATCGCGCCAAGGACTTACGCCGTGTTAATCCCGATGGCGATGCATTGTCGAATGATACCTTTAGCGAAATGCTTAGCACGCTGAAGAAGGGAAGAATTTCGTATGAGTCAGACAATGGCGTGAATCGCGGGGCTGTCCTTTCGTGTTTTGATTGACGCATCGAAAAGGGACTTCCCCGTGTCGCCTCGTTCAGTTCGCTTCGGGGCTTTTTATGTCTATATCTTACCTTTATGTGTCTTCAGTGCGCCGGAAGGTTTTTTGTCAAAACGTCTATCGGCGTGATACTATCCATATTTAAGATCAAGACAAGCTAGGATTGCGCTAAACATGGATAATAAACATTTCAAATCTCAACATGACGAACAACTAAAAGACTGCCCGTACTTTTATCCAAACACGTATATCGATACAGAAGCGCAAGCTGAGCTTTACATGTCAGTCGACACCGGCGACCTTCCTCGTATCAAAGATCTGATTTTACGTTATGATGTGCCGCCCATTATCGACCAGAATGTACTGTGTGCCTTTTACACAGCACGACACGACATGGCCATGCCTTGTATGCAGGTTGTTTTTGACGCCATTGACAAGCTAGGCACGTGGCCGATAAGAGCGGCGTTCTATGAACACGCCAGAGCACATTTCTTTTGTCCTGAAAACCTTGGGTCAACCGGCAAACACGTATTCGACCATCTTACGCAAGACGCGCCAATGAACACTAATGAAGAGCAGGTGTTACTGAAGCGACTTTTTCACTATGGTCATTACAGCGAAAGCGCCGTCGATTTGCTGCAATTCTTATTTGAGCGCCATCCCTGCACGGAAGAACGCATTCGTTACTTCTTGGACACGAGCGCCTCCCGTTTGCGGCATGACCACTTTAAGCGCTATATTCAGATGGGACTCGACCTCTCGTTGCTCAACCCTCAATTAAAAGAAAAGCTCCAATCTCCACTTGAGTCCGGCCTTATCAATGACGTTATGGGTAACGTTCGTGTGCCTGATGATTTTGTTGTTGGTACGCATAGCAGGCGTGCCAAGAAGCTTGTTTTACTCATCCACGAATGGGAGGCGAGTCAGTCCCGCTCGTAACGGTGAAAGCGGAGTGTCCGTGGCGTTGCTATTTGAACAATCGCGATGATTTTTTTAGATGGAGTCTCGGTGCTTGAGCATATCTGACAAATCCACTTATTGTCCTTGTAATACGTACCATCCAGATGTTTTACGGTTTATGGTGTCCGTTACTGACACATTATTTTGTCTGTTAATACCATGTGCTAACAAATGAAGGTGGTTTGTGCTATTATACGAGAGCACCCCGTGTATAAAGTTTCACTTGCTATATGGGCATTGAGCCATCATTTAATTAATTACCTTTGGTAAAAAGCGATGAATGAATATAAACCAAAGCTAGCCTGGGCTCAGTTCATTGGAAGCGTTTTATCGTCATTAATATTCGATTACATATTGAGACTGAATGCGACCGATTTTTATGCTGGTGGGTTAAATGAAAATATATGGTTTGGCTTTCATATAATGGGCTTTATTGGTCTTATTTTTTTTATGGGCAAAATTCACGCTAATTTAGTCTATGTCAGAAAATTATTAAAGCATTTGATACCAGCGTCTTTCTTTTACTTGGTTTCAATATATGGTTACGTTCTGGGTCTAGGTATAGACTCATTGTAATTTATTTTCACAACTGACAGAAACTAAAAGAAGGGCCAGGAAAGTTTAGCCTGCTAGGCGATAATTGTTCAACCCATGCTGTATAAGCTTTTAAAGCTGCTGGAATTGTCAATAGGGGAATACCAGGACTCGACACTCCTGATAATTTGTACAAATTTTTGAGGGAAAATTGGTGTAAATCTGTAACTTATTCAGGCTTTTTGGGTATAAATCCGTCTAATACGGGCTCTGCAAAATTTAAAGTTGAAGTAAAGATTTGAAAATTATTATTTTTTTAGTTTTATCGGTAATGTTAATACAAGGAAACGCGATGGTTTTTTCTACTACAACGAAAAAGCTTGGCTGGGAGTGGTCAGACGGAAGAAAAATAACCGGAAAGGCAATTGTAAAAATAGAAGAGATCAAGAAATCTAATGGACTTTTTTATTCTCCTTCGTTGGTTGATCATATTCCAGATGGAATAACTCTTAAAGGAGAAGTTCTATTTTCTACAATTGAAGTGGGCGCTCAAAAAGTTAAGTTAAAATTTCCTGAGCCGGAGCTGAATGAGCAAGAGTTATCAACATATGTTTTTTTAGGCTTCTTGGATACCGATACATGCATTTGTATTAAAACGGTTCCTGATGAAGTTACTAAATCTGGAGATTTAGAATCATGGTATAAAAATCAAGACTGTTGAGATAGAATTTTGTATTAACTGACGTGAATTGCACAAGAGGCAACGTAGCAGTTAGATTGTTAGACCTGTTTACAAAGAACATAAAAGAGTTTTTATGTGTACATTTAAAACCAATAGATTGATACTGCCAGTCATTTTTAGTCTACTCCTAAGTGCTTGTGACGCAAATAAAGAAAAATGCTATGATGCGGATCAGGTAAATGAAGCGACGATTATAGAGAGCGCGGGAGGCAGTCATCAATTAGCGGTTGTTCCCATGCTAGAGACTTTATATTTCTTCCAAGGCGTTGTATTAGAAGAAAAACAAGATGCCGTGTATGTCCACCTAGTGAGGTGTAAGAACAGTGAAAAATGTAAGGTTGATGCCGAAGCTCAGCTAGATCTAGACACTCCGGGGCGCTACATTGTAGACATACCTCACAAAACCAATAAACCAATAAAACTAAACTTTGCCTCTGACAAACGTCAAATATGGCCTTAAATTTAGCAGTGCTCTATCTTAATGTAATTTACGTTTTACAACTATTCGTCTAATTGCGGTATAGAAGAAGACAGCAAAGAATAAAGCAAGACTCAATGACAATACTGTTAATGACCATGAATAAGGACCAAATGAGCAATTTCCATATCTACACATTACCTCAGTAGGCTCAGATGCGGCTAGTAACCAGATAGAAATTAAAATAAAAGTAACAACGAAAAAGAGCCCAACTGAAATTAAATAAAAGAGATTCACTTCTTTGTCTTGGTGAAAATTATCTTTGGTTTTATCAGTCAATATTTTCCAAGATAAATATATAAAAAAATAGCTCCCGCGAGGCAAGTTAATGTGATCAGATAGTTAACGGTGATGTTTAGTTCCATATTAATAACCATTGCATTCTACGGTAAGAGAACCTTCATCCCCACTTCTTAGAGAAAAACGTGTACGCACTTCACATTATCAATCTTAAAAGCATTGATAATGTAACGCTTGCCAGTCAAAAAAAGGAGGATAGATATAAGAGACATATCCAAAAGCCTGTTTTATCTTGAATGTCGCCTTGCTCAACGAAGACAGCGTCCTTTTCAACCTGCTGTGTGTTGTCTTCCATTGTGTATTTCCTCTACTATAATTCGAAACAGTGACGAAATTCAAGTTCACAAGAAAAATAAAAATGTACTATGTGACCGTTTATAAATGGATATGTCAAATGAGCGCCGTCTTTTGCATTGCTATCATGCCAAGAAGCTTGCTTTACTCACCCGCGAAAGGGAAGCGACTCAGTCCACTCGTAACGGTGAAGGCGGAGTATCCATGACGTTGCTGTCACATAACACAACACAAAGATGTGTTGTTGCATGCGGCTTACACGCAGCTTTAGCGCAATGTGTGGTGGTTTTATTTGACATTCTTAAAGAAACTTTGTTAAGTTGCTTTGAATCGTGAGCAATTAGCTGCTCACTTAACAACAGCGAAAAAAAGGATAATTATGGCCTGGTTTTACGGTAAGCCGATGAACGACATGCCCTTTCAGCATAATGCGATGCCCCTGGAATTTTTTGCCAGTCGGTGTGATTTCCGAGAAGGCGTTTACGTGGTTGTCCCAAGCGACATCGAGATTAAGCCAGAGACCTTGATCAAAGCGACGGCTCAAGTAATGGGATACCACGCCACCAATATCCACAAAGAACTAAATGGCTTTCAGGGGTATGGCGCCATTCACTACACGTTGCTCTCACCGGAAGAAGCGGAGCCAATAAAACAAAAGCTCGGGTTGTGTGGATAACGTTTGTAGGATGTGATCCGAGATAGTCGATTTGGCTTCGTCATTTTAAGCTCCCCCTTTCACGTGCGTTTTATGTGTTGGAGGGGGATTGCTCGAATCAGCGTACGTAGTGCGCCACGTCATTTTTTAGCCAAGACGTAGAGCACGACTCAATGTAGGCAACTACCCCTTCTTTTTCACGGGCCATAGTTTCAGCAGTGCAGGTCTTGAGTTTCCTTAGTAATAAACGACCAAACACAATCTCTGCACTGCTGGCATTCAATACGTCACTCTTTTGAAGTTCAAGCAGCACCTCTTTAAGCAAAGCATATTCAAGCCCTAATGCTTGCAAGGCTGTCGCACTTTTCACACCGTTGAAATAGACGTATTCATCCGTTAGCAGCGGCACCACGTAACTTTCAACAGAAGAGGCTTCACGTAGTGTGCTTACACGCACTCGTGTGATCCGTTTAAGGAGAAACCGATACAATACGACACTACATCCCAATATTAATGGAATGAGTAAGATGTCAATTGGTTGGTAGAGTAAATCGCGATTCAAAGAAGGGCTGCTGTCGTAGATGGTGTCAAATACATCAAAGGCTTGAAACGTCGCACCCAGTGTCACGAGTATGAGGAATGTGCCTAGATACCACGCTTTGGTGGAAAACGTTTTGCTGCGTTTCGCTTCCTGTTGAACAATCGCGATGATTTTTTCGATGGTGCCTCGGTGCTTGAGTATATCTGCTAAGTCCATTTCTTGCCTCTGTGTGAAATGTTGATCATATGTTGTTTATATTTTATCACAAGGACAAAGAACGGTTGACACTAAAGTGAGCGCTTTTTCTACGTGATGAATAGGCAAGCTTCACACGCCGCCTCGTTGTTGTCATAATAATTGTTGAGCACTGCTGGTTAATTTGATATGGTTGATTTTAATGCAATGAGCGTGAGTGTATATTCATCGCCACATTATAGTTTAATAGGGAGTAAGGTAATAATGATAAAAGTAATAGTAGGGTTCCTGGCAATGATCCTTGTAAGTGGTTGTGCTCAAGAGCCGACGTTAGAAAAGGTTTATCGCACCTCTGTATTTGACGATGTGGTGAGAGGCATGGTTTTTTACAAGGGTGTCACTGACAATTCTGAAACAAGTATCGAAAACCTTTATGTAGAAGGTTTCATTAATACGCTTACGGCCAGAAATTTTAAAGAACTCACACACTGCCAAAATCTGGACGGCATCAATATACGCATGGTACAAATAGACGATTTTGAGGTAGAGGTCAATACCGTTAAATGTCAGGGAATCCATAAAAGTAAAGGAAAGGTGCTTAGTTTATCTGAAGACGGCAGGAAAATCTCTGTGGTAGAAATTAACGCATAGGGTAAACGACAACAAAAGCTTCTCACATCGCCCCGTCTGGCTTGCTTCGGGGCGTTGTTGTTTGCAAACATCAATCGCTTAGAAATCGTGCAGGGTGTCAAATCAGCGTATACACTGAAATGACACATTGACTGCATAGGGGCAAATCATGCCCATTGAACGTTTCTTTGACGAAGACGACATCAAGACCCTCATTGTTATGAATGCAGCGCCGCCGTATGGGCCTCGCAACGCTGCACTTATCCTCGCGGCGAGCTATTTGGGACTCACAACATTGCTGCGCCTGGAAGGCGTCATGGACGCCTCTGGCGAATTCTTTCGCATCTGGACTTTGCCGGCACATGTTGCGTATACCGGCGAGCCACGAGGATTGCACACTGCCGATCACGTGCTACCGATTTTGGATGATTACATGACTTGGTGGACCGACAATGATCTGTTTGGTACCGGGTTGGTTCGCTATCGAGGCCGGGATCCTAAAGCACCATTCATCATCAATGACAAATATGCCGCCTACACGCTCTCAGGACGCTCTGAGAAGGGTTATATTGACAACTCGATGAATCGAAAGCTAAAGCAATTGATCGCCAACACAGCGATTGAGGGAGCAACGCCAGCAGCGTTCCGGGATAGTTTCATCCGCATGATGTATCAGGCTGGGTGTGGTTACAAGGATTTGATGGATATCACCGGGATAAGACAGCAGGAGACGCTTGATAGAAAAATAAAGCCTTGTTCTATTGAGTTACTCTCCGTCTATCAATCACTTTACTCTAAGGTATTTTAAAGATACGAGTAAATAAATCATATTTCATTTCGAACGCTGTCAATAGAGGTGTTGTAATTACTCCACCACAAACGTTGTTTTTCATCATGCCTTAATAAAGCATCATCATCACTCTCATAAATACGGATTGTCAACTTTTTTAGATTGTACATCTCAATTCTTATGCTATCAGGGTCTATAAATGGATATTCCTCAAGATTGATTCCTCTAGCACGTTTTAAGATCTTTTTCGCGAGTAGAAATTTAACTTTGTAGTCAGAGTAAGATTGTAACCTGTCCCTCTCAGAGCTCAATCTTGCCCTACTATATTCTCTAAGTCGCTGTTGTGACTCCTGAACAGAGGATTTCTCATACTTCTCAATCATGATTAAGTTATGACAATCATCACAAACATCAGCATAAAGTCGGTAAAATGCAGCCTCAACATCATTCACCCACCTAAGGGACTCTTGCCTTTTCCATATATGCAACGCACTTAGCGCTATTGCGACTGTTAAGATGGACGTTAGAGTTTTCACCTGACCTGTTATGTCATATACTCCAACCCAAATCTGAGCGAAGATAAAACCACTAGTTATCAGAAGAAAACTAATTAAGAAGTAAAATCTCATACTACCCGCCAAGGTTCCAAGCTATAACTTTAACCTAAAAACAATTCTATCACACTTCTTGCTTTTTGCCGCTCAGGATTATGCGGAGATAAAGACGACTCAAGCAGGGATCCGCAGTAAAATTCTGTTTATGTGATATAATGAAAAGCAAAAGATCTAAAAAAGAATGAGGCAGAATGAAGCGCGCCGTGAAGAATTCAGTAATGATGCCAAAGACTCCTGGCTTTAGTGGCGACGCCGAAATGGATGCAGAGGTTAATATAACTCACGGCGCACCCCGAATTTTTCGGAGAGGCTCTTTACCAAAGGCGGGCTATTAAAGACCGAGCCTATTGCAAAAGCATATAAAAGGATATCGTCATGAGTTTAAGACAGAAAAAAATAAATGACCTTAAGAAAGCTAGGCGTTCGAGTGTCCTGGGGGCTTTTCTTCTAGCTCTCCTGTTTTTTCCCCTTTCCGGGTTTGCTATTAGTGTTGGAGTTGGTTTTGCGTGGTTCTTATTCTGTGTTCTCTTAATGTTGCCAACAGGAGGTCTTGCAGGATTCGCCTTATGGCCAACATCTATGATAATAGTGCCATGGCATGCTCACACAGAAAACAAAAAAAGGGATCTTGAGATTGACCTCCAGTATGGCGACAGGATTGATTAGCCTATTTCTAAGTGAATCCCTATGCTTTATAGCATTAAGCAGTCATGGGGGTTTGATTTCAATTGTTGATTATTCTCTCATCGACCGGAACGTTGACATATACATATTCGGAAATGGATAGATCATGAAAATAAAAACAGGTGCAACCATTGGTGGATGGAAACTATTGCAAGAGATAGGGCGAGGCGGAAATGGTCAGGTATGGCTGGTTGAAAAAGAAGGTAAAAAAAACGCGCTTAAAATCCTAACTAACGCAAAAGGTGTTCCGCTGGAAAGATTTAAGCAGGAGATAGACTTTCTTATTGCCGAAAAGCATCCCAACATTATAAGAATGATTGAATACCATATTCCTCGCAGCCCATCGAAATATGACCGCCCTTGGTACGTTATGCCTAAAGCTATCCCCTACAAGGAAGTTTTAAGCCACAAAAGCTGGGAAAGTGTAGTAAAAGATTTTATTGAATTAGCAACAGCTCTTTCGCACATGCATGCCCAAGGGGTCTCCCATAGAGATATCAAACTTGAAAATGTTTTGTATCACGATAAAAAAATCGTGTTGTCAGATTTCGGTCTAGTAAAATGCTCCAACGAAAGCAACATCACAGAGGAACGGCGTGATGTTGGGGCAAAATTCACCATGGCCCCAGAGATGCGAAGACATGCTTACAGGGCAGATGGGTGCGCCGCAGATGTTTATTCATTTGCAAAGACTTTATGGATAGCTCTCACTAAGGATGACTTTTGCTTTGACGGACAGTACATGAGAGACAGTTCTCTATCTTTATCCAAATATAATGGCAACATGTATTTAGCAACTTTAGAAAAGGCCATTTCCTCAGCTACTGCAAATGACCCAAAAGAAAGACCGGACATACTTTCGTTCTCAGATGAATTAAAAGAGTGGATGCGCTTAATTTCTGATTGGGAAATGCAAAGCAAGAAAACATGGAAAGACATCTCAAATTTTACCTTTCCAACTGGAGTGCCAGAAGTTGCAAAATGGTCTAAATTTAGCGACATCGCTGATGTGCTAAACACTTTCTCTAAGGTTAAATCTCCTAATTACATGTTTTATCCCGACGGCGGAGGGCATCACCTTGTAGGGTGCTTTGTTGCAGGCGAGAATGGCTTCATTGAGTTGCACGTAGGAGAGCGCGATAGGGTGATTTTAAAACCTGATTACTTATTATTCGAATCTCTTGGGGGTGACCCGCTATGGGATTATTTTCGCTTAAAAGCCTCTACAGTTGACTATAAATTCCCTGAAGAATACACAGGAAGCGGTGTGCTTAATGAGGAGTTGTTAGAGGTTAAGCCAGGTGTTTACAGGCATATAAATGTAATGCCTGATGAGAGCGCTGATTTGCCAAACACCTTTCGCAAGGTCTATCGTTGTGTCTCGGGCACTTTTCTTATAGTAAACACAAACTCTATTTACAATAAATTAGGAGGTTGCCACGATGCTAATAATGGTCAATACAATAGAATGAGTGACGGAGATTTTCGAAACTTTGCACTTAAAGCAAGAGAAGAACTAGGCGACATACCGAAATTGAATAATCCCAAATAAACCTAGCTGAATTTATGCAGATGTTTATGATGTGTGTGCCGAGCAACGACGACTACTTATTCTCCGTAATGCGAACATAAATAAAAAAAAGGCCACAGTTAACGATAACATAGTCGAGTGAAGATATATCTCTTTTGCCGCAGAATCTATCTGACCCCGTTTCCTCGCCCCTATTTCATATTCCCAGTAGTATTCATCAAAGTTTTCGCGATGAAGCTTCAAGTCTTCAATTATAATCTGTGATCTTTGGTGACCAAATGCACCTTCTACAGGAGCTGCAATGGAAAACAAAAGAGCGCGTGAATCCCACCACCCTCTTGCGCTTTGATTTTCGCTTTTGGTGTAAATTGGCCATGCAGATACAGAAATCGCAATCAAGAAAATTGCCAACCCCATCGCCGTAGATTTAGGTCCAGAGATACCAGTGAACCTTTCAATAACAACTGCAAATATCATTGAAAGAACAAATATTGCAAATGTTTCCGATAAAATAACATCCATATAAAACCCACAGGAAGAATTAATTCTCAAACAATGCTATCACAATTGTCAAAAATTAGAGATTTAGCAAGCTGGAGCCATGATACACTTGCAGTCCTCGCTCAGAGTTATGTGTTTCCGGATGATTCAACATGTGGTTTCAAGGGTTGTCTTAAAGTGCTCTTTGTGATAATTTTTAAATAATGGTTTTGAACTAAAAGGCAAATTGATGGCAATCGTCGACATCGATCAGAAAATAAATGAATTATTACCGTCAGGCATAGCAAGAGAGGCAACTTCCTTCGCCATTGCATTTCTCGATGTTTTCAAAAAGGGCTTCAAAGGCAATGCACGGAAGAAACTACTTTCGGGTGTAGATAATAAAAGCAGCTTCCCTGACGGACTCCTTCTTCGCAATGCCATCCATTATAAGCCCACTAAACCTGGTGCTGACCTACAAAATACACTCAATGAATTGCAGGCCGCCAAAGAAAACCTGAAAAACAAAGTCCGGTACCTACTGACGTATGACGGCACCATGCTGGCGGCGCGTGATGTGGTTGAAGGCGATTCCATCGTTTGTTCACTGAGCGACTTGAAGCATGAATTCTTTTTCTTCTCGGTGCTGTACGGCGAACCTCGCTACGTGGCCGCCGAGGAAAATAAGGCCGACCAGGATGCCGCCATTGCACTGAGTAAAGTGTACAGCGCACTAAAGGCAAGTGATCCTGCATGGGCAGCCGAGCACGGACATGACGTCAACACATTCATGACCCGCCTTCTCTTTTGCTTGTTTGCCGAAGACACAGACCTGTTTGAAAACAACCTATTCACCACGACGCTAGTGGCGCGTGGTGGGAAATATGGTGAGCATGCGCAGTCAATTATCGGTGACATCTATCGCATGCTAAACACGCCGGACAATAAACGTGCTGGCGAACCAGAATGGTTATGCAAATTCCCGTATGTGAACGGTGACGTGTTTGCGCTCGACGGGATCCATATTCCAAAATTCAACATCCAGGCTTTCCATTACCTCAAAGAAGCCGGTGAAACCATCGACTGGAAAGAGGTTCATCCGGACATTTTGGGTTCTGCCATCCAGAAAATCACCGATCCATCCGAGCGACACAGTCTTGGCATGCATTACACCAGTGTGACCAATATCGACAAGCTGCTCGGTCCACTGTTTATTGATGAACTGCGTGAAGCGCGTGTTAAAGCGAATGCTAGTGGCGTTCGTCGCGTTGGTAACTTACAAAAGTTATTGGGGCGCATTGGGCAAATCAAGGTGTTTGACCCTGCGTGCGGCAGTGGCAACTTCCTGGTTATCGCTTACAAACGTCTGCGTGAGCTGGAAATACAATTGCTGAATGACTTGCAGGATGCCGGCGTGCAACAAGTCGATTTGTTCTCACAGATCACACTTAACAACTTTTACGGCATTGAATACGCTGACTTCGCAGCCGAAACCGCAAAGGTGTCACTACGCATCGCTGAGCAGCAGATGGATGCTGTGTACGGAGAACAGTTCAACAAACCCGCATCCATATTGCCATTACGTGCTGCGCCAAACATTCACACAGGCAGTGCACTGACTGTTCCATGGGAAGAAGTATGCCCCGCAGCGAATGACAGCGAAGTCTATATTTGCGGAAATCCGCCCTACCTTGGATTTAAAGAAAGAAACGAGAAACAAACTAAGGAGCAGCTTGCTGTGTTTGGTAGCTCAACTCAAGGCTGGGGGACTCTGGATTACGTTAGCAACTGGTTTTATCTTGCTTACAAATACAGTGCGCGAAAGAACGTGGAGTTTGCGTTTGTTTCAACTAACTCTATAGTGCAAGGCTCACATGTACCAATTCTTTGGCCACTACTTTTAAATAATGGTATGGCAATAAAATTCGCATATACGTCTTTCAAGTGGAGTAATCTTGCTGGGAGAAGTGCAGGTGTCACTTGTGTCATCATTGGGCTAAGCAACAAAAAAGAGAAGGAGAAAACACTCTTCTCGAAATCAGGCTCCTTGAAAACAGCCAACATCAACGCTTATTTAATGCCTTCGGTGAACGTATTTGTGCAAAAGTCAACCAAGCCAATTTCTCCGACAATACCAGAGTTAACCTACGGCAGCAGTCCGCTTGACGGCGAAACTCTTCGTCTAACAAGTGAAGAACGCACGCGTTTTCTCCATGAGCACCCAGAGGCATCAGAATTCATTGTTGGTTGCATCGGCTCACAGGAATTACTGAAAGGAATTGAACGGTATTGCTTAATGATACCTGATGAGAAAGCAGACAGAGCAAAAAAAATTCCATTCATCCGTAACAGGATAGAGATGAACAAATCGGAAAGGCTTTCGAGCAGAAGGGTGGCTACCAATAAGCTTGCAAAAAGGGGACATGCCTTCGGTGAACTCCGTTATGTGAAATCATCACTATCCATTCTAATTCCAATTGTCTCTTCCGGTGAGAGAAGGTTTTTGCCCGTTGGGGCACTGGAAAAACAAGAGGTCGCGTTAAACAGTTCATTTGCCCTCAACGAAGCAGAATACTGGCATATGGCCATCTTGTCATCAACGCTACATCGCTGCTGGCTTGGTGCTGTGGCTGGCAAGCTCGAAGACCGATATCGCTACTCGAACACTCTGGTGTGGAACACCTTTCCGATGCCCGAGTTAAGCGACGAAGATAAAGAAGTCCTTAACAAAACCGCGCAAAAGATCCTGAACGCACGCCATTACCACCCTGATCTGACATTGGGTGACATGTACAACCCAGAAAATATGGGTCCGCAATTACTGGCTGCGCACAAGGAGAACGATCGTGTATTAGAAAAGATTTTCCGCGACAAGCCATTTAAAAATGACGAAGAGCGCCTGGCGCACTTATTTGAGCGCTATGCCGAAATGACTAAGGGAAATAAATGAGCAGACTTAATGCATCCGGTTTTTTTAATAGGAACCTGAAAAGCTACGGCGTTGAATTTAACAGCACTATTGAAGAATTAGCAATAGATGGTTCAAAACAGACCTGTCCATCATGTTTTCAATCAACAATGTCTTATCATTCCCAACAAGGAATAGGAAAAAAAGTGTCGCCGTTCATTAACGCGACAATTTTTGCAGCAGTAAATTTTATATGTGATAGAGAAGAGTGTGGACAGATAAGTTCTATTTTAATTGAAGTGGATACAAATGACGAACACCACACCATTTGGCCCATTAACGAGAAAGAAAAAACAGAGCTTTTGATTCATCTTGAGGAAAAAGGGGAGGGGTGGCTATACCGACTTCATGAAGAGCTAAAATTTATGGATTACAGCGCTCGGATTATTACCACCTTACCGGAGGACTTCTTTCCAGAGCGGGCTTTCTTAAGTGATGCGAAAGGCGCAGTCTCTGGAATTTATTTGAACATGGGAAAAGAAGTTGAATGCGAGAGGTTGTCAATTTGGGTAAAATCACTCGCCACCAAGGTTCGCGCAAAAGATGACTCTTTCTTTTCTTCCTCTAGAAAACTACTTGAGTTTTTTCTCCCCACAGTTGGCGGTTTCAAGAAGAATAAAGGAGAAAATCTTTCTAATCTTGTGGTTAATTTCAGAAAGTTTGGCCCATTTAAAACAGACAAATTGCTATTTGTTGGACCAGATACAGTATTAAAAAAAACGCTCTCAGATTCGCTCTCGGAAAACATCCGAAATTTAATTTCGAACACCGACCCAAAACGGGTTGATGGTGCTGTAAGACGCACTATTCACAATGAGCTATTTGAAAAAACATTGTCTTTGAACGATGATTTAGAAAGCATCGAACACAAAGTAAACGTCCACAAGGCGCATGTTATTTTGGAGCAATTAAAAGGCATCCTTAACAACCACACTCATGAAAATGGAGTACCTAAAGATGAAGATTTTATCGTTGTATGTGGCCTACTTAACGATTTCTTTTGCCTGACAGAAAAAATCCTGGCCAAACATAATAGCGACAAGGAGGACAACAAATGACAACCGCCATGCAAAGTTACGACATCCAACACGATGTTAAATCACAAAATGTCGATGAATTGGGTATGCGGGTCATGCAGGCCCGCGTCTGGACAAAGCGTAACAGCAAAAACCTGTTGATTAAGTCCCCTCCAGCATCCGGTAAATCCCGCGCATTGATGTACATTGCGTTAGATAAGATGATGAACCAGGGCGTGAAGAAAACCATTGCGGCGGTACCGGAAAAAAGTATCGGCGGCTCATTCAAATCAACAGAACTGACCGCGTCCGGATTTATGTTTGATTGGCACGTTGAAGATCGCAACAAACTTGTGTCCGACGATGCCGAACGTGACGAAGCCAGCAAAGTAAAAGCCCTGCTCCGTTTCCTTAAAAGCGACGAAGAAGGCGCATTGGTGTGTACGCATTCCACCTTACGCGAAGCCTTTAAGCATGTCGAACCGGAAGCCTTTGAAGATTGCCTGGTCGCCATCGATGAATTTCACCACTTGTCCGTGGCCGGCGACAACCGGTTGGGCAACGTAGTCACGGAGCTTTTGAATAACCAACGCACGCACGTTCTTGGTATGACCGGTTCGTACTTCAGGGGTGACACCAATGCGGTACTTCGCCCAGAGCACGAATCGCGCTTTACCGTAGTGACGTTTACGTATTATGAACAGTTGCAGGGTTACTCCTACCTAAAGAAAATCAACATTGGCCACCACTTCTATTCGGTGGTTAAGGGGGAGGGGGAAGTGGCACCTTACATTGCCGGCATCAAAGAGCTATACAAGCCAGGCAGAAAAACCATCATTCACATTCCTCAACCGAACAGTAAAGAATCGGTGGACAAGTACGCTGAGTACGACGCAATCACAGACATTATTGGTGATTTCATTGGCACCGACCCTGTGAACGGGCTGTCTTTGTTTAGTTGCCACGAGACAGGCAAAACTGTGCGGGTGGCCAACTTCGTTAATGAAGAAAAAGAGCGTCAGATCACACTGAATGCCATGCGCCATGGAAGCGTACTTGAACAGGTCGATGTTGTTATTGCAGTAAAAATGGCCATGGAAGGGTTTGATTGGCCTGCCGCTGAATACGCCATTACCGTCGGGGCGCGCAGCTCACTGACGCAAATAGTCCAAATTATAGGCCGGGTGACTCGTGATTTTCCCGGGAAAGAAGAATCCACCTTCGTAAACCTCATCCAAGAACCGCTGGCTGATCAGGAATTGGTCGAAGATGCGGTTAACGACATCCTCAAAGCTATTTCAGCTAGCCTGTTAATGGAACAGGTGATAACGCCTAAGTTTGACTTTAAAAGCAGATCTGGTGGTTCTGGAAAGTCAGAATCTGGCTCATCCCTCTTTACCATTGAGGGATTTAACCCGCCAAGTAGCGTCAAGGTGAAAGAGATCCTAGAGAGAGATCGCCAAGCACTAATTATCGACACTATTAACACCGTGAATGGTAACACAGGTTTGACAGGAGAGGCGGCCAATATTCTTGCGGATGAACAGGCCGGTGCCGATTACATCCAAAATGCGATAATCCCTAAAGTAATTTCCACTAAATACGGTGAGGATGAACTGAGCGAGGAAGAAGAGGCCGAGCTGCGTCAGCAACTTATGCTTGATCTTAACATGCCTGCTATTATCAAACACACCAATCGTAAGCCAAAGGAAAATGACGGTGTTGATGGTGGGGGCAAGAAGAAAAAGCCAGTATCTCGCAGCATTGTAGAAGCAGCTAAAAAACTAGACGTCGGAGACTTGTCGCTGGATATGGTCGCCAAGGTGAATCCATTTGTCGGCGCCTATGAAGTCCTGGCGCACGCTATCACACCAGATATGCTAGCGCTGGTGCGCAACCACATTCGTGTTCACCGGCGCGGCATGACGGTCGAAGAGGCGGCAGAGTTCTATCCATCCATTAAACGCTTCAAGGCGGAAAATGGACGCCTGCCTGACATAAACAGCGGCAGTGATCAGGAAAGGCAACTTGCAGAGGCCCTCGCTTTGCTACAGGCTGCCCGTGCACGACAAAAACAGCAGGAGCAATAATATGGCCCGCGTCACTGACAAGCTGAATAATATTTTCAACGATGAAGATGCTGATGACATTCTTGGGTCGGTGAAAACCTCAACAAAAGCTAAACGATCCCCTAATACGCAAATTGAAAAAAACTTTGCAGATGTAGTGGCCTTCTTTAAGACGCATGGGCGCTTGCCCAACGAAGACAGCGACGATGGCAGTGAGGCCGGGCTATGGGCTAAGTTTGACGGGATCCGTATTCGTGATGACCTACGTGCTCAAGTGGCGCACATGGACACGTATGGTTTACTCGACATGAATGTAGGCGAAGATTACCATCATGTTTTCGAGAGTGAAATCCCTGAAGTGGACTTTAATGAAGTCGCAGGGAAGACGACTCCGACATACATTGTTTCATCAGAAGCCGCGTTGGCCGAGGCACAGGCATCGTATGAAAACAAACTTCGCGTCATTGATGAAGAATGTGAAATCCGTATCCTAAATTTACAACAGGAAGCAATAAAGCCGCTCCGCGAGTCGCTTTCTAAAATCACCCATGGCATGTCCGTTGAGGTATTTAATCTCGAAGGGGCTGAAGATACAGGGAATGATGTGGTTAAACGGTTGGGCACCACTGCCGACGCATTGGTTGAAACCGCTGCCAAGCTGCAATCACTGGCTGAAAAAATGGGTGCAACTATCGACCATATCGAAAAAGAAGTCGCCGGGCACCGTGTCAATGCACAACTTAACAAAGATGACGTGGCGAAGCCTATTCTGATTGAGAAAAATTACCCTGACGAGCCTCAGCCTGAAAACAACGTTCATCAAGACGAGTCAGGCGAGAAAATGTCATTGGACGACATTCTTGCCGATGACGACTTCGACGACCTGCTTGATGGTGAACATAACGGCGATAGCGATAGTATTCTGGGGGGCCGCCGCGCCATTAAAGCGCATGAACGTGAGAACGTGGATCAAACCAATCGAGAGCCCTGCCCTTCATTCGAAAGCTATCGAGAGCGCTTTGAGCAATATAAAAAAGCCATGGAAGAGGGTAAGTTGGTGGTATCTGGCAATCGAAACGAATCCCTTGAGTCAGGTGACCTATTTCTATGGGATGGGCTTATCGCGTTATTGAGCGGCGAATCCATAAAAGGTGATGTTAAGGAACATTCCGGAAAACGCCTGCACGTGGTTTTCAGTAATGGTACCGAAGCATGGTTGCGAGAAGGTAGTATTAAACGCTCTATGTACGCTTACACTGACCGCGGCAACAAGGTAGTTTGCAAGCGTCTCGTTCCGGTTTCTAAAGACCTGTTTACAACTGATGATTCAGATTCGGCAGACACAAACTCCATCACGGGTTACATCTACGTTGCTCGCACGCTCTCAAAAGAACCCAGTTTAGCAAAAATACGAAAAAGTGCGGTGAAGATTGGGGTGACCAAAAACCCCGTTACCGTGCGTGTGGCAAACGCAGAGAAAGATCCTACGTTCCTGTTTGCTCCGGTCGATATCGTAAATACATTCACACTACATAACCTAAACCCGAGAAAAGTCGAAGAAACGCTTCATGCTTTCTTTGGTGAGGTGAGATTGAAGATAAAAACTAAGGATCGTTTCGGAAACGATGTGTCAGCCAATGAGTGGTTTCTAGTCTCACCGAAAACAGTGAATCAAGCTGTTGAAAAGCTCATCAATGATACATTGTCGTCAAGCAAGTTCGATAAGGTCAGCGGGCAGATTTTGTGAGGCGGGAATAAAAGTGATTTTGTACAAATACTTTAAGTATGAGGATGGGGTGGCGGCTTTTGATTCTCGTAAGTGCGTTTTCACAAAGCCAGCTCATTTTAATGACCCTTTTGAACTTAATTACTTAAAGAAAACCCTATCCAGTTTCGATAGCCATCATTATTACAGCAGTAAGTGGCTAGACTCCATCATAAACAACTCAGCTATAACTTGTTTTACAAAACAGCCCTTAAATCCACTAATGTGGTCGCACTATGCAGATTCACATTCTGGTCTTGTTATTGGATATGAAGTTGATATCCCTTTTTTTACTAGCTCTGAACACAATATTGTGACGATACATGATGGAGATGTTGTTTATAGCACCTCACAGCCTGAATTCAATCTATCTAAAGATGATGTCATGATAATGGAGAGGCTTTTCTTTGCTACCACAGGCGATATGGAGTTATATAGAATATACAGTGACGCCTTAAGGATAGCTCGTAGGTTATTTTTAACCAAGTCATCTTGTTGGAGCTATGAGGAAGAGGTTCGTGTTGTCAAAGGTGTCAACAGGAACCTTAGGGAAGAAGCTGATTTTCCTGACGCTGATCGACTCAGATTGTGCAAACCTTTTGACTCTAAAATTTATTCAAATTCTACTAAGAGCATAATTTTTGAACATGAGATGCAGATAGCTGAAGTTTACTTGGGTTGCAAAGCAGATGACTTACCAAAAGAATGTCGTCTAATAAATCAGAATTGCAAGTTTTTTAGAGTGGCTATTTCCGATCACGGATGGAATCTGTGTTTATCACCTCTATAAAGCCTTATAAATAGCTATTGGCCCATAATAAGTGTTATTTTTTCCTAAAAATAACACTGTGGGAATAAAAGGGCCTGACACCCCCTCAAACTTTTTGCTCGCGCTGAAGTCACTGTGCGTTCGGTCTACGCAGCAGGAGGATCAGGTTCTTGGATTTTTTGGGTGCGTGCCACAGTGGCAACGCACCTGTTACATGTTTTTCTCGAAGGACCTGGGGCGACACTTGCTTTGGTCTCGTGATTTTCAGTTTAACGTTTGCGTCTCGTTGAAGACGTCAGAGTAAGCGAGGCGAGCCGCAATTGCATAGCATTCAAGCTCGCTTTTGTAATACACCATAACACTTGGTAGGTGAGTCGACAATAATGTGACAAGTCTTTCTGTGGAAGGCGCTAAAGAAGATATCTCCGTACGCTAATCTCTGTCCTGAAAAGAGCTGCTGTGGAGTTCTTTCATCCTCCCGTCAGTAATCGCTTCAGAACGAGGTGCTCCTTGCTTTACTGCTTCAGCATCAAATATCCGCCCACTGTCAGCCAACCATGTTTTGGTGACATGTTCTTTAACTAAGTGGCGGAACTTCTCGTTGTCATGCACATGCTCAAAACGATGGTCTGTGTCCGTATCATGTACTGCTTCTGGTGTGACGCTATGATTTTGAATAAACCTGATGCTTTTGAGTTTCATTGCGTGCTCTTCCGCTGTTTGCACGCTGCTATTGCTTTGTTCTCTCTGTCGTCGAGCAACCCGGATTAAAAATTCTGCATCAGTGATTTTATCATCTATGTGAGATGGTGTTTGAGAAGCATCTGCTGAGTGCTCTCCCCAAGTGTCAATAAGGAGCAACCTGAACTCCTCATTAGTGATTTTTTTATTTAATGCGTTGGCCATAATGAGATCGAAAGCAAGACACTTTTCATCCGCTGAAAGTTTTCTATCGGGCATAAATTTCTCTAATGGTAAAATTTGTTTAAATTTATCACAGGTTGAAATAAAAACCAACAGAAAAACATTACGCGAGTATTTAAAGTCAGGTGCCATCACCAATTGTCCGGATATTTCGAGTGTTGAGCATGGAATATAAAAATGGCATTATGTTTTTTTAACCATCTCTAACAGGTAAAGAATGGAATTTGTCGCTGCAATTTCAGATGCAATATTAAACTCTCCAAGTCATCAGGCGTTCTTATTGATTTTTGCCGTATGCTTGCTTTTCATGCCAACTGCAATAGCTCGGGATAGACTCTGTTCAGAGCGAATATCCTTATCTCGGTACAATGAGACCAAGAGACTTGATCTTATAGATAGCCTATCTAAATGTTCGTGATGTGGAAGTAGAATCGGCCAGCAGGAAATGTAATTTGCGGCCATGTTGACTTAATTAACGAGCCCGGACATTGTTGTTAGCACCGCTTTTGAAAAATCAACAGCCTTCGATTTGGCCTGTTCAATTCCCAAAAAATATTCTGATTCGAAGCCAAGGTACTTGAGCATGTAGTATTCAGGCTCATTGTCCGATTTTTGTATCAAGATCATCTCCTGACCTGCAAAAATGGATTGTTGCATGACATCCGGATCTTCCCCCCACCATTTCTGTTGGGGCTTGTCTAGGCTCAACTTGCCGGCCTTGCTGATAAATGTCTTCATATTTTATATTTGCCTAATCGCTTGGTAAAAATAGAAATAAATTCGCCTGGCTAGGATGAATATGTTTTTTGCGACGCGCCAGGCTTAGCGGAAGCCACAGGTGCCCATGTCGCCTGATATCTTTCTTGTGTTTGCCTATCAGGATTATATGGTAATAAAAAATTGAACTACCCGAAGTTTCCGGACAGTTCAGCGTGCAGCAATGTGTAAAAGCCTCCACGAATAGATTAAGTAAGGCTAGTGACTGTTTTGCTTCGGGAGAGACTGCTCTCTTACTTTTATTTTGAACTGACTGGCTTTTGATGATTCATTGTTGTTAGATGGAAACTCTGTCCCTACAACATGATAGACAATACCATCTCTCCCCTTGATTAAGTCCCCAGTAGATAGCGACGCAACAAAGAAGAAATGAGTAATGTCATACCCATATCCGTCTGCCCCGACAAAATTATCACCCTCGCGGTTGAAAACAGATAACACCACTTCTCTTACTGACTCTGTCCCGGCGTTCTTTTCCGCACCCGGGTCGTGTCTCAATAGAAAAACGCTGGGCTCGTAAGTGTCACGGGCGACTACACAGGCTATGTCAGTTTCTGTCGAACATCCATCCCAACGGGAAACCTTCCAATCAGCTCCAGGATTAAGCTCCAGCCTCATCCTCTCATCGTTCTTAACAAGAATTTTAGGCAGCCTGTACTGTGGGCCGACAGCACTATGCTCACTAATGAATTCACCCTGATAATTTCTTGTGGACACATGCGTACCATCGAGCTTTTCTATTGTCACATTGACGCTGGACTCACCCTTGATCGTAAGTTGAACTGGCCATCCAGACAGGTTTTTGCGATTGAGCTTATGCCAGTAATTCTCCCACCCACCCATTTCACCAAAGAACTCTCTAAGATACTCGTATTGCTCCTCATAACTTGCAGTCATAATGTCGATAGCTGTCAGGCCGTCAAAGAGTACTAAGTTTACACTTTCCTCTGTAGTGAAAGGGAGCAGCTCAATGGGAGCCTCATCCGTCACATTCAAATAAGCAGCCTTCTCCGCCCCAATCCCCGGAGGAAGTAAAAGCCCACCGCTAACCGTTCTTAGGTTACGGAAATACAAATCATAGAAGTCCGGCATGCCTATGTTACCATACTCAATTTGCTGTTTCGCGGCCAGGTAAGCCGCGGTCCCCGACATCGAGATTGTTATTGAACCGCGGGAAAAGCTATCTTTGCTAACAAGCATTTTCATCACGTTACTCGGGTGGCGGGGCTGCGAGTTGGCATATCCACCAATCACACTAACCATAACGTACGCCTCATCGATTTTATGAACCAGGCCAGAGGGAACCAAAAACTCCCCCATGTCATTTGCTCGAATCGAATAGAGCACCTCTCCTGCCTTTGGAGACGAGATTTCTACGACAGCGTCTGATACAATGGGATTTCTTACAAAATGCTTCACAAGCTTGCTTGATGAGGAGCACTCTATGCACTTACATACAGTCTTAGCGAATGAAGCTGAAGATAGGGAGGCCAGCAATGCGAATACTAGAGCTAGCACTGTCTTTACTCTCATTGAAATGTGATCCCTTTTCTTTTATCCGCTTAACCATCGATAATGATAGTGAACAGCTCAAAGAAAAGCAATCAATGAGAGATAATGGAGATAGCTAACGCCTTGGCAGTTACATTCTTAAATACATGAAAAACAGTTCAGTTGACAGGCAGGTTTTATTTTTGGCTCATTGCAGACTTTAAAGCAACAACGGCCTCTTGCGCGTTTTCCAATTCGACCCATACGACGTCAGATCCGGTCAGTTCGTTTTCATTTTGGACATGAGCTAACGACTCTGCGCATGCCTCAATTACCGATGAAAACCCTCTATAAACAGCGGCCTTAATTGCATCTTCAACTGACTCGTCCAGCCCAGCCTCTCTTAACTCGCGTAACAATTCACATTGGGCAGCGAGCACATATCCTTCGACTTCATCAGCGGGTAATTTTTTGTGTAAACTTATTTTTTTTCCATTTCTTAAGCAGACATGACAATGTTCTACTTCGCTTGAAATTAAACTGCCGTGCTCAACATGATCAAGTTGACACTCGGGGCAATGGAATTCGTATTTTTTGATTTTATTCATTGTCTATCCAATTCATTCTTAGCTGTTGTCGTATTTTCGTGATAATGACACACTTGCTTCCCATTAATCAATGATTATTGTGTGGTTAAGCGTCTCTTGAATATGGTTTTTGATATAGTTATTTAATGCCTCAGGGCCGCGTGGGGATAGAGTTGGAGCTTTTGTCACACCAGGCTTAGCGATTACTTATCTTGCCCTGAGCGCTCGGTGAAATCTTTATGTTAGCCGAGCAAGATTATACATTATGCTTTCTGAAGGTTCGACAACCGCCAGTTACACCTTTTAAAGTTGACCACCCAATCAGTATGGCAATTACACCAAAGAATAAACCCAGAGGATCCAAAGGGACCTGCAAGAGCTCTGTGTTGGATGGAGTTTCAGCGTATGCTACTGAATGACTAATGATTGATGTAAAGAAACTTAGCCAAAACATGGAGCCGATGACGATCAGTATAATGCACAAAAATCTAATTGTAACAACCTCTGTTCTTTCCACAACGTACCACTCCGACAACTCATAATTAGTTTGTTTTATTGCAACATATTTAGCGTTAACTTTCAACTTCTACGATACAAAAAACGCCGCTTGCAACAAGCGCTCTTTACCCATGTCAGTTGATGCATTTGCTTCCAGGGCCATGACAAAAGAAATCATACCCTCAGACATTGCAATGTATTGCTTGAGACAAAGCCTTACTCATACTATGTGTATACGTCATCTGGTGCTTTGCGGAAGCTGAAGCGGACCATAAATATCTCACATTCATCAACTTCATTCATGCCAGTTAAGCGCAGTGATATCGGTGGCAGGCCAACTCTATACAACGAACAGGCTCTTATGCCTGGCTTATACGTTATTCAGCATAAAGATCTTTCAGGTAATTGGTTGACTACCGATTAACCCTGTCCCTGTTGTCGTTAAAGGCGCTTTCTGTTGAATAAGACAAGTCAGATATTAGATGGATTGATGATGTGGTACAGGTTAAATGCGCTGACGCACGTACGTTTCTTCCGCAATAAACTGCTCATCAACCCTTGCTTGAAACACTGCCACCAAAGAATCACTTTCCTTATCGGCGACAGGAAGTCCTTTCTTCAAATATTCATATTCATTGAACGAAAGACCTTTTAGAGCTTCAAACAATCTATTGTGAGCTATTTTGCTCGCATAGAGATACCTGAGATTAAAAAACATTAACAGCATCCCACCAGATAACAATATAGCTCCGATTGCGATCATGGTTGAAAAAACAAAAGAATCCTCTCTAAGATATGCAAAACCAATAATTAAAAAGGACAACAGGAATACCCTTCTTACCATCAACATAATGCTGTGCACAGTGCTCATTTCTTTTATGAAATAATATTCCTTTAACTTCATTAACGTTGCCCTACCTTTGTTTTTTATTTGTTTTATTACACCATGTTTTCTTTTTTAATTCAATATTTAAGATGTGGTAATGAAATTAGACTTGCTCTAAACCCCTAACCGTTAGCATTGAGGATTATAGGACTAGACTTCTACTATCTGGCGGAGCGTTGAAATTCACCGAGCGGATTTAACACACAGATGAAAACACACCTTTTAATTGCAGATGGATTAATGATGTGGGAATAAAAATGTCATTGCTAACACTAGCGCTTTTGGTACAGCGGTACCGATAATGATGGGTATGCCCATGTAGGCTACTTCGGGTCGACGGGTTTCATTAATGTTACGATATGGGAATAAAATTCGCTTGTCGAATCGCTAAACACATGCACGCTTGCCATATACACCATTGGCAGCTTATCGATAATGCTTCGTTCGCACTTTAATGGTTTCGATTTATTTATCAGGGCATAATAGCGATATAGAATGCCATTATGCCACATGTTTAAACCCTACAAAAAAGAAGCGGACACCTCTTCTTTAATGTTGAAACGACTAGCAATCTCCAGCGCTGTTTTATTTCTGCTTTCTGGGCCTTTCCCTGGTATGCGGTATTCGCTGATATGATGATTAACACTCCAAGGTTCAGAGCTCTTCCATCTTCCAACAGTGAAGGAAATAACAACAAAAGCATGTTTGCTCTTGTTATATGAAATTATGACGGAACTATATTCCTCTCGCCTTTCGTAGATGTGGTGGCGAAGCATGGATAGTCCATTTTTAAGGTTTGTGGCGATACTTGACCACTGATCAAAGACAACGGATTGATCAACACTCTCCACAAAAACGAACGCAAGATGGTCTTCTTTGTATCGCTCTATCGCATCTGCAACCCCAGCGTGCACTTGTTTTCTTTTCTTTTCCAAAAATTCACCCAACAAAACGCTCTCCTCAAGTGTTCATGATTTAACCATGTCCTTATATTATTACCATAATAAAAACCATAGTGAAACTTTATTTTAAGTTGGTATTGATTATGTTTTCGTTCCACAGGATTACATGGGAATAGATTTCGAATTTTAGGAAAAGCTACTCCTGTATAAAGATGGCACCTTTACCACAAGGCAACTTGTTTCCATCTGCATCAAAAACATACTCTGGAACAGGTCGATCTGAGTGAACAGATGTTCCTGTCATAGTTTTTCCATCAGAGCAGGTGATCATTCCAACATAAGTCGACTTTGAATCATTGTACTTATCAATCATCCACCCTATTGTTTGTGGCGCTGTTGCAATGACAATCATTGCAACAAAAAGCAATGCATTTGTTTTATTTGCACTCATACTAAATCCCGAAATTTGTTCTGATTGCATTACAACATATTTAATATATTTCTTCAATACCGATGATATCGTAATAGCGACGCCACCTTTGAGGCTGTGTTTATATGTGCACATTTAGATGTAAAGATGCGTTTTGTGCATATATAAGCACATCTCATTGATTCTTTGTTTTCAAATGTGAGAATAAAAATCGGGTGACAAAATTACCGCCATCCTTTAATATACCACCACGTCTCAGGACCGGGCGAAACAACCTACCTAAGCGACAGGGGGAAGAATGTATAAATCGCTTGTTGATATTGCAAAAATGATGACACCAAGACCTTATTGGGGATCATCATATATGTTAAGTGATGAAGACGCTAAAATCTGGATGGACAGGATGCAAACCGGGGGTGTTCACTTCTCTGAGTTAACCCTTACAATACCAGTACACAAAAAACACAAAATCGGTGCTCGCTGGTGTGGTCGGGGAAAGGCTGGAGAAGACCGGTTAAAAATATTGAACACTCTCTCCCATCATTACCCTGATAAAGGCTACGAGGTCATACGAGACGAACAGCTTCATTATATTATCTCTCAAGACGACGAAGAGATCATCTTCTCCAGCAACGTCGACAATGAAAGAGTAAACCTTATTATAGACCTTCACAACACCAGGCGTTTCGGGTGGGCATCCATTCATGATGAGGACGTTAACATAAGCATTGTTGAGCTAACCATTGAACAGTTTGAAAAAGAAAAGCGCTTGCGGTGCGAAGAGAAAGAGCGTATATCAAAGATGGCTTTCGACGTGGTGGCAAAAATGCATGAAGAAAACAATTAGCAGAATGCGAATGACATTTTTTATGATACCAACACACCATCATCTCATCAGGTTTTTCAATTCATGACGCAGATGTTTCTTGCCGCACAGGTTGATATGGGAATAAACTGCCTGTTTTTGGATGAGTATGGCTCTTTTGTGACGGCAGGGTGCACGGGTGGTTAACCTAATCCGATCACTTCACATAGGCCCTGTGTTTGCTACACAGGATGATGTGGGAATAAAATACCTGTTTTTGGATGAGTATGGTTCTTTTGTGACGGCAGGGTGCACGGGTGGTTAACCTAATCCGATCACTTCACATAGGCCCTGTGTTTGCTACACAGGATCATGTAGAAATAAAATACCTGTTTTTGGATGAGTATGGTTCTTTTGTGACGGCAGGGTGCGCTGGTGGTTAACCGAGTCCGCTCGCTTCACATAGGCTCTGTGTTTGCTACACAGGATCATGTGGGAATAAACTGCCTGTTTTTGGATGAGTATGGTTCTTTTGTGACGGCAGGATGCGCTGGTGGTTAACCTGATCCGATCACTTCACATAAGCCCTGTTTTTGCTACACAGGATCATGTGGGAATAAAGCACCTGTTTTTGGATGAGTATGGTTCTTTTGTGATGGCAGGGTGCGCTGGTGGCTAACCTAATCCGATCACTTCACATAGGCCCTATGTTTGCCGCACAGGATCATGTGGGAATAAACTACCTGTTTTGGGATGAGTATGGCTCTTTTGTGACGGCAGGGTACACGGGTGGTTAACCTAATCCGATCGCTTCACATAGGCCCTATGTTTGCTACACAGGATGATATGGGAATAAGAACGACCTGCCGGCGCTTCTAGATCCATGCAGATGTTTATGGTGCATGTGCCGAGCAATGGCTGTGCTTGCTTCTCCCTGATGAATATGCCGCTTTTGTAACGCAAGGGTTGACGAGTAGGGAATCAACTCAGGCTCGTTCGGTATCGAATGTGTTTTTGCGCCACAGGAGCAACAAATGTTATTGGGTATCTGATGGATGAGTGATGTGGGAACAAAGGATGCGTTATAAAATCATTAAACCTTTTCTTTTCGTCGTGGATGATTCCACCCGGTATTAATTGCTAAAAATCCAGGGCCGAAAGGCTCTACCTCCGATTTACGGCCCGGGAGATTACGACAACAGTACTTTCGCTTCTTCAGCCGTGACATCCGCCACCTTGGTATTGTGTTTTTCCTGATAGTCCTTTACGCGCTGAATTAAGGCCTTTACGCTGTTTATCTGATCTTCTCCAGCGCCTAACTCAATACACTTCGCAAGATAGGCATCCAACGCAGCAGGCGCAGCTTTATCTTTCGCGCAGAGCAGCAGTGCGGTTTCTTCTGTGTGAACACTGCCTGTTATTTCGTTGACTGCGAGTATTTTGAACTTCTTATCAATAGCTGTCGACATTAGAGGGGTCTTCATTTGATGAAATGGTGGTGCTATTTTACCTCTTTCAGTAAAAAATTTCAACATAAACTACCTTGCCGACTTATCGTAAAGGCGGGGGCGTGTAGTTTGGGTGTCATAAGCTGCAACATATGACACCCAAGACATTACCTCCATCGAGCATACCGACTAGACTGCCTTTTCATCCTATCTATCATCTTTCTCATCTGGGGAACTGGCACAGGTTCCACATTCTTAGCAGGCACCAACTTACCATCCACATTAACCACTTGTATACGATGAAAATTGGTATTCTCATCGATGCCTGCAAATGTAACGCCGTGAGCCTCGGATAATTCAATCATCACTTTTACTTTTTCTTGCGCACCAGAAAAACCATGTTCAAACAGATAGTTGGCAATGTGATTTACTGACTGCACCGGATAATGTGCCAACAAGTATGCTTGCTTGTAACTGTATGCAGCGTATGTTAACGCATGCGCCTCACAAAAGAGATGCCTGCCATCACGCTCACAAAGCGAAGCGATAATGTTCGCTCCATCAATGTCTGTAATTTCTCGGGTGATGCGTAACAGGTCCATGCCGTCATTGCTATTAATTTGCTGATATGTCGCCAACACCTCTTCCGAACTAAAGCCGAGTACGCGTTTGAGCAATTGAACCAGCTGATTCTGATAAATCATCACGCCTCGGGTGGGTGCCAAAATGGCGTCAACAATATCGTGTCCGTATGTTAATGATTCGCTCCGCAAATACGCGTTCATCATACCTGACTTCAGCGGACCCGGCCGATACAGCACTAAGATATTAGAAACGGCGCGGACGCCGTCCCACTCCATCGCCGACAAATACTCCATTACCCCAGGGCTATCTGACTGAAAAACCCCCTTGGTCTTACCTTCACGATACAGCGCCTCTGTCTTGCCTGTCTCATCACGCAAGGGAACATCTTCCAGAGTGCCAAAAGGAAGTTGTTTTTCTTGCAACGTTTTTCGTAGGGTTCCCAGCGACCGAAGCCCAAGCAACTGAAAGCTCATAAGCCCCAAGTCCTCCAACTCTTCGGATGTCAATCCTACACTCCCGTCGTCACCCACAGGGCTCACTTCATAAGAAGGGATGGGCATAACGTGAAACGCGTGACCGGCACCCCTGATATGATTGACCACGTTCGCTTCATAGGCCGCCAACACTTCGCGAGGCTCAGGATAGGGCAGCGTCTTTATCCACTGTTTGAACAGTTCAACCTCGTCGCTAAACCTGACTTCAGGAAGTCGCCCACGACCGTCGAGTTCTTTTATTTTTTCTTCAAACACGTCGCGATAAGAAGTCTTCTTGATTGTAGCCCGGAGAGATCGGATCAAGGCGTGCTGATGCGTCCTTACGCTGGGGTGAACGAATTGGCCGGTTACCCTGCCAAGTTCGCTATTGAGAGCATCTTGGTCGCTTTCACGAACGATGTCAAAATGCAACATTGGGCGCTCTGTCCATAGATAAATCAGTTCGGGTTCCAGGTTCTCTGCCACCGGGTCTATCGCCGTTAACCCCAGCACATGTAAAATCAAGGAATGCCCAGCTCGCCCTCTCAAATATATCGGATCCGTTAGGGTGCTACTGGCTTTGGAGAGCATGATTGCATCCAAAACAAAGGCGGTATGCCCGTACTCTTCCACCATTGCCAATTCGGCATCCAGACGGCTGTTATAAGTATCAACATTTTTGTTGTCTGCTTTTTTTGCCAACAGATTAAGTAGCTGCAAAGACAGGTGATCATTAACAGAAAGCCCTCCCAAACTGTTGAGGACGGTGTTCACGGAAAGAGACTCCCTTTCTTTTTGGTGCTGCTCAAAAACAGAGCGGATGGAAGGCATCTCTTCGCACTCGGCAAAAAGCGTTTCCATCATCACGGCATTATCAGGCAGTGACGTGTCGTCAGCAGACGTCAAAATCAAACCTTTGAAGCGGTCTTCGATATGGCATGTTACTTCCCTGGTGCAGGAAGAACCTTCCCCATCGCCTTCCGGTAACAAGGTAAAGGGGCTGTTTTGACTTTTCCTTAGCTTTTCAACATGAGACAGAGCCATCACTTTGTCCTCTGTCGCCGCGCAAATAGGCCGATAATAGACGCACTCCCAACCAGGGAAAGTGAGCCCATTGTAGCCGTGTGTCAATGTGTTTATAGACAGGTAAATATCCGCATTGAAAGCCTTCACAAGCTGGCGAACCTCTTCCTGCGCTAATAAAAGCCACGTCGGCTCCAAAAATAGCATGGCCCCACCTTTTGGGACAGCGAGCAGCATGTTCATTGCACGATCAATATCAGGCAATTCCGCAGGCAATTGATAAAGCCAATCACGCCCTTCTTTTGTTTTTGCGTAGATTGTTATCGGACAAGCCGTAAGTGTCGGTAAGGAGTGAGTGTTGCTCGGATTGAGGAATGTGAACACACGACCATAACGTGGTTTCAATCCATACTTTTTAGCTGCATCTTCCTGGCGCAAAACGTCAGCATGCCGCCCCGTGTTAGATAGCGGAAGGTAGTTTGAAATTTGGTTCTCACTGATCGTGCAGGCAAGGCTTTCAGGCGTATCGACACCAATATTAGGTGACATTGCAGAAAAAACCTGCAAAAGGTTTGGTTTACTCATGTTTTATCTCACTTAAACGTTTTTCGTGAAAAGCTCGGTGCCTCGGTACCTTGGACACGGAACGATTTTAATGTAACACATATCAACGAATACACAAATGATTTCTCTTTGTTTTTAAATGAAACAGTGGGGAGAGAGTTAGACTGTTACTTTTTTGTTTGAAACAAGCTCGCTTTTAGCGTCAATTGCATTCACGCACTTGTCTTGATCTTAATATTTTTATGATAAATACGGTCACTTTGTAATACAAGAGTCACCCGAAGGGATACCAACTCAGGCTCGTTCAGCGTTGAATGTGTTTTTGTGCCCCAAGATTATATGGGAATAAAAAACACACACATGCAACGTAAAACCAGCCGCCAACAAGGATGCACGGAGAGTAGCCACTCTATATCTTTTAGCCTACAAGCTTGAACCATATCATAGCTCGGAGCCCCACCGCCAATTTTTTACGCTTAACATAGGCGTGACAGTCATGACTGTGGCGAAAATCGTCACCATCAACGCATTGATATACTGGCCTGTCGATTGCCCCACCACCAACAGTGCCACGAGCGCTAAGAAAATCAGGCAGTTTAGGAAGATTAAAAAATAATCATTAATTTTTGATGTGCGCAGAGTTTCAAAATACATCACAGACACAAAAAGGCAAAGCGAGGATATAATCATTGGCCCTATGATAGATAAGGTAAGTCTATTATTATCGCTCCAGTCACCACCAAAGATGAGCGGAAGTAAAAACAGCAGCCACAAAAAGAATCCCTTCGCTTCTAATGCCCCCTTCGCTTTCTGGTTTAGCTTAGGGTTCTCATTCATAAAAATGTAAAACGGCGTTCTTGGTGTGCTCTGCATACAATGTTTCCTTTATGGTTATTTTATCCAAATTGATTTTTAGGAGTATTAACATCACTGTGAGGATAAAAATAATTGTCGTCTTTGACGCATTCGTAGCATGCGCCATATCTTACTCAATAAGCAACCCGTGCTCATTGTGTTCTAAGTCCCATATAAGGCAATCAGCTTAGCCATTATTTAGCGCTTTACCGGCCTTTATCTCTTCGTCTGTCGCCATTCCCCAGCCAGACCAACCGCCAGGAAAAAGCTGATCATAGTGTTCAATCATTTTTACTTTGTTGCCAAGTATTTCATCAGGAACAAAAACCAAAGAATTGCATGAAGAATTTTGTGTCACAACAACTGCGTTCATAACCAAACCTACTTTTTAAGAGTGTTAAACAATAGCACTAATGTCGATTTGTTTCAACAAGAAAATTCCCTTTGGTTCGAGGATTAGCTTTGGCAGGAGGCCAACGCACCATAGTGACGTTTTAACACAATGTCATAAATTTTATCAAAAAAACTATGCGTCACGATTGTTGCTTCTCTCTGGTGTCCGTATAAGGTAGAAGGACAAAACTTAATTTGATATATTGTTCACGATTATTACAACATAAAAGAGATGTGGCTATGCAGTGGTTTGTCGATGCAATAAAAAGCTTTAACCTATTCCCAAACAAAAACCACTCCTGAACTTTTTATGTTTTATTTTTTATATTGCAATTGTTTATTGTGGCACAACACTCAGAACAACATGAGTCAGGCGATCTGTATAAAACACAATAACAAGCACCATAACTAATGGAGTAAATGATGGAGAAGCAAATAAGCATCCTGGAGTCGATATGCTCTCACGTAATGCAGATTGACAGCACTCTGGACAAGATTACCTTTCGGTACAAGTTGCCCGATGGCGCAGGCGTACTTGAGCACGTTCAATTTTCTTTTTTACTGAATGGCGACGACGTCGTTGTGAGAGAACAGCAAGGGCGACATATCACCTTAACCAGTGATCCTTACTCAGCAGCAGAAATGCGCGCGTTACTCAACACGTTTATCAAAAAGTTAAGGCAAGAAGCCTTTCCTTGCTTTGAAACCTATTCATACCACTTGAACACCACATTTAATTTAAAAGACAGAGTGCTTGAATCGATGAAAAAAGACAATGACGTTGAACTAACGGACGCGGAGATTGCAAGCAAGATAAGAGATAAACTTAGTTCCAAATTTGGACGTCGTTAAATCACATCGGCCACATAATAGCGGGAATTCTATTCCATCGGAACAAAAGGTGATAACGCCGTTCTTGAGTTAAGCTATATGGGAATGAAATCTGGCATGTCGGTTCCTCAAACTTCATGCAGATTTTTATGATGCATGTGCCGAGCAATAGTAGTTGCCTCCTCTTTCTGATGAGTATAGAAATTTGTAACGCGAGGACTACTCAGCATGCCCCCAACTCAGGCTCGGTCAGTGCTGAACTTATTTTCGCGCCGCAAGATTATATGGGAATAAAACTACCTGGCACGGAGAGATTGCTTAGCGCCATAAGCTTTGTTATATTGTGATCATAAAGTGGATAGCAAAAGGCATCCGGAATAGCTGCTAATTCTGATGAAACCGCATTACTTCAAAATGACCAAAGATCGAGGAAAGCCATTGAACCATTCTTTAAAAGAGAAAAATTTTCACCAAGCGGTCTTGTCCGAATTCGCCTTAGAGGCAAACACTTTGTTTGCTTGCAATCTGTTTGAACGTGAAACATCCGGATTGATGTTAAAAACAACCTATTTTAATGGGTGTGAGGCATTCTATGATGATGGCCCTATCGCATCATACAAGAAGACCGGAGGGGCTGTGACTTTGTATCAGGGTAATCATGGCTCAATGAAGCTGGTTTTTCAGTTGACACTATCTCAGTTTAGCGCTTTACAGAATTACTTCAGCCCATGGTTTTCTGAATTATTAAAGGATCATAGCTTTTGCAGCAGCCAGTGTGAGGCTACCTATCCGAAGTGGGCCGTGCTTCCAATGTTGAGAATAAGTCCTGCTGGTTACAAAATGACTCTAAGATTTAATGCGCAACCAACAACATCTTTTATTCAGGCAATGCTGAATGTAATGGCGTTTATGGGCTATCCCCTAAAAGGCTGCAATCAAGTAAATGCCAGTATGGCACGCACGCAGTATTTAAAAAGGTCTTTGGTGGCATTGTCAAAAATGGAAGGAGCATCACCCGCTTAGGTTATTTTGTTTGCAATCATGAGAAGCACAATGGCTAGGCTACATTGCAATATTTTTGTGAGAAAACTTACCTGTTGAACGAATGTCAGCCGCATTCTACGACTCGATTCTACGAATGAGTCGCTAGTCTAGGCTGACGGTTTTTCTTGGGATAATACATAATCTTTAACTTTCTCTAAATTAGCGCCGCCGGTTGTGGTTACCGCATAGGCTCTCGACCAGAAATAGGGCTTCCAGAAGTAGCGATTAACATGCTCATTAAATTCCTTTCTAATATGTCTGGCCGAAACTGTCTTTAAATTGCCAATCATTCTAGACAAGTTTAGCGAAGGATGGGCTTCAATAAGAAGGTGAACATGATCTTCTTCAGCGCCATACTCACTGAGTTCGCAACCCCATTTACCAAGCAGGTGACTAAAAATATCTTGCATTCTCTCCATGATATCTTCGTTAATTACTTTGTTGCGCCATTTAATAACAAAAACGACATGGCAATGAAGTCTATAAGCGCTGTGATTGAGGGTTTTTAGTGTGTTTTTAGTGTGTTTTTAGTGTGTTTTTAGGTTGCATTATTTGATCTTACTTGATAACGTATTTAATATGAAAATGATACGCTCTGATAAGCTAAAAATCAACACTTCAACGCAAGATAAGAAAGTGCTTGGTGATACGCTTGTTTATTACCGAAAGTATGTAAGAGACCTAATGGTGCTCATCAATGCCCGTTGGAAAACGCTACAAAAGGCGAGCGGAAATGAGTGCATTAAACTTGTTGAAGACTTAATACATCCTACAAGTAGCAGGCCGACCATCAAACACCCCCATTTTCATAAAAACTATTACAAATTCCCCAGCTACTTACGCCGTGTCGCTATTATGGATGCGTTCGGTCAAGTCAGCTCTTTTCAGACTCGCTACAACGACTGGCTCGATGCTGGCATGAAAAATATGCCACCGAAGCTCACCTGCGCTACGAACACATACCCCAGCCTTTATAAAGGTCAGTGCGTAAAATTCAGCGAAGATAACCGCATGGCATTTATTAAAGTGAGAATAAATAGCGACTGGGTTTGGCAGGCCTTTAGACTGTCAGGTAAATCTAGATTTTTGGGTAGGGGCAGAGCGATGTCGCCTCTACTTACCTTAAAAGGAAAACAGTGGGCGTTATCTACGCCCACTAAAATAGATATGCCACTCAAAGAGAATGCCGATTTCAGCGGCCAAGTTCTGGCTGTTGACATGGGCATTAACACCGCCGCAGTGTGTGCTGTTGTGGATAAATACGGCACTGTCGTCCATCGATCCTTTTTCGATAGAACGGACAAAGACCGAGTTTACCAAATTATGCAGCGCATACGCTCCAAAGCCAAGAAAGCAACGCGACATGGTAACAAGATCCCCTCTGGATTTTGCGCCAGTGAGCACAGACGATTGCGCCAGCTAAATCAAAATATGAGCCACCAGATCAGCCGTAAAATAGTGGATTTGGCGCATAAATTTGGTTGTGATGGTATTATCATAGAAGATTTAAAGCGATGGAAACCCAAAGGTCATAGTAAAACAATGAAGATAAAGTTCCACAACTGGTTTAAATCATCATTGTCTGACAATATCCAAAGCAAATCGGTGGAGATAGGAGTTCGCACCCACCCTGTGTATGCTCGCGGTACGTCTTCATATGCTTATGATGGCAGTGGCAAATTATTACGAGATAAAGATAATTACGCCAATGCTAGGTTCATATCAGGAAAGCGCTATAATGCAGACTTAAATGCTGCCTATAATATTGCCACAAGGGGCATTATTAAGATTTATTATCCACAATTGCGTAAGCAAATGTGGAGTCGAAACAAGCCGAATGCTTGTCCGACAACGGGAAACCCGTTAGTACTATCCTCTTTATGGCTGCTTGAGCAGCCTAAAGAAGGTTAGTATCTGGATTCCGCGACTAAATTCTTTGAATTAGTCGCCGGAGGTTTCAAAGAGCAATAATGATACTGCAAGGCATAACACCTTATCTTGCCGAGTTCCCAAGAATACAAACCTCGCCAGCTGTAAGAAACATGAATGATATAGCCAAATGCGCTAAATTCTACATTAACTATCAAGATATGGTTAAGGCCATTCTAAACGAGCACCAACATCAACTTGATAAGCTGCGCATTGAAACCAGTGAGACGTACCCTCACGACATCCGAATTGTCGATAAATTGCTCTGGATGCTGGGAAACCCCAACCAGGCTTTCACGCTCAACAATGTAATCTGCAAGCCTGCTTAAAACACCAAGTTTATTCCGGGTACACTTATTGCTTAATTTATTACTTTGATGATTTACAAAAGAAGAGGATGTAATGATTAAGCACTTACTAGCGCCTGCTCTTATTGCCGTTTCATTATTCAGCGCAACTGCTAACGCAGAGTTGGTGGAACGCGACTGGAACAATGAGGGTGACGGCCTTATCACACTAGATACAGTGAGTGGAAAGAAGTGGTTGGATTTGACTGTTACGGATGGAATGTCAATCAACAGTGTATCTGAACTTCTTAGCACTACTTATGCAGGTTGGGATTTAGCCACACAATCTGATATTGACGAGTTGATGGAAGGGTATTTTGAGCGATCGCTTAACCCAAAGACAACAGGGCCAGCAGGGCAGACAAACACCACTCTTAGAGAAGGGTGGAAAAGCCTATTTGGCATCACTGGTGATTCAGGCAAATCGTATGGTCTTTTTATTGACGATGAAAATAAAGTTTCTATGGCCGGCACAAGAAACCTAAGTAATTATTTGTATTTAGGCTATCGACGAAGCACAGATTTTGATTTTAGCGTAGCCTCAGATGGCGTATTCCTGGTCTCAACCGACTATGTCACGCTAACAGAAAAAAGCAACATTCAAAATGTAGATGCTCCCCTTGCTGCACTCGGCGCACCGCTACTTATCTTTGGCGCTATGAGCCTAAAACGTCGTCGCTTCAAGTAATGTGATATTTGTTTTAAAAGCTGGCCTTATGTGTCAGCTTTTTTTACACCAGCAAGTTCACCCCGCTTTCAAGTGTCAACCACACTATCACTCAACGTAGCGAAACACACCCTGGTTTTCACTCAATTGCTTCTTGTCGACTAGCGCTTTTAATGCCTCAGCAACAACCTTCCTATTTACATCACTGTATCTAAAACGCAGAATTCTGGCGACTTCATCGACACCTAACCCACGCTTTTGCGTTTCAATTACCTGAACAACTTCAGACTCAAAGTTATTCATCACTTTAACGCTCATTTTATTACATGCACTCAGCGCTCTATTTACCTCACGACACATCACTCTACCCTTTTGGTTTTTATGCTTAGTTTTGCTTATAGTATCACAAAGCGCATATTGCACCGGGTCACCCAGTGTTGATTGATTCTTTCGTGTTGGCACAATTGACAAGTTATAACTAACGACATCGGCGCGGAGGGGGAGAGTCGGGGACAGAGAGTTTCATGCAGAACAAATAAAATCTCGCTGGCCTCTACACAACTTTACGAGGCTTAATCTCCTATCTCTAGCCTTGCATTCACGATAAACGTTTCAACCAATTGGAAAAACCCGCTATTTTTTGCGGCCACTTCTGCGGCCTCGTTTTTTCCATCCAAATAACGGGCAAAATCAAACGCACCTTTCGAATAACTATCACCCGACGCCAACCTTTCATTTTCGGACGTTAATGAATCTACTTTCGCCGTCAATGTCGCATTGTTTTCATGAAGTGCTTGGTGGGCCCTATGGATATCAAGCAACGGGATCGCCTTCAACTGCTCCAGACAAACAAACTCCTGTAGGCCTTGTGGGTTTTGCAGCCGTTCATGAGCTTCTTCCAAGCTCTCACTCGCCAGACGACTCGCTTCTTTTGTAGTGGCCAAATCAACCTTTTGCTGCTCGATAGTATCGTTAGCTTTTTTTAATTGCTCACGCAACTGAGCCAATTCAGCTTGCACCGCTTCAATCACGTCTGACGATAAGTTCACTTCCAAGACTCCCTGTGGAGCATGATCCATAAACTGCTCAATCAATTTATTCTGACTCATCCTATTTTCCCTTAACAATTTCAGATGCCGCTTTTGCTTGTCTTGCAATAGAATCGTTTAAAATAAGTGAGTCAGGATTAACCTTAATCCCCACATTTGTCACATGGACCTCTACACTATCACCACTTATCACCTCCACGCCTTCACAAGGCTGGCAGAACTTTGCAAAAAAACGCTTAATGGAGGTTATCATACATCACCTTTTTATTAGGGGGTTTCGCTCGGCGGCACAGCATTTAGCTCGACTTCAAGCTCACGTAGCATTGCTTCTATGCTATCAACTCTTATGCCAAAACCCAAATGCCTGTCATTTAAAGCAATGTGTTCATTCTGCAACACCAGCTTGATGCCTTCTATTTTATTTTCTGTCGCGATTTTGCTTAACTGCACATTTCTACCGTGCATCACGCCTTTGCATAGCGAAATGGGATTTTTACTTAATCCGTTAGCGATAGATTCGATGATAGAAAGGTTCTCTTCATTCTCCTGTTCCAACGACTTTAAGCGCTCATTGACCGCTGTTAGTTGCACTTGCAGCTGCCCGATCATTGCTGAATCACAACTCTTTTTGTCATGCAATCCATCATCGGACTCGTGAGCTTCCTTTTCGCTGCTCTTGGCAGCATCAATAAGCGCACGCGCAAAGTCATAAACATAAGGATTCAGTTCCATCTCGCCACTGGGTTGCTGTTTTAGCTTAAAGCCATTTTCTAATGCGAGACGCTTGATATCTTCTTCAGTCAGCAATGCTTTCATTTTGTGTCACCTGTCGATATTAATAGAAAGAAGGAACCTCAGAGGTCTTAAATTTTGCCAGCGATGCGTAAAATGCGGCATTGCTTCCATCCAAACCAACCGTTTCAGCTTGCTGGATAAGGTATGCCACACAATCACTGGCAAGCTCGTCAGAAATATTAGAGCCAATAGTGGTAAGCTGAGTGCCCCCCTCTACGGCATTCCATTCATCATCCAGAGATGATCTACTTTCAAACTTAAACGTCATCATTTTGAAATCTCGATCATCTTTAGGATCATAACCACTGTCATCGTTTTCATCAACGCTGAAAAAAGAAACTCGGGCTAAACCATCATTGAATTCACGCTGCCAAAACTCGGCATGACGTTTCTTGGCCATTGGAGCGCAGCGCTTAGCGTTTTCGACTTGAGTTTCATGCACGGCGGCAATTGCGTTGAGATACTCTTGAGCTCTTTGCGTGTATGCGGTGATGTATTGCATTGCAAAGTAATGGTATGCCTTCTTGACGTACTCTAGTGCTTGTTCAATATTGCCCTCATGAGCAATTATTTGTGCTGTATGAGAGTTAGAGATAGGGTCAAAAAGTCGCATGCGGTCCCACTCAGACTGGAAGAACATCATGTCATTGAGTTCAGATGTAAACAACATTTTTCTCGACACATAAATGTCATCGACAGAGAGCATAAACTCCCATTCATCCAACGGGTCGTTTTCTCGGCGCAGTGATTTTGGAAGAGAAAATCTTAGCTTGTATTCGGGCTTGTCATCGATTAGCACGCCCACCTCGCCAACAGTAACAACAAAGAGCCTGCACCCTTCTTTATACCCTTGAGATTCAAGGTGCTCCACACTAATGTCAGGTTGCTTTTGCACTGCGTCTTTTCTCTGATTTGTCATTTTGATGTTCCAAGATGCCTTTAACTAAACAAACTATATCACAAAAGACATCGCCATCCAACTTTTTTATTAAGCTGATCATCACTTCATACGGTTGATGCAAAAAAAACACGTACTTCTTGTATATCTTCTTCAGTTAATCCAACCGAATAATCGGTCTTAACAAGGTGCTGGTCGGGTAAAAACTGTCGGTCACCATCGTCTAACACGACGTATTTCCCACTGTAATTGTTCTCAACTATCCATTGATTAATTTCGTGCCCACGACGATTCTCATTAAGTTCTTCAAGCATTGGCGTTAAACCAATAATAGTCCCGACAGGAAACTCAGCGCCACATAGCGCAAAAAGCGTCTCGAAGTGAGAAGGTGTATGCCCCTCACGCCATGTTGAGCTTATAATAACCTTACATCCACTACTGACAACAAAACTAAAAAATCTTTTCACTAGTGCATGGTCCAGCATAACCAATTCGATCCCAGTAATGCCTTTGTGTTCGTCCATTAACTTTTTACGCAACACTCTTCCCTCTGGCGTACCTCTGAACTCAAGATGCTCCCTTGAGTTCAGCACGCCATCAATGTCCAAGAAGATGAGTCTATCGTCCACACTGATCAACTTAGAACAAGTTCGAGATTATAATCCGCACTGTCTTCATCAAAAGCCACCGACCCTTTAAACGTATACACACCAGGCTCTTTAGGTTTATCTTTTACCGCATAATCAAACCAATCCTCTACACCTTGCATATCGATGTCGCTTTTAACCAAGTTATTTCCAACTTGTTTAGCACCTACGCCATAAGCATGTGAGAGCGTCTCCTTCAATTCCATAACCGCAACACCCACAATACCGACAGCCATCTTTACTTTCACATCAACAACAACTTTAATCACAATAAACCTCAAAGCCTCAAAAAATAAAATATAAATATCACATAACCTCGCATAAAAAGCAACATTTTAACATTGACTGTTAGATGCGTTATGCTACCATGATGACTATGGTGTTTATCATTATTTATGGACGTTTACATGTCACCCTTAGAGAACGCTTATCCTATCACTACTCAAAATGGACTTAAGGTTTACCTAAAGAACCGGGAGCGTGGGCGACTTGAGCGAGTTACGCATGTTAAATCGATACAGCCACTTGTTCGGCGTCGCTCTCCTATTGGCATAAAATCAGCTATGGCAAGACTCGTTACTACCACAAGTGACACATTGCCAGAGCCAAAAGATACATCAAGTACGACATTTTTTGTTTTTAAAGAAGGTGAGTTGGTACCTATCGTCATGCGCGCAAATGGTGCCCGTGAAGCTGATAATGCCGCGACGTTATTTGGTGAAGGCAAATCGTATTACACCATAGAGATCATCGAAGAAACACCTATTACCAATGCGATGCATCTACTCGCTAAGAAGCCAAAGTGACCTTTTATATGTTGTCACTACCGACCCTTTAAGGTATTATAGGTAAATCAAATTCATCTTAATAGGTTTAATTTATGGCAGCTACAGAGCGAGGCACATTGGGCGCAACATTTAAAGATTGCATTTCAGGGAAAGATCACGATGATGCAATTGTCTTGGAGCTTGTTCCTGACTACGCCGATGACACATGCCTGTCAATCCTCATCCCCGGTCACCGCTTGCCAAAAGCACTACTTCACGGCTTTGAATTTTTCTCTGGAGCAGTAAGGCAAACGTCGCAACTTCGTCCAACAGATGACGACGGCACGCTAAAAAAAGAAGATATAAAAATGCAGTCTGTCACAGATAGAGTCATTTTATGCCGAACGCACAATGACACTATCCATATCGAACTACTGCGTGATGACTTTATCGTGTTTCAAACCGATATAGCATTAGATGATTTCACGCGCCTTATCACTGGGCGAACCATCAAGATTGACTTCACTGTAACTAAACACGTAGCAGGATAAGTATGCCGGATTTTTATTATCAAATAAAAGGCCGACGCGATGATGGCTCTTTTTCAGACTGGCATTGGCCGCCGCTACTTTCAGGAAAAATAACCGCTGAGAACAAAAAAGCGGCGCGTAAATGTGTTGAAGAGTTACATGGTCAATCTTTCCCTATGCGGGTTAAGCAAGAAGACAAAGACAAGTTTCTTTATTTACTCAATATAAGAGAAATAGCACCTGATGACACTCGCACTCAAGAGTACTTTGATGACAAGAAATGCCCTCAATGTGACTCTACATTTAAGCTAATCGACATCTACAATGATGGACTTCGCACGCCAGGGGGCAGAGACTTCTGTTCACACACGTGTTTAGCTGCGTACCGTGAGCGGGAACGAACGTTTGATCCCACAAAGCAAGATGATGAACTTGGGCGCCATGCGGCTTTCATTTACCGCATTTACAATCTCATTGAAAACAAGTCTTATATCGGACAAACAAAACAGGCATTCACACTTCGTTGGTACCAACATTTCTATCAAGGCACAGGGACGCCTTTTCATACTGCCATCGCTAATAGTCAAATCACGGATTGGCAATTTAGCATTGTAGAACGCGTTGATATCCCTGATGATGTTACCGATGTGAAGCGATTTGTTGATGCGCGAGAGCGCCACTGGATTGATGCCTTTGATACCATTAATAATGGCTACAACACGATGTCCATCGCGAAGCCTCAAGTCGCGCAGGACCAAGAAATTTCAAAGTAACGTTTAAATTTCCGAAACGTGAAGTTTCTTCACCACAAAAAAAGCCTGTTTTTTCAACAGGCTTTTTTGATTAACAAACAAACATTGCACAACCTGGCTAATCGACGGCACAATCCTCGCTGAGTAACGCCTCTATCTCAGAGATGATGTTTGGCATTTCTCTTTGCTCATGCTCACGGACGACTTGCTGCGCGATTCGACCCAAATCAACCATCTCGTGGCGACATACAGCACACGAATCAACGCTTTCTTTGTGCTCGCTAAGGTTTTCAAAAAAGGAATCTATAATGTTTTTCGTGTCGGTTAAGTAACGAACCCCTTTATACTCCACTAAGGATGTACCGGTAAACTTACCAGACGATGGGCACACATCAGCCGGTACATTTTTGTTGATGTAGACATCAAGAGGCACGCGTTTCAATGCACCAAATTCAATGACGGCAAGTTCATCTTGGGCCAAGAAAATGTCGCTTTCTTCTGGGCGCATAGTGGATATAACACGCGTCGTCATAGCTTCTGACATGATAAGTTTTTCGGCAACACTTAGCGTGTTAAAGTGGTTGTTTTTCGACGTCATGGGCCGCGAAATGGCTTTAAACAAGGCGTAGGCGAAAGATCCGGCTTTGTTTGTTACGTCACACACCTGTAACGTCATGTCCGGAATTCGATTACCTTCACTGTCTTTCATGTTTCCTACGGTGATATACATAATGATCTCTGTTAGTGTTTGACATCTTCATTATATCCACATCAGCACACTTTTGCAACAATTAAACTGATTGAGGTTTGTCATAGAACCAAACCAATGGCATACTGTCTTCTTATTAAGGAATTGACATTATATGTCATGTACAAAATTAGGAACCCTACATGTTACTTCGAAGTTTACTGTTGTGTTTTTTGACTTTTCTGAGCGCGACAACCGCCCATGCAAAAACTGGACTCGACGCGCTCCTCATGCCCTCATCCACATTAAGTGCCGATGAAAAATTCACCGTCACCGGTTATGATGAAGACGGCGTACTTCACGTGGACATACGAATATCTGAAGGGGCCAAGCTTTACCGCGACCGCATTTACATAGAAGGAGAAAAAGAGGACCTCCACGTCTCGCCCTTGCAGCTACCGCAGGGACGCCCTTTCAACGACCCTGAGTTTGGCGTTGTTGATGTATTCAAAGATTCAGTGCAATTTACAGCCACCCTCTCAGGCGCAATTGCCGGCGATACAGTAACGCTGCATTACCAGGGATGCACGGACAGCATATGCTACCCTCCAGCATCACACACATTCGTACTTCAAGACTCAAGCCCAATTGTGGAAGATAACGTATCGACACCTTCCAAAAAAATTTCATATGCTCCTAAGAGCATAATAAAAGAACCCGCTGACCCAGACGATTTATCCGATGAGCCTTTGTGGCGAACACTTGTTACATCATTTCTGCTTGGCCTAGGTTTAGCGTTTACGCCTTGCGTTTTCCCGATGTATCCAATCCTATCCACCGTAGTAATGGGCAGTGGTGAAAAATCACGTAAGCGCGCATTCTTTCTTTCATTGTCTTATGTCCAGGGAATGGCGCTTACGTATGCCGCTCTAGGGTTAATGGTGGCACTGATCGGGCTAAAAGTGCAAGTCGCCCTACAGAATCCTTGGGTGCTAGGCGGCATTAGCGTGTTTTTTATAGCACTAGCACTTAGTATGTTTGGTGCCTTTAACCTACAGCTCCCTCAGCGCCTGCAAACCCCTCTTAATAATGCTAACCAATCGATAAAAGGCGGTACACTTCGAGGGGCCTTTGGCATCGGCACCCTGTCCGCACTTGTTGCCTCACCCTGTACGACAGCACCTTTAGCGGGTGTACTGATGTATGTGGTGTTAAGCGGAGATGCGCTGAATGGCTTCATTACCCTCTACACGCTATCGCTTGGCATGGGCATACCGCTGCTGTTGTTTGGTGTTGTAGGGAGTGCCGTTATGCCGAAGTCAGGCGCGTGGATGAATATTGTTAAACACCTCTTCGGTTTCTTGTCTCTAGGAATGGCGACCTACTTCGCGAGCCGCTTCCTTGACCACTCGGTCTCTTTATTGCTCACTATTATCCTTGCATCAAGCATGCTCCTTTACTTATCAATAAAAAGGGAAGCGTTAACCAGCACCGTTGCCCGCGGCGCGCTGCTGTTTATCATTATTGCAGGCACGGCATCCCTTTCTGTCTCCACCTACCATGTAATAACAAAAAATCATAGCGTATCGCAATCAAGCACGTCGATTGCGTTTACGCGCATTGAGAGCAAGGAAGAGCTTGAGGTGCACCTTCACGATGCGAAAGAAGCAGGCAAGGTTGTCATGCTTGATCTCTACGCCTCATGGTGCTCTGCGTGTATCACGTATGAAAAGCACATATTTACATCTCCTGAGGTCAACGAAGCCTCAGCTGGTATCATCATGCTACAAGTGGATATGAGTAAAAACACTCAGGATAACGTCGAGCTTCAAGAATCACTAAATATCGTAGGGTTACCGAGCATTCTATTTTTTGAGGCAGGGAAAGAAATCACATCAAAACGTGTAACAGGACTGCTTTCTAAAGACGATTTCGCTGACCGTTTATCAAATATTCAGTGAGAAAGCCCAGTGTTATTTAATCACTGGGCAGTTAAGTAAACGTTAGGCAAAGGTAGTCGGGGCACCTTCTGAACACAACGCACTTCGCCTTTTGCGATGATTAAGGCTTGGGTGATGGCGCTTTGTTATGGTCATTGTTGGCCATCCGGTAGGTGGTGGCTGCATGATCGAGTTGAGCGGCCTCAAATTCTACACCTTCGTTTTTCAACAATTCAGCGGCTACGCTTTTTAACTGGCTTGCTGTTGGTGGCTCACGAAATATGCTTGCAGCTCGTGAAACGGCCTCTTCTAGCGCCTTATTAAGCCCGTTGTCTTGTTTGGGTTTTCTTGTGTCCAACGCGTCATAAATGGCATCTATTAACGGCACATCATTGTCATACATGTCATCCCAATGCAAAGGAAACACCTCCACGCCACCGCGTGCAGCAACAACATCCGTTCCCGTTTTTGCATACTCTACCATACTTACATCACCATCCTTAATGATCTCCTGTCCTTCTTTTAGCACAAGCAACCCATCATTACTGGGACGATAGTAAACATACCCATCATCCCGAAGATGCTCCTCAATAAGCTTTTTTTCGAGCAAGGCATTGATGACCGCATTGGGTTCATCCAGATCAACATCAACCACCATCTCCTCAGCAAAAAGTTGAGAAACAAGCAGCGCATTCATCTTGTTTTCAGGGTTTTCGTTGCGTATTTTCATCGCAGTTTCGCCGAATATAGCGCCGCGCACTGTCACCTCAAAACATTTATTCTCATTTCCCCCTCGGCGACGCGTGAACTCAAGACGGTTGAGCATCTTAAGAGCAGCTTCGTTGTTCTCAGTGGCGATGTGTTGATGACTTCTCCCCGCAGTCAACATGCGCAACATGGTATCAACACTTTCACTGCCTATCTTCTTTTCGATAATCGGTAAAAGCTCACGCACAACAGGCTTTGTTTTTCTACCACGATCGACGTAAGACTTCATCTGAAGCGCACCTAACGCCAACTGTCCTTTCTCTGTCATGGCAAACCCAAACGCAGTTTCACCTGAGTTGGCTAGGGATGTGCCATCAGGCGCACGCGGCAAATCCTTATCGTGAATAAGAGTCAGGAATCCACTATTTGTAAATGCATGAAGCGTTTTCGCCAATGGCGATTCATTTCTTCCATATTCTTTGGTCGTGATATGGAAAGGAACCCCACCTTTTTTTTCACGCTCATTTACCGCGTTAAGTACCTTTTCCCTGTCGCCATCATGAACCTTTGGCATCGTCATTCCCCTTGTTATTTTGACTGCTTGTTCCAATGTGAAGATGGTATCACAAAAACACGCTTTACACCTCATAGAGGTTTTGGTAAAGTCTGCCTATAACACAGCAGGTACAACTGCTGTGGGGATGCTTATCCTTGGCAGCTCTTACGCTACGGCGGCTGGAAAAAAGCAAGTGGACATCACTTAACACAACGCATGACCTCATCGCTAATAGCTTTCGTCACGTGTTAAACAAGAGCGCACAAACAATGACGAAAAAAGGATTAACGATGACGCTTTTAAACTTGCTACCCTATGGCTGTGTGATCAACACCTCAAGTAACCCAACTACCCAGATTGAACAAACCCTAAAAGCACGATTCCCTCACTGGGAGAGCCAGACTGATAAACAAGAACAACTGCTCAACACGCTTAGATTGGCGGGTATTCTTGATTTGTCCGGCTTTGATACAGGCGGCGTCGAACTGCTTTCACTGCCGTGCATAAAGGTACACATGTTCATGGCATTTGCCAGAATGGTCTGGCACATGGAACGCCGAGATAAGGCAAGCCATTATTTTTCTGAACTCTCAGGAAAGCGTGGGGCGATTCTTGACGGCAACAGTTATGCCAAGGCGGCGTTGGCAGATTTACTTAAGTGTCATGAAGACACGCTCAGTTACACGGATAAAATTAATCGACTTATGTCGTCGGTGTCGATGTACCTATCACCGACGAAAAACGAAGAACAGGATTTGTGGGATGCTGCTTATCGTAAAGCAAACATTCACTGCATTGATGATGAAGACAATGACCTCCCTAATGAGTTGCACTACTGGGGCGGCATGGGGCTGCTATTTTCGCGCATGATTTGTGAGTTATCTCTGTCAAATAGCATCAATGCCATCATCAACCCTCTCCTCATAAATACTCATGAAGCGAAAGAGCATGGCTTTTATTTCGCGACAGCGCTTTCTGATTTATCAGGCTTTACAGTAAGAACCAGCAAAGTTCACGACATCCTCGCTGAGATAATGGGTTACGCTGGAGGGTACCAGCAGCGCAAACATTATTTGCTTTCAGATAAACAATGGAGCAACGCCGCAGAACGCTACGATAAAAATTTCCTTAGCCGTTGGCAAAATCTAGCAAAGAAATTTGACAATGTTGCTCAACAGTCTCCCACCGAGCTTTATGCAACATCGCTGGCTATCAACGATATGTGCGAAGACGTCTCAAAAGCCGCCCAAAAGCCACAACAGTCGCCTTTTGCGCACTCAACATCAGTGACATTCACAGAAATCCTTGGCCACCTTTCAGACACATTGTTTACGCTTACCCTGTTCACGCTAGCTACAGAACAGAGTCAAGATAAATGGAAGACGATAGACCAATTACTCTCAGAAGCGGTTCATCTTTTGACGCGTTTTATTTGTAAGAGTCAACCGCGCCTATTCACATCGGGGCACCGGCCAGATGTCAATGACAAGAGTATCATCCTTAATACCACAAAACCTTATTCACGCTGGTTAGGTGGCCGAAATGAGAGTCTTGCTGAGCACTTCTCATCAGACATCGACGCCAGCGAATTAAAGAACAAGCTGGCGCGTGATGGCTGGACGTTACCCTCTCATGCAGAGGACTTGCTCAGCACATGTATCGCCCAACATGAATTTACAACACTGGATGCGGAATGGTTGTGGTTTGACGCAACACGCCCTGCTCCCGGTAACGCACCAGGGCAAAGCATTGCTTTTCTTTATGAGGGGAGAATGGTTATTGGGCGGATAATTAGCATGTCTTTACTAACACCGGCAAGCTATAATGTAAAGCTCCTTGCGGATGGCAGCGACAGTAAACTAATTGTTGTAAAATGGGAGAATGCCGCCAGTTAGAGGCGGCGTGATATCGCATCCAATTCGCTGTTAAGGCGCTTCTTCAGCGCCTTCATTTCACGGTCACACTTTTCCTTCAGCGCATTCTCACCATCGCGCATCTTCTCCTTAAGTTCGTTAATGTGATATTCAACATCATCAAAGAAACACCACTTATCAACGGACACATTAAACAACGCACCCAAACGCGCCTTTTCGTCGTCCATACGCTTTCGCTCTTCGGGAAGCTTATGCAGTCGTGCAATATCCTTAGCCAGCTGTTTTCCAAATTTACGCGACGCGGCTTCTCTCGCCTGATGCAAGTCAAATGCTTCTGTTTTTATTGGATAGTCAGCTACGGTGGCTTTCTCATTACCGTCAATGATTAACTTTAGCATCATAGCCGTGTCGAGCTCTCTGGGCACAATGGTTGGGCGCTTACTGGTTGTCCAAAACTCCCCATTAAACTGTATAAGCCCACAGGACTCAGGCACTTCCTTACGCGTAACTAACCCTTTAGGTACCGCAAAAGTGACCCCGTAAGAAAAATCAAGGTAACGTTGCCACTTTCCTGATTTGATATCACTGAGAAAATCAGAACGCGATACTTTAATTTCATATGTCATCGGGTTGGGTTTAGCGAAGCTTTTTTCTATCGTATACACATCAGGACGAATTGAACCTCCTGGTCCAGCGGGTATATTCTCCCAAACACGGCGGTTGCCTTTTGATAAGTGCACCGCCAAATTGTGAGCCAATTCGTCGTGATCATAAACAGTCATCACCAAACTCCTCTTCTGGCTCTTCTATATCATCAAGCCCAACCGTCATTGTTTGCTCTGTAGTTTTTGGCAACGCGGTAATATCTTTGGCGCGCTGCGTAGGGAAGCTTGCGTTGATCGCATTCTCCATTTTTTCATCGAGAGGGCCATTGGGGATGACACCATGAAGACACAAATCGCCAAAATCATCCTGTGGGATATCCGTTAACAAAAGCATACCTGTTCGCATAGGCGCATGCTTGTCTGCCCTTAAATGTAATTCAAACGCCAACACTTTAGCTAACGCCAGCGCCTCGTCAAGAGTCGCAGGTACGGGGGGCATCCCGTCTTCACTGGCTTCTCTCAGTATCTGCTCACATAAAGAGAACATATCTCCGCTGTTTTGAGGAAACGCCATCGCCGGCATCAACCATGCGTTTGCTCCCGCGGCAATCAGCTTTCCGCCAATATCAGCACTGCGCAGCCACACGTGACTCTCCATCAAGGCATCTATTGGTTTTGGCATTGATTCTAAACATTCCGTTACAATAGCCTCACCACAAGACATCAGCATTAATGACGGCGTGCTTGTCGGTGCCTCTGGTGTAGCAAATTTAACGCACTGCATAGACGCTATTGTTGGCTGCCAATCTAGCTCCAAACTTCTCGCATGATGGAAAACCCACGGGCTCTTATCTTGCATTTCATTAAACCAAAAAGTGAAAGCATCATGATCAAAAATGGAAATTTGAAACTCTATGCGCTTTTGTTTTTTTGCAAACCCTGAAAAGGTATAAGCTGCGTACTCACCACTATGGCGACTGACAAGTGTGTTGTAATACATCTCATCAATTTTATACGTGTTTAACCACGCAATGAAATACTCCACCCCTCGGCTAAATCCCGCCTCCATTTGAGCAACAAAATCAAAGTTGCTCGCCCATATGCCATCGTTAAGCGTGTCAATGGACAGGGGAACCTGTATCAGATTCTCCATCAATACACCGTCCTCGACACGAAAACAAGGCAACCCTTCACTGTAAGGATGCAGATCGACCTCTACAACATCAGTGATAAGAAGGAATTCCCTGACCCAGTCTTTGACGCAAAGGTAAACATCATCCATAAAGCCCCTGTCCACATCAAAAGCCACAAGGTACATATTCATACTGGGCATAGCCAAATCAATACAACTCACACTACTTCTTGAAACCACGATAGGCGGTGGCATCAGGCATGAATGCAGACCATTTGTCGGCGACGGCACCCCTAATATAACGGCATCATAGGCCGGCTCTTGAGCAACGAAAATCACCATGCCTTCCGTAAAATCAGATAACGACTGATTGATCAAGCTATACAGAAACAAGTGGCTGTGGTACTCATCATTTGATATTTCTTTTGCATCAAGACAATGACCAGTAATGTGGACATCTAAAGCAAACTTTCTGTTAATGATGTTTGCTGGATTAAACATGTCATTATTCACATTGTCAGGCAAGAAAACCCATGTGAGGTTTGTGGTGGCGCACCAGCCAAATTCAGGCGATATCTCCCACCCTGGCTCTATTGCTGGAAACTCAGAAGCAGACATGAGACCCGCAGTGTTCATAAGACATAACGCGCTTCTTTTCATCGCATCTAAAAGCGCTCTCTCTACGCTCCTGGGCATCGTTGGTAGCATTGGAAGATGACCTTGTTCTGACACATAACTTGCGTCAAGGTAATGCCGTCTCACCAGTATAGCCATTGGCATAATGTTCTCCTTAATAACACGCCTATACAGTGTGCCGTTATAGTAAACACACTACCACATCGCGCAACGTTTCGCGACGCTAAATTATTTATGGCGAAGGGCTTTGCGTTGGCGCTGACTCATTGTTCGCGTAAGCGGTGGCTATGCGAAGTTTGTAATCTGACATCATGTCATCGAGACTTGGATCATTTGGGCCCGGTGTATAATTCTGATCAACTGCGCGCCTAACCGCTTGTTCCATGTTTTTTATGAAATCTTCTTGCGTGCTTGTCTCTGTCAAAACAAACTCTTCACCAAAAAGTGAACGATTCAGTGAAACGCCACTGTCACCAATGTCAGCCTGAGCCCCTATCGCATCAAACACAGCCGCAGCCTGTGGATCAGTTATCGGTATACTCATTATTGGCACATACTCAATGGTTGGAGCTTGCAGCAAAATCCTTATCTGCTCCCTAATAGGCTCAGTGACACTTGTCAATTTGTCGTATGAAGGAATACTCACATCCGGTTTCGCGTGTGACAATCTGTCCAACCGATCAAGAATATCTTCAGCCTCCTCTCGTGTTATCCCTGGCTGGTGTTGATGCCTTGCGTTCTCCATGTCAATCTTCAGCCGTGCCAGCGTCTCGGTGCCAAATTGGACAAGCTCGCTGTATGCTACATTCTGTATGGTTTCGCTAAAACTCTTAAGTGTGAGCTTATCCCACATATCTAATGTGCCCTTCAGCCGCTTTTCGTTCTTAAACACATGCTCCGCTAATGGCCCAAGAGATTGATAACTGACTTCTGCGAAACGCTTAAGGTCGTCAACACGGTGCGCTAGCTCTTTAACGATTACTCCGGATTGAGAAAACAGCGCACGATAATAGTCGTTTCTAAATAAATCCATGGCCTTAATGCTAACACTAGCACCATCATTAGATTGCCCTATCAATGCAGCCAAATGTACCAAGTTGACTTCTCTTTCTAAATAGTGATCAAAAGGCATTGGAAGCTTCGCATTGTCGATAAGGGCAGCCAACGATTCGTGCTTGATTTTGGGATTACTTAACATTTTAAAGAAAGGGCAATGCTTGACCAATATGCTGCGTGAATCAGGCCCAATTTTACGCCACAACACGGAAGCATTCGTGATTTCATCTAGGCTTTTATGGGGAGAGTGCGCATTACCTAATATATTCTCTCTTGATTTGGCGCGTAAAAGCTTTTTCTTAAGCAACGCTCTGTCGACCGGGTCACTCGACCCAGCCAATTCAAAGACCGTTTCTCTTGCTCGCCGTACGGCATTGTCATTATCGGCCTTCACCATCGTGTCAAGGTAACTGTTCCGCCCCAGATCGTCGGCAAGTTTATACATGCCATACCCAGTAAGAATGATCCCGGTTGACACCAGTGCCATCATATTAAATGATTGCTCTGGATACATTGAGAGCACCGATTGGTAAGGCGTTTCCGCTAACGCGGTTTGAACAACATCTAGGCTTGCCAGCTTTCCGCCAACCCACCCCCCGACCTCGCCCGTTAATACGGAAAGAGGGTCACCCAGAGTTTCAAGGCCATTGATAATAAGCTCATACTGACTGGCATGCTCACCAATATTGTCGATATATGTCATGGCTGTATCTGGCCACGACTCCAAGGGCGTTCCCTTTAACTTCTCTTTAGCTAAAGCATGCCCCATCATAAAGGCACCACTCTCATCAAGCGTGCTCACCATGTTAACAGCTGCCGCACCGGCGATTGCCAATTTAAAGCCCCGCGTGGCAGCCTTCACTTTTCGTCGCTCTGTTCTTGCGCTACTGTTATCTCCGTAAGGGGCTGATGTTGTCACGTTTTTTCCTCTCTCAATTGACACTAGGAAGATATCACATTGCAGGCAACTTGGAGAAAACTTTCTTTTACGATTGTGTTATGCTATAACCTTTTCGTACAAAAAACTGACACGAGTAAACAGGGAAACTTACCGATGGAATTACTTATCGCTTTTTTGCTTGGCGCGCTGACTTCAAAGCTCATAGACAAGCAGATTCAAAGACGCCTTGCCCGAAAACACATTGGTGCGATTGCTGAAAAACTGTCGCCTCATGCCGTTCACACACTTAAGGCCTACCAATACTACCCGTGCCCAAATCAACCACAAGATATCATTGACGAAATGGTGCCTATTGGTCTTATTGAAAAGGTGGGAGAGCACCGATATGCCATCACCGATAAAGGTAGGGCTGCGGGTTACTCACTGGGGCTTTATGCATCTGACGCCATAGTCTGAAGGAAAAGAGCCGACATTTTCGGCTCTCGGTAATCTGGTTGCAACGATAATTAACGCTTTCTCCGATAAGAAAACGCACTCGTCTCTTCGTCAAATACCTTTTCGAGCATCTTGTGATATTTTTCTATTTCATTTAGGACCATCATTGGCAGTGACAAACCATCTTGCTCACTTTCATAACCTTCATCAGATGGCGGCTCACAGGTCAATGCTCTTCCCGCCATCATTGGATGCTTATTGATACTTCTTATTGTTGCCACTGCGGCAGATTGACCTCGAAACGCTACATACGCACTCTCCAAGCTGCTGTTATCTTCATGAGCGCGTTTTGCAGAGAGCACTGAGGAGTTGTTCGGTAGCGGTATAAGCTCAAAATTCAATGTTGGCACAACATTATTGCCATCGTAACTGAAGTTGGTGTTAAACCATGTGTTGTAACGTTCGTACAGTTCACCTCGCAAGACGCCGTCACTATCAAACCCACTATCAAACAACAGCGATATTGCTCTGGCTAATAATACAGCTTGCTGGCTCAAACTGAGTTGACTGTCTTCCGCGTAATAAACAGCTACTTTACCAGGCAGTTGATTAACGTCAAAAACAGTCAATGCAATCCCTTTTTTGGGTGTCTCTTTTTCCGACAGGTCGACATCGCGTTCAATATGAACGATAGGCGTTCCTTTTCTAGAACGATCGTAGTGGACAATCATTGATGGCTTGCTTACCAAAAAACCACCCAGACAAAGTATTCCGCTTTCGATGTCCTGCTGTTCTTCTCTTGATAGAGACTGGTAGCTCATCATATGGATATGCTCACCCGCATTTCCCATCCAATAAGCAAAATACGTATCTACCCCGTTCGATATTGTGTAAATTAAAGGCTCATCATAGTACCCATAGATAGTTTCTACGCGGTACCCTTCCATACCTTCCGGCATAACCTCTATAGCATCTTTTCCGTAAATAGGCGCACGCATGGTGATGGGTGGTACGTATTTATTTTGCATTGCAACACTCGCTGCTTATGTGGTGATTGACTGGCAAATAATACCAGGAAACCCAACCAATTTCAATCAATAACCAACTCTTGGAGCGTAGTCATAATCATTGTCATTTGATGGCTCACTCGGGGCCATCTTCAGGTCGTCTACTTCGCGGGGAGTGAGTGCTTCAAACGTTGCATTTTTTAACACATCGCGGTCAAAAACGACATATTCTTTTGCGCCATAGCGCCCCTCTACCGCATCACCGATAAAACCTATCTTGCCAATACGAGAAAAAATATCTGAAGCGGCTTTTATATCAGGCTCTCTTGTTGACGACAGTGTGGATGCTATTGTGCCATAAGCGCTGCCGTACGTTATACCCGGTTCTAGCTCGACGCCCGGTTCAACGAGGGCCTTAAGTGACATCTGAGCGACAGCGTCAAATGTATCATCGCGACCAACTGCAAAACTCAAATCCACCTCATTCTTACACGCCATCTCCCACCATGCAGCGAATAGTTCATCACGGTCCATCGTCACATCAACGCGATCTTCTTCATAAGCTAAATCCATGACACAGTCAAACAAATACTCAACCAACTCGGAAGGTTTCATATCACTTGGTGGAGCCGGGGAGTTAAAAAGATGCCAAGGGATCGCAGGAAGGTTGTGTTTGGAATAATGGCTATCTAGCATTGCGCGCTGAAGTGCCGCTCTTTCATCAGGCTCAACAGGATCGTCCCACGACGTTAAATCGCTGTTCTCAATCCCCCTTAATTGAACACGGTGTATAACGCCACGGGACATTTTGAACGATGGCGGATAATCTGGCCCAACCTCTTCCGCAATTTCTACCAGTGTCGGGTCCATCATCCACTCTTCGTATTCTTCATCCCATAACGAAGGGTCATCATGAATGCGTTTCATTGCTTCAAACTGTTCATCACCCTCATAGGCGATAACGTCACCTGACGTTATACTCAACACCGCTTGCTTATAACTTTCATACTGCTTCAGATAATGAGACGCGGTCTCAAGCTCACCGAAATACATCCCGTAGCCATGCCGAGCAACGTTTGTGCCGGCGCCAACATAACTTAAATCTGCTTTTTCTATTAATATCGGGGAGGCCGTGTAAGTCTCTATCATAATAATCTCAATGCGTAGTGCTTCTTCGTTAGAAGAATATATCATCTTTCTTGGCTTTAACGCACTTGTCGTTTAATTCTTGGGATCTCTAATAAATTTTCCTCGACGATAATATCGACGCCAATCATAAGGCTGACTCAACACGTCTGATGACGACAATCGGTCTGCCATAACATAGTACCTTACATGGAAAAGCGTATAAGGTACCACCGGGCTTTTTCTCATTTGCGCCGCACTTCGCTTTTCTATAAAACTAAGTTCTCGTTGATACTGGTAGCGCATTTCAGCTTTGAAAATCTCAAGACCCCGTTTAACACGGCCATTGTCCACCAGGCAATTTGCCAGCATGTCAACAATGCGCTCGGAGGTTTCACTACTATGCGAAAGGCGGCTAATGTTGGAGTCGTGGAGTATTAGCTCTCGCCACTGCTGAACAGCTTCAATGTAGTGTCTTGGGTAAGGGGTTGGCCATTCATGCCCTGCGAACGCGCTGAAAGTAAGGCTTGATGCCAACGCCAGCAACAGTCCTTTGCCTAAAAGTGTTAATGTTTTCATAACCGTGCTCCATGCATCTCGCTATTTACATTTACTTGCGAGTGTATATTTATTAGGCAATTCATGTGCCAAACATGACGTTTGCCATGTTGCTTTTATTATCCATTGTGATTATGATATCGATATCTCATCAAACGTTAAGGAAAACCATGCTAGCCATTAAAAAACACAAAACGACGCTGACACTTGCTGCTATTTTTAGTAGCGCGCTCCTTTTGATTGTAGCGGCACTTTATTTTGAGCACGTGGAAGGCTTGCTTCCCTGTATCCAATGTGTCTACCAGCGTCTCGGCGTCACGCTTATTATGCTGTCTGCATTACTTGGTGTTATTTTTCGTCAACGCTGCATGAAAATTATTAGCCTGGCAGGTGTTGCAGTAGGTGCTTATTACACTGCATCAAAGGCATATGAACACATCATGATTGCCAATAACAGCAACCCTTTCACAAGCAGCTGCGAGTTTGAACCCACCTTTCCATTTTCACTACCTCTTGACACGTGGCTCCCCTGGTTGTTTGAAGCCAATGGACCTTGTGATGTTGCTGCCGAATGGAGCCTTATGGGCATGAACATGCCTGAATGGGTGTTCGTTTATTCTGTATCTTGCGGATTTTTATTTATGGTTGGTGCTCTAACCTTAATTAAAAGGTAAGCATGAGAACGCAATCAGTTAAATAAGCGAGAAGATTCTCGCTTATTTTTTGCCTCTTGGCTTAAACACAAGAAAAAGCAACGCAAAGACTGCTAAGCCGACCGGTGCACTAACATCGACTGCTCCACCATCATTCGCGTACACGGGGACGGCCAACAGGGAATATACGACAATCGCTTTTATCTTCTTTTTCACGGGCTAGTTTCCTTACTGCGGGAATATTGAGCTTGGCGGCCTTTTACTTGGCTTAGCCATTAATAAAAAAGCGTAGGTCTAATGACTCACATTTTCAACTAGTATTTAGTCTAACGTGATTTTACGCTGCTCTTATCTGTAAACTGTGTTATATTACGGAATAAATATTCACGCAAAACAAACAGAGGTCCACCCATGCCTTACGGTAAATTGGATTTTGTCATAGCTGGCGTACAGAAAGGCGGGACAACCAGTTTGGCTGAACAAATCAGTGCACATCCTAATGTCAGCTTTTGTTCGGAAAAAGAACCTCACTTTTTTAGCAAGCGTCAAGATGTATCATCGGAAAAAGCCAGACTTGACTACTGGTCTTTATATACTGGCAACGACGACGACCTTTATGGCGAGGCGTCCACGTCATATACTTTCGTGGATGAATATCCTGAAACAGCATCAAGGCTTTACCATCACAACCCCGACATGAAAATCATCATTGTGTTAAGGGATCCCATAAAACGTGTCATCTCTCATGTGTACCATAGAATGAGAAAGGGCCTCATCCCCAATGGTGATGTCATGGCATCACTTCATCATCACAGTGATTATATTGATAGAAGTCGCTACTATGCGCAACTCAAGGCGTACTTTGATGTGTTCCCTGAATCGCAAATAAAATTACTTCGTTCAGAAAGTCTACATAAAAACGGCGATGCGCTTAATGACGTGCTGACCTTCCTCGGGCTAAGTCCAGGGCAAATGCCAACACTAGATACTTCACCCAAAAACATATCCGATGCAAGCGTTCGACTACGTCATATTCCCATGGCAAGTTTGGTTATTAAATGGATTTCCCAACAGCCATGGGCGTGGAGACTAACTCCCTACCTTCCTATGAAGACGACGCTGCCTGAGGAGATTCACTCATACGTAGCCAAAGGCGTGATTGACGACATCGTTCTACTTGCTGATAAAGGCTGGGTTGAGGTAAGTGACTGGGTTGATGAACTGAAGCGACTCGCATCACGTTAACGCAATTATTAATGGTCATAACTCACATAGTTCACATAAAAAAAACGGCCTTAAGGCCGTTTTTTTACGTTAATCTGCCACGCTAAGTCTTTTGTTTTGCTGGCATAAAACTATGTTCACTTATGTCGAACTCTGGTCGCTTCTTTTTCACACGAGCAATTTTACGTTCGGCTTGCGCTTTTGTATTAAACTGCTCGGCACTGCTCATGCAAGTAACCAATTCCATATTCTTACCCAAATACCCTTTTGGAAGTGAGATCACAATCATTATTTCTTTAACCTTATTTTCTTATTGAGTTTAGAATTAAAACACACAAACACTGTACTTTCAACTAAAAATCATCGTTTCTTTGTTAGATAACTAAACACGGCAGACGCTTGCTTAGGCTCGATAACGACACGTCGCTGCATACCTTCAATGAATTCCACAGATGACATGTCAGGGTTACTGTCCAGTACCTCCTGGCCAATGTCATTGATCACCATTGCTTTATCTTTGGTTTTGGCAACCACATTGTTATTTAAAACAAGGCGGCCCTCAAATTGCGATTGATGGTAGCGAATGAACCCCACCACCCACAATGGAGGAAGCGGCTGTTTTCGTTTCATTTCCGAATTAATGTGCTCGTTAAGCGCGTGAACCTCTACCGCCAGGTTCTGCTTATCCATTAAATCAACCAACGCCATAATAGAGGTCACAACAGCATCGACATCTGTACCTTTAAAAGCATTTTTGGGAGACTGGTAAAGCCCCTTACCTACTTTAACCACTTTTCGGCGCTCTTCCAATCGCGCAATAACATGGTAAACAGAAGGGCGATGCTCGACATCACTGCCCCATATCGCATCGGATACATCTTCTTTCGTCAGCGGGCCCTTCCTTTTGTCAATCACAGACAGTACTTCACTTTCCATATCAAGAACAGGCACGTCTTTATCAAGTGAGACCATGTCTATTGATGAGGTTCCTCTAAAATAAATGCCATCTTTGTCACCGAGATGGCTTACCACATACCTCACGCCGGCATAATCATGATCAGGGAATACATTCGGCATGATTTCATGCATCAAGCTTACGGTCACCGATTTTGATTTTTTTAGATAAGCTTTCGTCTTCTTGATGATTTCGTCTTTGTCTTTCAACGTGTCTTTAAAGAATCGAATATGCTTATAGTAACCGGGTTCCGAAATGGCGGCCATCCCGACATTACTGGCCCGCACTAGCACATTTGCCCAGTATGATTTGCTGGTTGCTTTACCGATACGCATATCTAAATTGTTCGCCGACTGAAGAGACATTGCATTAACGGACAAACCTTCAGGATAATCATATAGAAGTGACGCCGCATAGTACGGATCAGGGAGAGGAGCTGCGTACAATGTTCCGTCATCTCTTTGATGTATTAATTCGCTCTCCATCTTATTGACGACAAGTTCGATGGCGTCGCGATCAACACCGGCAATAACACCTTTTTCTTCAATGGCCTTCACTATATCATCAACAGTAAATCGGTTTCCTGTTGAACCTGCGACATGATAAATCACATTCTGAGGGATCTTAGGCACCTCATTACTACGCAAATCACCTTTTTGTAGCTCTAGCGCATACTCTAAGCAACTCAGCCCACCACGACGATCTTTGAATAGGTTAATGAACGGTGAGATCTCATGGTCGAGCACCTTACTTTCATTTAAACGCGCGACGATAGCTTCAGCACGATAAGGCAACACAAATCGAGCGATAGCATCATTGAGAATGCGTCTTACACGTTCCCCCGTCACAGTAGGCTTGAACAGTCTTCCTGTGTCTGACTGCGTCATAGACTCACCATTCACACCGAATACACATTCAAATGCAAACTTTCTTTTTTCATCGGCATTTTTCTGCAAAGCAACAACCTGCTCCACTAACCATGCATTGAGCACGGTGATATCTACCGCACTGTTTAGAATGGGGATAAATAGCCCGCTGGGTGGTAGTTTTTCCAGGCTTTTGGTTCGCCTCGCTGCACTCGATGCATGAGTTTCAATCAAGTCACAAACCGCGTTTATTTTCATTACGGTCTCGCTTGACATGCCTTTCACTTTATCTCCAGCATCAAGCGTCTTCTTGAGCTGCTCTCTGTGAAGTAGAACACTGTCTGCTTTTGCGTAAGCCAAGTCCTTTTCGGTAACATTGTCACCGTTGCTAAAACGCATGAGTTTCATCATTGCTGGCACCACGCGAACCTGAGAGAGCTTCTTCTCTGCAAGCATCTCCAACGTGTAAAGATTGATGCGGCAATTTGATAATAAGTCTGTCTTTTTCATGCTGTCTCTAAAAATTTAGTTAATACCACACCTAATGATAACAAATCAAACTACTTTATTCAAGTTTTTGTTGATCTAGGCATATTAAATTAATATTCTAATAAATTCCGAAACTTATGTTAGTATTATACTAAAGTATAACTTGTATTGTTTTTCATACGCTTACCTTTAAAAAAAGACAAATAACTTCGCGATTTAATGTACGAGACATTGATCTTTACGCTATGCTATGACATCCTGTAAACATTCTCTATTTGGTGTCGACATATGTATTTCATATCAAATATTCAAGATCTTGGCGCAAGCAAAATCCATCGCGTCGTTAAGTATTTTGCTTCTCCACTCATGAAGGTTGTTATGGTTAAACGAACCTTTATGTCATCGGCAATGCTGAAGCTTATATTGCCCAACGGAATGATTTCAGTATCGATTCCCTTACAAGACCATAAAGAAAGGGAGTGGGCTCCTTATTTCAATCCTGCGTTAACATCATGTGAAACGGAACTAGGTAGGGTCTCTACGACATCTGGGGAGTTTAGCCTTTCATTATCTGTTATCATGACATGCCAGGGCGCGACTTGCCCCACATTGCAGCTGGCTCGTTCGGGTGCTGTTGTCGCATCTATTGATATTGACTTTGAAGAACACAGCGATTTGTGCGGCACTTTTGCGGCACACGATGCAACGCCACTAATGTATACATTGTACCATATCCAACACGGCAGAGAGACATGGGAGTTACGCTGTTTCGACAAGGCGAATGCCCCACTTCGGTTGTTGTCAAAACCTTCTGCTAATGCCATGCCGCCAAAAGAATGGGCGGTGAAAGAAATCCCCTTTCCAGATTATTTCACTGATGAGGCTCTACACAACAACCCTTATTCCAAATGGGGGCAGATAAATTCATCTGAAAGCGCAGAAGCGTGCTCTTAACGCACCCAAAACACCCTTGCAACAACTTGGTTACACATTAGAAATTCTAATGCATTACTGAAATTTATTTCAACAAAATAGTTTAAAAAATCAACTACTATAGCCTCGTGACAGGACGTCACCTAATTATTAATTTATACTACACGAGGTTTACCATGTTACTTAGCGCAGTGATGGCCCTATCACTATCTTCTCTTTTTAATGAACCGGTCATTAACCATGATGACGTATTAATGAACAAACACGTTATCGAAGCATCAATGTCTGACCTGTCGAGCGATGTTATTAACAGTATCCGAACGGACATTAAAAAAGATATCAATACTGCAAGTGAAACGCTTATTGAAAAAAAACAACACGATCATCTTGCAGCAAGAAAAAGGCTGGCAGAGTGATATCTTAGAAGTCAAAAGCACCTTGAGCATTGCCTAACGTTTCATCAAGCGTGGTCGCAGGTGGGGTTTTTTCACTGCAACTCTTATCAGAGTTGAGTTTATAACTAATGTTTCCTGACATTAAGCAAAGCGCATCTGAAATAACCCAACCTTCCCCATCCCTGGCTCTAAATACACTGGGATCTCTTTCTATCAAAGAGCAAATAGGGTTTGTGTACCCGGGGGCTAACGATGGGATAAGCGCAACAATAGCCTGGTAGAGAAGGCTCCCCTCAATATCAGCGGCATCCACACTGTACTCAGTCTTCTGCTCATCTACTGTCATCTTATAACCAATAGCGTCATCGCTAACCGCCGTCACATCAACAACACCTTTTGGGAAAGCGATATGGTCGCCTTTCTTAAGGTTGGCCAGGGTGATAGAGGCCAACCGGGCACTGCTTCTATTATCTTCAGGTTGGGTTTTTTCTTTGGGCATACCCAACGAACGATTTTCGTATGGAAAAAGACTACTATACTTCATGAGCACTCTCTATTGCTGCTTTTATCTTATTTCTGCCAATGACTTCTATTTGCTGAACGCGCTGCTTGGTTACACCCATTTCAGCGGATATTTCTTCCAAGATAACAGGCTCTTCAAGCAGGCATCTTTTTTGTACAACCAAGCGCTGCTTGTCCGTTAATTTAGCCAATGCGCCTTCAACAATACGTGCGGCTTCCTCTTTTTCGCTGATACCTATCATCACCGCTTCCACATCGTCACTATCCCTCGTTAACGGGTAAGGCTTCTCCCCCTTGTCGTCATCAACAGGCGCATCAATCTCTATCAAATCAGGATCCATAAACCTTTCCGCGACGAAGACTTGCTCAACCGTGGCATCGTTGTCTTGTGCTATTAACGCTGCCTGCTCAACCGTCAGCCACCGTTGACGCTCTGAAATTACTCGTGTCTTTGCGTTTTTGAACGAATAAAAAAGCTTCCTCATCCATGTCGTGTCAGGAGATTTTAAGTGATAGTTGTTTTTTCTTATCTCACGATGCATAGACTCCACAACGCGATGAACAACGAATGAGCAAGCTCGATTGTCGTAATTAGGATCTATTTTTTCAATTCCTACCAACAGCCCCTCGATACCTGCTTGCAACAAGTCGTCTCTTTCAATATTGTAATGTCTGTACTTTACCACCAGTGAGGTAACATGCCGCAAATTATCTAAAAACAAGGCATAGCGAGCGCTCTCTGAAGTCCCGGCGTTAGCAATCATTTCTTTCTCTTCTTCTCTGGAGAGAGGAGGGTGGTGTCTTGCAAACCGCATTATTCCCTCTGGACTGCTTAGCCAACTTGGTCTTTTATCTTGCATAAACTTCTCTCTAAAATTCACATATTAAATATACCACAATTTGTGAACTATTCAACAATTTTTAGAGCTCTGGTGATGTTACCTCTACATTCGTCAGTGCGCCAAGACAAAATAAGGGTGGTGTTGATTTACTCTCTGCCATAATCAACGGGGGGTGGCGATGAATACGTTCCAACGATACATCATCCGCATATAAACCCCCCTCTAGCGTAATCGACGCATACAACCCCGATGCCACCTCAGAGACGAGCTCAACATTGGAACAGTAGAAACGCCTAAAAACACGGTAGTCACCTTCCCAAACAGGCTCTACAGGAGCGCCCTTCAATGTCTTTAGAATTGAACGTTCACTCACGGGAACAAAAACGCCCACCTTACTCATCACCTTAACACAATACGTCATCTAACTGCTCTTTATTACTCATTCCTTGTGCAGTGGATAATATCACACCGCAGATAAATTAAGTCCGTCACTTTTTTTCAAACCTGTTATTATTCAACGAACAGCGATTTATATGAGAGTCAAATGATGAAAAAATGGAAATGGGGGCTGCTTGCTGCACTAGCTGCCGGTACATTAGGATGTGCCAGCGCACCCGAACAACCGGATTGCAACTTAAACCTTAACAGTTGCCTTCTTCATTGGGATGAGTTTATTTCTGATAAGCGAACCGCGATGAATATGTGTGTTAATGAAGAGTGCCATGAAAAAGGGGAGGCGTTTCGTCAAGCTGAAGAAGCGTTTGTTTACTCGCTTTATTTGCAAGGCAAAAGCTATTACAGTGGTCAGCACGTACCTCGTTAACACCTTTCACCTCGACACTATATTAACGAGTGCCTCAAGGCGCTCGTTAATGCACTTTAACACAACGCTTCAAGTCGCTCCGATACACCATAACATGCACAAGCCTGAGTGCACATAATTGCGATAAAATATCATCTATGTTACATTACTTCCCGTCAACACTTATCAAGGATGTTTTTGATGAAGGCCTATTATTACTCAAGTGAAATTTGCCCAAAACGACCACTTTCGTCTTTTATGAGGCCGCAGCTTAAAATAACCTCTTTTGCTACGCTATCAATACTGATGTTCTGCCTTTGTGTTGTCGTCGCGACACTATCGAGTTCCGATGAGGCACCCTTAATCACATGCCTCACATCTTCGTTTATCGCCAATGCAGCGGCGTTAGGTTCGCATATACACAAAGCCTCCTGTTTTTCTCGTTCATTCAGTGATGGTCAGCTTCCAGCGTCGCTTAATGAAGAAGCACTGCTGAATGAGCTTAGGGGATTGGGCGAGCGTTCATTTTTCTGGTTTTCTTATAGCCAGCTTGCGATAGCCGCCACCGCCATTATAGGCGTACTTTTCACCCCAACCAATGCCCCTTTAGGCATCACAACCACATTATCGATGATGCCACTTTTTTACATGGTTGCGCGAGAATCTAATCAATCTAAAATACTTGCAACCTCACGTTTTACCCAATTGACTTTTTAATCAAGGAAAAATTATGCTTAAGTACATATTGCCTGTACTGACGAATACGGATATACAACATGCGCTTGCGGAAACCAATGTATCACGCACTCACCCTACACCCGGCGCTCAACGCCTGCTTATCGGACAATCTTGCTTAAATGTCATGGCAGGGTATGCGTGCCCTCCCCCTCTTTATGGCGCGCTAAAAAAGCTTAAGTTGATCACTTCGGAGGGAAAGATGCTGACGACGAGAGGTCAGCGATTTGTTGCGGAAACATTTAAACAAGTCACGCTTTCTGATGATGTCGTAAAAAATATGAACAGCCACATAAGCAAGGAGTTTCATGCTCCCGATATCGCGTTATACACACTGCCAGCATCGCCAAATTGCGCCGACATCATTGATCAACTTTCAGCGCTAGGTTATCCACCAGTGGTCCATAGATTGGATTCTCTGACGCACACACAAACGGCTAAACGATTTCAGTCGGCCTCATCCCGACATGAAAAAGTCCCGGATAGCTTTCTTGTGATTAATGGGGAGTACATCTTTGATCTTAATGATGCCATCAATGAGCTGAATGAGCTTTATTTGGCACAAAATGAGGCAACCGCATGATTTCTCTTATTGTTGCATGTGATGAAAGTCGCGGAATAGGTCTTAATGGACGTATTCCCTGGTTCATACCTGGTGAGTTAAAGTGGGTGAGTGATGTGACACGGAATACGGTTAAGCCCAACAACACAAACGCACTCATTATGGGCCGGCATACTTGGGAGAGCCTTCCTGAGGCAAGGCGACCGTTGCCTGGCCGTATCAGTATTGTGATTTCTTCTCAGGCGAACAGTGTTGATAAACTCACGCTGCTTAACACTACCTCAGAGCGAGTATGGTTGACTGACTCTTTGGAGCATGCCATCAAAATGGTAGAGAACGCTAGCTACATTGAAAAAGGATTCATATTCGGCGGCCAGCGCTTGTATGAAGACGCGATGGCATCGTCATGGCTAGAGGAGATACTCCTTACCACAGTGCCTGGTCAGCATGATTGCGACACATTCTTCCCAGACGTACCATCACACTACACGCTTCAGGATAGGCACAATGTCACTTATGGAGAAACGTGTGTACATAGGGAAACCTATCGTCGTATTCCATAATGCGACGTATTAAATGACGAGGTCCCCTAAAACTATATTCTGGTTGCATTGTTTGAGCGGTAGTGGTATTGTTTAGATTGTTTTATGAGGAAGCATTATGAGTCAACACAATCTAGAAAACGCTACTATTGATGTCAACATTGAAGAGGGCGTGCACCGCATTTTCACGGTTTGCACCCCCAACCTTGTTTTAGATGATGAGATAACGGTAGTATCATCCCAAAATCTTTTGATTTTAACCTTGAGTGGCGGTGACACACTCACCTTCGTGGGCCCTTGCGATATGGTGAACTTCGCTCAGACCAAAGGTGTCCCAGCGTTAAAACGTTATCTTCGCACGGAATTAGACGACCAAAACGTCAATCTTATGCTTGATAAACTTGATTTCGCAATAGCGCTTTATTCTCGTGTCGAGAAGCCTCGGGCCACGTTTCCAGTCAGTACGCTAAAAAGACAAACGAAGCGCCGCGTTAACACACTCAAGTCGGTTTCTTAAATCATGAACGCACTATTAGCCAACACCAACACCTCATCTCTTAGCCAAGAAGAGGTTAGTACCTTACTGATGCCGTTTTGTGCCGGGGTCGACGACAATAGAGAACATCTAAGAACGATGTTTTCGCACAATGGGCTTACGTGGGCAACCGCCGGCTATGTCGCAGTATGTGTTATCGGTGAATATGCACCGCCCCTTTCCGGAGCGACCGATGATGCGTATGCCAGTGTCACCAAAGCACTAACATCACTTCTCGACGCCTCATCCCCTGCACATTTTGCCGCACCACCTGAGATACATTTTAAAGGCGACGGGTGGTTTACGTGCAAGGAATGTAATGGCAAACGTGTTATTACTCATGACTCTGACTACAATAGCTACGAGTGGCCATGCGAAAGCTGTGAGGGCGACGGCGGGTTTGTGATTAAAGAGCAAGTTATTATACCTGGTATGCGGCATTATTATGACGCCAACGCTACCAAAAAGGTTCTGGCGTTGCCTAGTGTTGAGCTTTCTCGAATGAATGACATTGTTTGCTTCAGATTTGAACATGGCTTTGGCTTTTTATCAGGCGGCACAAAAACAAACAAAGAGCGATGCCTTGAAAAGTTTTAATAAGACCTTGAGTACGTTCAACCCTTGGCGTGAGATGAGCAAAAGAGAATACGTTCATTTCCGTCAAGATGAACGGGCATTACGTGAACGGGTATTAGCAACGCTTAAGCCTGCGGCTATTACGCATTATCACAACGACGTAGACAACATTTTCACACCATCATGGGAATATTATGTTGATGGGCTTATACACCTTTTACGTTCACCTCCCGGACTATCGTACACGGACACGCAGAGGTGGACTGCCGATTACTATGAGACACTCGTGATTACAGCGTCACAAACGCTATCCCATCTGATCCCCAAAGAGGAATGTGAGCGACTCGCATGGCGTCTTTCGCACGATGCGCAACGAGGATGTGCGACACTTCTTTTTGATCATGGTCACACTCTCGGTATTCATGCCGCCTACTTGGACAAGGTAGGTCCTAGATGACATTGAAGCTATCTATGCTCATTGAAGATGCCCCCAACGTCAATCTGCCCGACGAGCGCTTAACTCATGCTTTGAGTAAAAGGAACGTAAGCGTTTCTACCTGCCCCTACTACCGTCATCGTGATTTTGTTTTGCCTGAAGCGCTAAAAGGCGCTGAGCTTATAGGGATAATGGGAACACTGGCTGCTATTCGAAACTGGAGCCAACTTAATACCACTCACCATGCGCCTTTTTTCTTACCGTTATTCTCTTCTCAATTTCATCGCGTTCACCGTTATCATGGGCACCTTCCTGAGGGTAGCAGATTAAATGAAAACGCAGCGATGCTACCTTATGGACAAGTAAAATCAAAAACGGCGTTTCAGCTATCGAAGCGTATAGGCAGCGACCCTATGATGGGTATGGTGATAAAACCAGATCAAGCGCTTAAAGTCGCAGAAGCTGCACTTGTGGGGCCAGATTCACAACACCGACCTATCCGGGAAATATTTGAACGGACTGGTTTGAGTGATGATAGTCTCATGTGGTTTGGCCCTCAAACACCACTAGTCAGGGAATACCGTTGTCTCATCTTAGAAGGACAATGCATTAGCGCAAGCACTTATGGTTTTCTTCAGGAGAGTGTCAATGCGGATCATCACCGGCCACTAATCAATCAAGCCTCGTTATGGGCACAGAATATGACATTTGACGATCCTGCTTATATGATGGATATTGGAGAGCGAAGAGACGGCAGTCTCGCTATCATAGAACTCAATGCGCTCTCTACGTCGGGCCTTTATGAAGTTAATAGAGATGCCATCGCTGACGCCTGGGTGGCAAGCGCCAGTCACATATGGGAACGCGACTATGCGTTCTGAGAAGGCCATAGCTCTTGTAAAAATCTGAGCGCAGGGATGTGGTAGTCTGATAGTAAAAATGCGATCGTGCACAACGCGGCCACACCTAAGATAACGACCTCATACTCTCCTGATCGCCACAAGCAAAACCGTACTCGTTTCCAAGGCAAAAACCAAGGTATCCCCATATAATCTGGTGCATCAAGCACAAGATGCATGACACTCCCTGCGGCGCACCCAAACAGTAGCGCCCCCGCTACCACCTCGATGTTTGATGCAAGAGCAGTACCTATCGCCCATGTTTCTTGTTGCATCCACCCAAACCCCATCAACATAAAGCCTATCCACATCAACCCCCAATGGGTTATCGTGCGATGCGGTATTATCGTATCGGTGTAACTTGTTCTTATCTCTAAATGATCAGGCAAGCGACAGGCTGCCACATAGGCAACCGTCGCGATCGCAGCCAACGTAGGGGTGGTTAAGTGTAGTAACCCCACCCACATCGCGGGGGCAGTGATAATATTAAAACGTCGATGCCCTTTACCTGTCATGCTTACCTCTACTTTTCGTTGTTAGGGTGTGTGCAATAGAATGCACTGGTTTTAGCCGTGTAAGCACATGCATCACATTCGGTTTCTCCCTCTGGGTCAAACTCACTGTCTCCAGCAACTTCATCGCTCCCTTCGTCGTCATAACGTGCTGTAAACTCACATGCTTCTATACTGCCATCCTCTACCTCTCTCATAAGGCCTGATTGGCTCAGCATGGGGTCAACATCATCTACGGGAATGCCGATCGTATCGATATTAAACACCTCATGATTGCCGCAACACGGACACTGTATTCCTGCCAGCGTATTGCTGTTTGGGTTGTTGTCAAATGAGGGCAAATCGTGCTCATTAGGTTTGCCTGGCAACAGCGTGAGATGGCTGTCTCCCCATGCCCAATTTGAGAGGTAGGCGGAAAAGGCTTTTAGAAAAGCGGGACTTACGTCACCTTTGACGTCGCTAAGGTGGATTTCTGCAAGTTTAGGGTGGCCAGAGTAGAGGTCGGCCATCAATGTCTCTACTGTCACATGTTGGGTCGCGGCCAGCAATTCGAGGTCTTGCCACGTTAGCCAGTCTGGATTAAGGCTTAAGCGTTTTACTTCACCTGATACCACAGTGTCATTTTGCGATAGCAGCGCATCATCGGCCTGCCTTTTAGCTCTCTGCATAAGTGCATCATAGTTTTGCGCCTGAAGCCATCTAGCAACTGCCGCTTTGCGTTTGGTCATACCAAGCGACCAATTAAAGTCCGCTGAAAGCGTATCAAAAAGACCTTGAGTGATGGCCTTAATCTGTTCGGGAGTAAATGTTGGTTGTGTCATTGTCGCTACCTATTGTTGCGTTCCTTTGTCAGGTGCCCCCTTCGTTCCTCTGCACAAGAACACGTTAGGTTCGTCAATGCATAGTTATCATAAATCTTGCATATACGTATTGCCAAAAGTGGGGGCGGCAGCCTCGTCAGGCCAGCATGTCCGCTAGCCCGATTGGCTAACGTCCTTCACTGCCTAGCATAATAACTCACGATGACAAAAATCGCAACAAAAAAACAATTAAACTCCAACTATATATTGCATAATCAGACTGTTTAGTGATACATTTAGCGTCCCATAATACAATAAATAGGACACCCCATGGCAAAATCACTACATCTCCAAGACCCTTTTTTAAATGCGTGCCGAAAAGAAAAGGTAGAGGTTAGCATTTTTCTCATTAACGGCGTAAAGCTTGTTGGCTACATTTCCGCGTTTGATCAATTCATCATCGTGCTTTCCTCAAAGAACACGTCAGACCAAATGGTTTACAAGCACGCCATCTCTACGATCAAACCTGAAAAAAGTGTGAAATACCAGCAACCCTCTAACGACGAATCTCAGTAGAAACAACCCCGACATCAGAAAGCTGCGGTCATTATTTTCCGCAGCTTTTTTGTTTACCTATTGTTATTTCTAAAAATCTGACTACAATGCTTACTTCCCAGCGATGCTGGTTTTAAATAAAACAGAAAACACTCCACTACTGTAAGGACATAGAACATGTTAAAACGCACACTACTTTCTGCTGCTTTAGGCCTATCTCTTGTTGCTGGCGCGACACACGCAGCCACTACAGATAACGTACAGGTCTCGGTTTCTTATGGATTCATGTCAGAAAGTGAAGCCGGATTTGATATTGAGTCAGATCTTGCGATTGCCTCTATTGGTTACCGTTACGACATCGTTGATACCGACTTCACCCTTGTCCCGGAACTTTCTTTAGGTACCGGCATTGGCGATATCGAAGTTGACAATGTTGACACAGGTATTGATATTGATCGTTTACTCATTCTAGGTGTGCGCGCTGAGTATGCTGCGACAGACAGCCTAAGCGTATTTGTTCGCCCTTCTTACGCAAACATTGATGCTGGCGACGAAGATGATTGGGAATTCGGTTACGGCATCGGTTTGGACAACACGTATCGCAACGGCATCACGATTGGTGTAGCCTACGACCGCTACGATGAAACAGACATGCTTTCAGCTAACCTTCGTTACCAATTCTAATTACCGGTCATCGAAGCAAAAAAAGCGATGCTTAGGCATCGCTTTTTTGTTGGCGTTTGTGATTTGAGGTCACGCCACGCCATATTTATCTTCGATAAGTGCGACAATCTTATTCACAACTTCTTCAGCCTTAGCATACGTACCTGCCTCGGCCATCACCCTTAGCAAGGGCTCTGTTCCTGAAGGACGAAGTAACACTCTACCGTCGAAAGTCGACTCCAGCGCCTTGATCTCTGCATCCACATCCATATCGTTTACAACGTCATCACGCGCATCGAGTGGCATGTTCTTCATGCATTGGGCCATCGGGGTGTAGCCTTGGTTAAGCTTGCTTAATGGCATTTGGCATCGCTCAATGGTCGTGAGCACTTGAAGCGCCGCGACAATGGCATCACCTGTCGGGCTATTACGCAAATTCAATATGTGGCCTGAGCCTTCACCGCCAATATGCCAGCCTCTTTTTTCGAGTTCAGCGAGCACATAGCGATCACCAACTTGAGCGCGAAAGAAAGGGATACCTAATTTAACAAGCGCATCTTCCATACCTTTGTTGGTCATTAATGTGCCCACGACACCGCCAACAAGTCGACCATTTTTAAGTGCATCCCTGGCAAGGATATACACAAGCTGATCACCATCGACAACACCGCCATTCTCATCGACCATAATCAGCCTGTCACCATCGCCATCAAAGGCTATACCAAGATCAGCCTCGTGGTGTTTTACCGCGTCGACCAGCGCACCGGGCGATGTGGCCCCCACCCCTTCATTAATATTACTTCCATTGGGCTTGTCGCCAATCACAATAACCTCTGCCCCCAATTCTCGGAACACTTTAGGCGCGATGTGGTACGTGGCACCGTTGGCACAGTCAACAACAATCCGCATGCTCTCTAGCGAGTAACGGCTCGGGAACCGACCTTTGCAAAATTCAATGTAGCGTTCTGCCGCGCCTTCTATCCGTGTCACTCTACCAATGTCATCAGAGTTCACTGTGCTCATGGGCATTGCCATATACGCTTCAATGTCTTTTTGTATTTCGTCGCTAATCTTTTTTCCATCAGGACCAAACAGCTTAACGCCGTTATCGTAATAAGGATTATGCGATGCACTAATAACAACACCGGCTTCAGCGCGGAACGTCTGAGTTAGGTATGATATGCCCGGTGTCGGAATAGGGCCTAACATTTTGACGTCAACGCCTGCTGCCGTAAACCCAGCCTGCAACGCCCCTTCTAAAAGATAACCGGAAAGACGCGTATCCTTGCCAATTAGAACAGAGGCACTACCATGATTCCTTAAAGCCATTCCCGCAGCCCAACCTAGATGCAATATTTGACCTGGCGTCATCTTACCTTCGCCCACTTTCCCTCGTACACCATCGGTACCAAAATACAGACCTGACATTAGCTTACCTTTTGTTATTTACAATCAAATTTTAATAATTGGCAATATTGCCTCATCGTACCGATATATATATCGACAACTGCCAACAAAATACCAAAAATGCAATTAAAAAACAATATATGCGAAAACGGAGATGTTCTTTTTCGCTATAAAACAAGTTGCCTTTCATACCTTAAAAATGGTATTTTTTTTGTTTTCAATTATGCGAAGAAGCACACAATCAAAACACCGACACTATAAAGGAAAAATTATGACTGAAAAAACGCACCTCACCATTGCTGATGCTGAACATTTAGGCATCTATGGGAAATTGACATTTGCGTTTATGAGAGACAGCTCATCATCGGCATCACTTGGGCGCAGACTTAATGTTATCAACTTACTTTCTGGTCTTTGTGACAGTGAGAACGCGAGTGTTGTCGATATTTTAGACCTTCCTGCTTGTGATTTGGTAGAAAAGCACTTTGAACACCCTAAGATCCAGGCATTCTTCCTTAACGCGAAAGGCACGCCACTTCGCCTGCCGTTGACTCATGCGGAGAAAGAAATGGTAATCTGGGCGATGTCTGAGACGACAAAACACAAAGACTCGCTTGAGTAAGCCACGATTCTTTTATCTGAATGATTTACTGTCTGGGGATATAGGTAAAAATGGGGGGACGTGCCCCCCTCACACAAGGGAGTAGGTATCTGGGGTTACCAGTGCTAGCCTCTCAACCAGCTTTAACCACAATATATCAAAGCTTTTTCAATAATGCAAGTTTTTTCTTTTGTGATACATTAATGCTTTTGGAGGCCCCTATGAAAAGAACATTAACATCAACACTTGGATTCCTTTTTTGCACAAGTGTAATGGCGTCATCACCACCAGCCTTAAAAGAAAACGAGAGCATGATCTTTACGTCTTGGCGAAATATCAATGGCACACTTATGCGCGCTATCACATGGGAAGATGGCGTCAATAAAGAAAACTGCGTTCAAGTCGCAGAGTACACCTACGGCAGCTATGAACCGGGGATAACATTTAGTCTTGGGGACTGCCAGCATGTGTACCAGAGACTGCCAGATAATACATTTGATCCTGTCATATCGCTTCCACTCAATACACTAAGTAAGCTTAAACGAAGTGATATAGAGCGACTTATGGCGAGCGGCGATCTCACTGACGGATTGCCAGGTGATATCATTGTGCTTCCTGATGGCGCTAAGCGGCAATAATCACGTTTGATTTTAGACGCTTCCTCAACTACGCTTAATGGCACGTCGTTAATGAGGCCGTCTTTATGCAAAAACCTCAATTGAGGGTTATCAAAAACCCTCATGTAAAACCTCAGGTATGCATTACACCGATACACACCCATGGCGAAAATATAACGGCCAATGTTCACAGTCGCATTGACCAACGCGGTTGGATTAGAGAAGCAGCCTCTGAATCTCTCACATTACCACTGCCGCTTCTCTCATGGGGGATTAAAGATATGGTGTGGGATTCTTACCAGGATGGCTGGCTAAATAATCACGATATACGGAATTGGAGCAGTGGTAATGGTGCCCTCATTATTTCTCGTTCTCGCCACTGTGTGTACTGGTCATCTTCTCTGCCCATAGATGATGACGATGTACTGCTTGCGCAAGGCAGCGATGTTATTGAGCTATCAGAGGGCGATCCGCCTTACCTTAGAGTTAAAGACTGGCTTCTTCGCTTAATGTGGGAGTCATGGCTTGCTCATTACGACGAACATGCCAGCCAGCTATCACCCATTATTAGCGAACATTTCAGCCGATGAATACGCAGGCAAGTCTTCATCTCGTCCTGCGTAGGTCATCTCTGGTATGCTCATCTCATCAAAATGATAAATAGACAGTGCAGAGAACTGCACATTATGAATAACAACCAATAGAGATAGTGCCAACGACAGTATGACGGGCATAACAAAATTCACTGCCACGCTCATTGAAAGTGTCATGATGGCTATGTTTATTAATAGCATAGGCACCAGTTGCGCGTGCCACTTCACCCCGTTTTTCAGCCTCATCACCACATTTCTTATTGCCGAGTTTAATGTACTCCGCGTCACTTCACTTTCCTTCCCCTCAATGATATATTGCGAGAGCAAATGATAAAACACAGCCAAATCTCGGCCTGCCTCTGTGAATCTAACAGACATAAAAAATGGTAAGGTGGCTATCATGGGAGACAGCATCGCGACAACAGCAAGCCAGCTTATGTGCTCAAGGCCAAAGGTTAATGGTTCATACCACAACGCGGTCAACGATAGGCACACGCAGAACAACGCGGTAATCATAATACTTTTGGCTTTCTCCATCCTCGCTGCCCATATGGCCTCTATGTCATACGAAGAGAACTTAAGTCCATTTTTGTCAGTAACTTGAAAAGACAACGGCGCAAACGGGTTGTGTTGTTTCGCATCCATTAAATAGCTTCGTATCATTGAGCGATTACCTGCGTGGCTTATTTTTAGCACTATATTTCACCATTAGTTGTTCGTTTTATTTACTCGACGCTTTTTAGGTTGGTAAAGCACTAACGTTAAATCTTCACCATCTAGCGTGTTTGCAATAATTTCATTTACGCGTTCAATGTCAGCGCCACCTCGCCGGTCGCCTATCAGCGGAAAACCAAAACGCAAGCCTTTACCACCCACGCGACGTTTAACCAGCAATAGCGCTTGCTCTAGGAAATCATACCCATAATTTCCTTGTTGGTAGTGTAACTTTCCATAGTACCTTTGAACATATAAGTTAAAAATAACTATCGGCGCGCCACGGTTTGTTTTACCCACCGCGTGGGTGTAGGTGCCCAATTTCCCAGGATCATCTTTCTTTGTCTTTTTATCCGCGTTGAAGGCTTCAGGGAAAATATCACTTATCGCTTGAGCCACACCGCTGTACATATAGCACTGGCAATGACATGCATGGAAAATAACATCAAACTCGCCGTCTTTAGCGAGTTCAGGCAGGTTGCCTTCTATTTCCTTCACACTAAACCCCACAAAAAAACAATGTGTCAATGTTACTGCTTAAAGACACAATTGACAACCTTTTGCTGTACAGATTAGGTGGTTTTTGTTACGCTTCTTCTATGACATAACATGAGTGAATTACCATGCTAACCTTTTCTTATTTCACCGTTGGTTTCCCTTTCAATCCGACATCACCAGACTATAAACTGTCTATTTCACCCACGTACAAAAAAACCACCGTTATTAAACGCTTGATGGGCGCCAATATACATAAAATGAATCCCGTTGACATCGTGCGCAAAGCACTTGTTTTTGAGCGTGATGCGCAAGGTTATGCTTGCGAAGAAAAGGTTAATTTTTGGGGCAGCGAGCTGCGCGTCGACCAATTAGATGTTAACGAGCGCGAGCGCGACCTAACCCGTCAACTTAACCTTTTATGGAAAGGCAATCGCGATGTCCGAAAATTAGGGCTGCTCACACTAAATGGCGAATATTTAAGAACGCTTCGCGATGCACAGTACGACAATGCCAACAGAACTATAAATAAATGGTTAACCGAGTCTCACGCCTGGTTGCTCTCCAGAACAAATGACGAAGAGCAGCAAATAATATTCAGCGCCCTGACTTCTGAAAGTGAAATTCTCGCGTTGGCCGACCAATTTTTTGATGGCAATATTGAAGAAGCACGCTTTGCCTCATGTTCCCGCTACATCTTGGAGAACTATGGGCAACTGTTACCAAAAAACAAAGAGAAAGGACTCCGCGTGTTTAACGCGCTGTGCATCATTTTATTGTCAACAAAAGACCCTCAGGTGCTCGCCCGCGGGTTAAAATACGTATGGGCATGGGCTTTCACGGTTGGCTGTCAAGAAATAATCCCCTACATCTACAGCAAGCACAGAACGCTTATTACACCAGAACGATATCCATTTTTGAATTTTGCGGTGATTGAGCTTGCTGCACAGCAACTCCTCAACCATGATTCAGGGTTATCGGTTCCTCAGCAAATTTATTATTCAATGCTAAATTCGCGTATCGCGGCTAACGCAGTGGCTGCACAGGATTACTCAGCGCCAGCAAGAGGGTTTAATTTTCTTTCTCAAAACATCCTAGAGTGTCTTTCGCACATAAGCCTTGTTGACATGGTAAAAACCGACATTTTCTTTATTGAAAGTGAAATCGACAAGTTTGTTGGCCTATTGAAAGAAAATGCAACGCATAAACGTGCACGAGAGCAGCTAAAAGAAGCAGGGGCTCTGTTGACATTAAACGACGACGACATTCACGCGCTTCAAGAGGTAACGCTAACGTCATCACATTTTCCAACCCTATGCCAAAGACGTCAGGATATTACCCGTTCACTTATCAGTGCATCAGAGGCACTGCATAGTACAGACAGCGAGTCATCTCGACGCCTCAAAGATATAGAGGAGGAATCCCGGGCGCTTGCCACTGCACCGCTGGACAACATTGCCACGTTAACTGCGCTGAAGGAAGAGCGGGATCTTCTTAGCCTTCAATTAGAGGAGCAACAAAAAGCGTCCGTGTTGGCACTGTTGGAGCACGTGAATGAGGCTGTGATAAACATTACGCGTTATCAAGCTTCACTGTCCGACATCACGTCACCCAACACTAATCATAACGACGATGAAAAGGTTCCCGCCTCTCTCCTGCAACGAGTGGAAGGCGATCTTAATGATGAACGTCAGCGCCGCAACGAATTAGAGAAAAAGCTATCTCGTTACCGAACACTGGAATGGAATAACACGTCGCCAGAGCAAGAAAGCAAAGCGCCTGATCCGTCGAACATCATTAGCGCGTCTATCGCTTACGGACAAAACCCCACACTTGAATCTGCGTTTTTATTATTCGACACATTCTCTCGTCCTGTTACGCTATCACCCACTGCTTGGCGCTCCATTAAGAACAATAAGGTTTTTTCACGTTCAGACAGCGTACTTGAGATTTTGGATATTCTCACATCGGCGTCTTTTTTATCGACGTATGATCACCATGGTAGCCAGGCATGCTTTTCTTTGATACCCAATAAACGACTGTCTTTCAGCGAGTCAGAGTCTGTCGATAACGCGAACCTGCGTGACTTTAAATTCAAAGATGGTGTGACTCGCACATGTAATGCGCATTTGCGGTTTGGTGTAAACAACGATGCGAGCACGATGCTTCGAATATACTTCTGCATTGAAGACGGGCATGTTTATATTGGTGATGTAACAAAACACGCACCACTAAAATAAAAAAAGCCGCGTTAAGGCGGCTTTTCTTTTTTTTTTGCGCAGCAGGCTACATTTTCGGCCTGTCTCGCGATACGTATTCTACACGAGAGGCTCTGGAAATCTTTGCTCGCTCCTCTGCCTCTACTTTCATTTGCTTCACGTCTGAATCAGAACGCCAATGAAGATACACATCTAGCTCTTCATTGCCGCCTACAACAGAATCAAGGGCATTTTCGATAGCTTTATCACTGCCCACGTACATACCTATACTGCACTTTCTTACTTCCCCGGTGTCTTCATTCGGAAAAGCGAAATAAGCATCTTTACTGTTAACTACTTGCATCTCTCTGCCTGCAAGTTCAGCAAGCGTTTGTGCTTCATTTCGTACATCACGCACTAACATAGCATCGCGGCCTTCACTCAATACCACCAGCACATCATCACGGCATTTATCATAAGACTGCGCACTCGGCTCCGCATCACAGAATGTCAACATGGCCATTTCTATATTCTTTTTGCCACGCAGCACCCAGGTTGCATCATCATCTTTAGTGACTTCTTGATACCCTGCGTTTTCCAGCGCCACATCAGTCACACCCAACTCCTTAGGGAATGCGTATTTCACAGAGCGCTCTCTTTCAGACGCTCTCAGCTGCCGGTATGTGTTAAGCTCATGCTCTGTTTTACTGTCAGAAGGATAGAACTTTTGAATACCATCGGGACTGATATTGGAGTGAATAATATGGCTACCGAAATAATCTTCGGCCTCCTTCATTGACTGGAAGGTTTTGTTAAACTTTCCATCAACGGCATGCACATCAAATTTAAGAGACATAGGGGCACCTGCTGTTTTTTTATTTACTTCGTTGATATTATCACAATCCTCGCGTACTAAGCGACTTTTCGCGCCAGCATAACATCAACGGCTTCCACACTACTCAACCCACACTCTCTTTTCAATGTATTAAAACCGGATTGATCAATGTCCAATGCCACGAGCATTGTAGTAATAGTAGGGTAATCTACGCCATTGATATTAATTGGCTGGTCTCTGCGCTGAAATGAACGAGATTGAACAAGCCTTTCTTGCGACCATCCTGCGCTCACTCGACTACAAAATGTTGGGTAGGGTATACCCAGAAGTGAGGCTGCCTCTCTTCGGCTTGTCACAAGGCGACCGTCAATTTCTATAGAAAATGAAGAGGGAGCGCTGTTAAGCATTTTAACAATGGTGTTTCTTGATACGCTTAATGCTTTTGCGGCGGCGGTCACAGAGGGGAATTCTTCACCTTGAATAGTCACTTTTCTGGACATTTTGTTTCCTTTTTCTTTTTGTTGAAACCATTCTCACACACGCTGTGTTTTTTGTCAAAGACTTTGTTTTCTGTGCATTTTTCGTTCAAACGAACAGCATTTTGATTTTACCTATTGCTAATATAAAGTGTTTATGCGATTCTTGATCCAAGCCTGAACAAAAGGAGACAATAATGGCTAAAATCAACATTCAAGGTGTTGGAGTAAGCGTAACTGAAACTATGCGTACAGAGGCGCAAAAGGCAATCAGCAAGGTGTTTAATCGATATCCGCCTATCAGTCATCGTCTTACCGTCCGTGAGTCGCCAAAAGGGATCGAGCTCAAACTCAGCTACCAAGATGATGTGGACAGCTATGAAGCAAGCCACACATGCAAAGACTTTTACGGTGGTATTAAAGTCATCCGTGACACTATGCTGCGCAACATCAAGCGCACGCATCAATCAAAGATTGATCAAAAGCGAAAAGGCGGAATTAAAAACGAATTGGCGCGCGACAGCATCGATGATGATGAGTCCGAATTGATGGACGAAGAAGCACTATAAAACACAGCTTTGTTTTATTGCCAACAAAAAACCTTCCTCACTGCCGAATGGCGGTGAGGATTTCTCAAACAACCTCGCATTTAACGTTTAACTTTTGTGTGCAATTTGATATAATCAAGATTACACAATCATGAGACTTTCACACAATTAATAAGGGCGTTATCATGCATCAATTTCATCAATTTTTGCAACACATCAAAGACAATGGTGTTGATAAAAGCGATCGTACCGGCACAGGCACTCGCAGCGTGTTTGGTTACCAAATGCGTTTCAATCTACAAGATGGTTTTCCTTTGTTAACCACAAAGAAAACACACCTAAAATCTATTATTCATGAGCTACTATGGTTCTTGTCTGGCGACACCAATATTGCTTACCTTAAAGAGCATGGTGTTAAAATTTGGGACGAATGGGCAACGGATGACGGTGAGCTTGGGCCTGTCTATGGAAAAATGTGGCGCAGCTGGGATGCCGGCGATGGTAGCACCATCGACCAAATCAGTGATGTGATCCAGCAAATCAAAACCAACCCTGATTCTCGACGCTTAGTAGTGAGCGGTTGGAATCCTGCTTTATTGCCGGATACGCAATATTCACCGAAAGAAAATGCGGCCATGGGGAAACAGGCACTCCCACCTTGCCACACACTATTTCAGTTTTATGTTCAAGACGGAAAGCTTAGCTGTCAGCTTTACCAGCGCAGTGGCGACGCATTCCTAGGCGTTCCATTTAATATCGCGAGTTACGCGCTGTTTACCATGATGGTTGCGCAGGTGTGCGAGCTTGAACTTGGTGATTTTGTTCACACCTTTGGGGATGCACATATCTATAGCAATCATAAAGAGCAAGTAGACCTCTTGCTTAGTCGTGAAGCCTATGCATTACCAACAATGAAGCTAAATCCGGAAGTGAAAGATATCTTCAGTTTCACCTATGACGATTTTGAATTGGTTAATTATCAATGCCACCCTGCTATACAAGCGCCTATCGCAGTATAGAAACTGACATAACTAAGTAAAAAGCAGAGCGCTTGGCGCTCTGCTTTTCTTTTACGCGGCTTTTTGAAGCTCAGCAAGACGCTGTTTAAGGTGATGGACCTGACCCTCCGCATTCCCGAAAATGCGCATTCCCATATGTTCTTTTAACACTGTACGATACGCTTGTATCTGCGCTTCAGTCATCACGGTAGACAAGAAATCTATTTTGACATGGGCGTGATTTCTCTCTCTATAACCACTGCAAACGGCCTCTGCATGGCAAATGAAGGTTGCTTCAGAGCATGTTACAAACTTACTATCACCGCTCTCCATCTTCTCAATAAATGCCATATACGCAGCGCTCGCTTGTGTTTCATCTCGCATCAGCACAACCCGCTCTGCTTGCTCATGCTGACCTAGGTCAAACAATGCATTTGCTGCAAACATTAACGTTGATTCGTACTGAACTCTGTTGTCACGAAACCATCCACCTTTATGGCTGTTTGACGTGAGCGCATCTGGATTTAAATTGAGTTCTTTTTCTGTTCGCATGTTGAGAGATTGGACTAACATGTTATATTGATTAAATAAGCGGCTAAATCTATTCACGGCCACCAGCGAAAATAAATCTCTATAATGAAGTTCCATATTACACCTTTTGCATTGCGGTGCCCTATCGGCACTTCTTGATGTTATCACAAAAAAACACCTTGGTTTAACCTCTTTTTTGGTTGCCTTGAGTTATTCATGATGTTAATATAACTTCGTCAACACAGAGGAATTTATATGTCATCTTTTATCTATAATGCATTTACATCTAAAGCACTTATTGATATTGCCAATCGCGAGCTTAAAGCAATAGGCGCACGTACTCGTGTAAGCCGTGTGGTTAAATCTCATAGCGACGTGCTACCTGGCCTTATTCAAGTTAAAACGAACCGTGGTGCGGACGCGTTGTTACACGTATGGAACTATGGAAATCGCCTTGAAACATTGTGTGTACGAGGCATACATCGTATCACAGACAAGTACGGCAAGTTCGGTTTGTTACCTAACGGACAGCCTACCAGAGGACTTCGCACTTACATCTTCAACGGCGAAATGGGCGACGCTTACGTTGCCAGCGAGGAAGACATCGCTCAGTTTGTCACGCTTACCTTTGACGGCGTTGATACTGACGTTGTAAATAAGCGCATTGCTGATTCCATTGATTTTGCAAACCGCGCGCTAAATGGCCCTCTTGAAGCCATTCGCATTGCTGCATAAGGGGATATTTTATGCTTAACCGCTTCATTACGCGCATTCAGAACTACGCCGTCAAGCATCTTAAAAATGGTGCAGCTCGCGTATACATCAAAAACACCGAAGCGCTGCAAGCAGCAGGGTTTTTGAAAAACACCAACATCCGCATTACATACCTTAAAAATGGCATCGACATTCATGTTGATCAGAACGGTAGCAATAAGGTGATGGACACCGGGCGCGGTGAACTGGTTGAGCTTAAAAATAAAGACACAGGCAAAGCACTGGCTAACACAGCAAAAGTGTCGGTTACTTTCCGAAAGGGCGTTTTACGTATACGTGTGCATGGCCTCGACGCCGCACAGCAATCGCGTGTATCTCGCGTCATTAACACCCTGAAACAAGGCAAACCGCTGCGTACCGCGTGCTTTTTCTCAGGTTTAGGCATGCTTAGCTACCATGTAAAAGAAGGGCTTAAACGTGCAGGTGTGGCTACTGAAATTACGTTTGCCAATGATGTTGATGAACTGGCCATGAGTTGCAACCTTGAAGGCAACCCTATGTGGTTAAACGCCAGTGAAGATGCATTGGCTGTCACCGACTCATTGGATGCACTTCATTTATATGATCTTCCACAGGTTGACGTGGCGACTATTGGCTATCCTTGTGTTGGTCAATCCATCTTAGCGGATAAAGAAAAGCGTGATCTAATGCACCCCTTAGTAGGCACGCTATTCATGCCACTTTTCACTGCACTGCGAAAAATGAATCCCGCGATAATCGTCATTGAAAACACGCCACGTTTTGCGGCATCGCAAACCCTTGACTTGTTAATGCGCGCACTTCCTGATTATCAATTTGAGCAACGTGTTATGGACGGTCACGATTACAATGAGATTGAATCGCGCAAACGCGTAGCGATTGTTGCCACTACAAAGGGCTTGCCTGCATTGAAACTAGACAATGTTCCGTCGTTATTTAATGACGCTCCTGTGCGCACGCTTCGCGATATTCAGGACGACATCCCTTTGGATGCACCTTGTTGGCGTGAAATGCAGCACGTCAAAGCCCGTGACAATATGGCACATTTAGGTTATCGAAATGCGCTGTATTTTGGTGATGAAACCACAATGACTACGTTGCCAGCCTCTTATGGGCCACCTAAAGCAGGCGTACCTATGTTTGCTCACCCTGTCAACGACAAGCTTCAGCGACAGGTCATGCCAAATGAGCATGCAGTACTACGAGAACTACCAGATAGCTTAAAGAAATGCATTGATGATGTGTGGAATGGCATTCACGCATTGGTTAGTAAGCGAGGCTCATTCAGTGCTGCACACCGTTTATGTGGCAATGGCGTATCTAAACGTATATGGCAAAGCGTAGGCGCATCATTAGGCCAACAAATGAAAGCTTGGCGTTACGCATAATTATTAACGAGGATAAGTACATGCAAACAATTATATGCAAACACGATGATCGAGGTGGATTCGAAGTGCTTGGCACCGATGGGCAACCTGTTAGGATCATTCTTGTCGAAGATGATCACATGGATGCTGCCAACATTACGGTCAATGGCGACAGACACCTAATTGCCAACGAATTTGTTGCAGAAAGCAAACCTGACATGGTGGCGAACGCTATGCTCACCTACACGCCATTCGAAGGCTAAAAAATGGCATCAACATGAAAGTCGACTTTTTTGCATAGCAATTACGAAACACCACCAAAGATGAAGATGTGTGTCGTTGCCCCAAGTCAATCTTGGTGATAGAATGTTGTAAGCGAACTGTCATAATACGTGGCAGCAATACTTATGGTGAAAACAGTCACTTTTATGTTGAATATTACTTTTTACGCTTTACTTTCAATCGGGATGTTGTTTTATAGTACAAGTGTGTACTGCTTGACGCTCATAGCACACCCCGACACCCCCAGCACGCTAAATGCGCAACAAGTTAAGCGCATCTTCACGGGCAAGCAGCGTCAATTCGATGATGGCAGCAGCGTCACCCCTGTCAACCAACCGGAAGGCTCTGTTGCAAGGGCACAATTTGACTCATCAGTACTCGGTCGCTCAACCTCTCAAATTACAGCGTATTGGTCTAAGCGTGTATTTACGGGCAAAGGCAAACCACCTATCGTCGTTGCTTCTGATGCTGAAATGCTGTCCTATGTGCAATCAACCCCAGGTGCAGTCGGCTATGTTTCTGACAATGAGGAGCCCAAAAAGGTCAGAGTAATAACGTTAACAAACTAGTTTTTTGTTGCATTTTCCCTCTACCGTGGTATTATTAACCTATCGAGTTAACCTACTTATTGGCCGAGAATGAACACCCCAATCCAGCGATCTCTTTTATTAGACACCGTGCTTGATGCTTATCATGAGGTAGGTGTCGCGGCTGACAACCTGACAATATACGCAAAGGTTGCCCGTGTTATTGGCATCAACACGCAAGACTATGTCGCTAAGATTGGACGAGCTAAATCCAGCCGAAACACTTACCATCGCGCCATACGCTACGCGCAACAAACACTAAAAGAAAAAGGGCTTGTTGAGCGTTTGGAGCGAGGGCTTTGGGGCATTACAAAAAAAGGTAAGCAGACACTCACCGAAATAGACGCAGAACGCCACATGATTGCTTTTTCTAGTGACTTAGGTGTTGCGGTATGGGGAAATGCATTGCACGTATTCGGCGATACCAAAGCGCAGAAAGATGATATCCATTTATGTCTGACCTCCCCACCTTATCTTGGAATAACCAGAAGCTATGGCACTCATCACGATGAGCAAGCATATATTGACTTTTTGCTTTCTGTGCTATTGCCTATTAGAGAGAGAATGGCACCGGGCGCAAACCTTGTGCTTAACATGAGCAATGACAGCGTATTGAAAGAGCAGTTTGGTGAGCGCTCGCTTTATCTTGAAAAGCTGATTTTGGCGGTTGGCGAAAAACTCGATCTCGCGCTTATGGACAGACTTGTTTGGCATGCGCCAGACAAGCCGCCTAAAGGCTACCAAGTGACACACAAAAGAACGCATCTAACCAGTCGATATGAACCCGTATTATGGTTTTGCAATGATCCTAAACGGTGTCTTGCCGATAACCGCAGAGTTTTATCGTCGTACTCGCCGCAGATGCAAAGACTCGTCAATAACAATGGCGAGTCTACTATGCGTAGAGAAAGTGACTATCAGAGCAATACGCGAAAAGGTGGCTTTGGGCGTGACAATGGGGGCAGCATACCCAGTAACGTGCTCACGTTCCCCACACGATGCAACAGCAATCGCCTTGTTATAAATGCAGCGCGCGCTCAACAGCTTCCTGTTCACGGTGCACTATACCCTGTAGCACTTGCAGAACACATCATCTCATGGCAATGCCCAGAAGGCGGTCTTGTTGTGGACCCTTTTGGAGGCTATGCAACGACAGCATGGGCCGCAGAAAAGTTGGAAAGACGATGGTTAACGTGCGAGCTCCATTGGGAATACCTGCGCCCCGCTTTATCCAGATTCATCCATCAAGATGGTTTTTTAGTTAACCCTGCTTTCACACAGTTGGACAACTCCGTGCTTAGAGATTGCGCGTAAACGTAAAATACACAAATAGAAATAAGGAATGTAAAATGCCTGTTATCAAAACACAAAACAAGATCTTTATGCTGTATCGTGGCGTCACTATTTTTCATAGCTACAAAGAAGATGACTATGATGTTGACTCGCCTATGACGTACTTTTACTCACTCAATGAGTTTGGTGAAGGCGATTTTGATGTTCGAGATTTAACTTGTCCGGAATCCATAAATGAAAAAGACCATAAGGCCATCATTGCCGCCGCTATCGACAGTGGTGAGCTTAAGGTCGACTACTTCCAGGTGCTGGACGAAGAGAGCGAGAACGCATTATCACAAGGCCAAATCTGGCTGCTCACGCACCTCCACAATGTCACTGAGCCAACACACATTGGTGACGTCCCGAACCTTAGCAACATTGACATGGCCATCTTTGTCGCAGCAAAAGATTGCGATACACCGGAAGAGGTGCTAAATAAAAAATCGGATATTTTAGCATCTGTTGATAACGCATTTGATGCTATAAACAAAGCATCTCTATAATATATTGATACTGGCTGCTGGTTGCTTTTTGTTCTGATTTTAATAATATTAAATTCAATCGACCAAAAAGCAACAAAAAAACATTGACTATCAAATATAACTGTTCTATGATGAAACTACATCAAGGATAAGGAATAAGATTATGTTAATTTTAACTCGACGTGTAGGTGAAACTTTAATGGTTGGTGATGACGTTACCATTTCCGTATTGGGCGTCAAAGGCAATCAGGTTCGCATTGGCGTTAACGCGCCAAAAGAAGTCAGTGTGCACCGTGAAGAAATTTACATGCGCATTCAAAATGAAAAATCCAATCAAAAAGTGTCATAAGGTACTTTTTGGTTGAACCACCACTCTCCTTGTGTTATCATTAAAAGTGTCAACACAAGGAGTAATTATGTCCCTCAAAATATCTACACCTTTCACAGTTATCTCTGGCGGTCAGACTGGCGCTGATGTCGCGGGGCTTGCTGCTGCACATAAACTAGGTATCCCTACCACAGGTTGGGCCCCAAAAGGCTTTAAAACCGAAAAAGGCCCCAAGAAAATATTGCAGTCGCGTTATGGCTTAATTGAAGATGAGAGTAGAGACTACGGCCCTCGAACCGTAAAAAATGCACACGCAGCAGACATTACATTTATCTTTTCCCCTCAGCAAAAGTCCAGCGGAACGGTAAAAACAATAAACGCCTGCATTGAGTCAGGGTGCGCTTACGTGGTTTACACTGAATGTAATGATGCAACGACGCGGTCTATCTTAAATTACTTGATGCTTATGAAACCTATGGTTGTGAATATTGCAGGTAATCGTGAGTCAAAATGTCGTGGGTTGTCAAAGCAGGTTGTTGGGTGTTTAACACCTGCACTAAAAAGCTACCTAAACGACGTTACGCGGAACGGAATAATCCCCGTTTACCGCCACGCTAAAAAATAACAACTAATTTAGGATATTCGGAATAACGTGTGGAAATTAGATATACGGTAAGGGTGAATTCATGAACGTACAAGACAAAATCAAATTCACATCTGAACTCGCAAACCCTGAAGGTTTTTGCATTTCACTGCGAGAAACCAATGCAAATAAGCATTTTGGTTACGCTTTAGAGGACGTGATTTTGAATGAGACGCCTCTTGCAAAAGTGCACTACGCTGATTTGTTTACATATATGCACAGAAGGTTCGGACTGCCGAATATGCCAGGTAATCCGTACAAAGATTTGTCCGCACCTTGGTTTTTAACCACACCACATGATGACGTTTTCTTAAAAGTTTCGCCAAGCGTTAGTGGTGTTGGATACTGCTTTAATCCTTACATTCTTGTTGAAGATGAATTTCTAAGCAGGGACAAAATTGATGAAAGCAATATCCCTGAATATATCGCGGCTTATAAAGATACGCTGAATGATTTGCTCAGACCCGTTTGCGTTCGTGATAGTTATATCAATGCTTTGGGTAAGCTGGATTATGACAGCCCATACATGGAATATATAGAAGAGTCCGACGAACATGAAGGCGGTCATGTTTACGTTGTTAAACATGCTGAATCTTCGGGTTGTTGCGACCCGTTTAGATTATTTGGAAGCGATGATTATTTTGATCTAAACATCATTTTTGATGCATTGGGTGCTGGTGATGCCAAAACAGGTATAAAGCAAGGAGTTAAAGCCTTACAAGAGAAAATCATAATACGTATTTCAGCCGAGAGTGAAGATGTGGTTGTAACCATATTGGCGTGGCTACTTTTCTTATCTGATGAGAAAGCAACACTTGTAGCAAGTCAGATCTTAGGTCTATTCGACAAAAAAACTTCAGAAGCGTTGCACAATAAGGCGACGTTGCTTGCAGAATCTCTAAAAGGAGGGTCGGAGTTCGACTTTTATCGTTTACGAGAAGAATCAGTAACCAAAGCTGCTAGGTTGCTATCAATAATTGGTTTTGAAAACAACCTCAAGGACACGCTTGAAAATGCGCATCAAAACCAGCGCTACAAACATTATTCAGCTGAATTGAACTTGATTCTTGGCAATTTGGAAGATTCAGAAGAAAACCAAAAAATCATTCCTACAGTTGATGAAGATGACATGTTTTTCCAGAACGTCAATAAAGATTGGTTGGCAGCACTTGACCCAACTAACCATGCTGCTCTTATTGATTGGTATAATAAAGTAGCTAGCACTCCTAATGGTGTTGAGTATGTACTGCACATTCTTCTGGATTGGCATGAAAGAAACAAAAAAGGCGTGTGCAACGATGCTGTGATATCGTGATTCCACACACTATTCCGAATACCCCTAATTTATTTTGGAGAAAAAAGTGAACAGGACCACTCCCAGTTTTTTCGACTTTCTTTTAGATGTCGGTATCAGCGCACGCATCCGATACATTGATGCCGCTACACTGACGGTCGGCTTTTTGTGTGCATGGGGAGCGATCCAGTTTGACGCTAGCCCGCTTCTTGTTGCCGCGTCATTTGTCGTCCCTTACGTGACAACGTGGCTCTCACTATTCACCTACTTTAGCCTTCATTGGCGCCGCACGTTTGCGTCGTAGCGTCATCATCATTACTTAACAAGTCATCTAGCACCATAAGGGCACCTGCTCTCAGCAAATCAAGCTCCCTTACACGTTGCGCAATCTGGTCGGCCAGGACTTCAATCATGAGTGTTGTTAGAGCGTCTTCACGTGAAGGCAGCGCACACCCCTTAACCTCAAGCACATCGACCGGGGTAATTCCGTCTTGCTCTCGCTGCCAAACTACGGAAATGGTCTCTTCGTCAAACTCTCGTAATCCTGCCACCTGCTCAAAGTAAAAAAACAAGCCGCCAGCACACACGCCTTTTGAAATCATCACATTACTCTCTTCAGAACCAGGTATAACCCCCATACTAGACGGCATTCCAATAGGTAGCGTTTTAACAGTATGCTTCAGTCGGCTTTCAAAATCGCCGTCGCTTCGGTAGCAAAGCGACACCTCTGATAATGTATTGCACTCGATACCATCGACGGTAAGTGTGCTTCTATGCGAGTTACTTTCCATATATATATCCCTATTTTGCCCTTGCCAGAAAGTTATGCTATATTTATTCCAATTGTGGCAGATGCGCCCAATGAAATAAGGAGCCTGACGCTTGTTTTACAGTGGGTTGAAATTTAACCTTTGTTGTGTAAAATAAGCTGACATGTTGTTTTGTGATGCATTTATGCTGAATAAATTTACAGTTAAATCACCTTGAATAAGCTTCCTTATAGGGGGAGTTTTAAATGTAAGCCGATGATGACATTATACTTTTGTCGTAACTGGCCTACACCTTGCGATAGTGGACATTGCATAAAATATGCGTTTTTATTCACTCAAATCGGAAGGTATTTACAATGAAAAAGGTAGCTCTTTTTGCTGTAGCAACAGCATTCGCTCTAGGGACATCAAGCGCAATGGCTAAACCAGTTGACGCAGAAGAACAAAAATTAGACAACGTTAGCCCAGTGGAAACCGTGGTTTTACTGAAATCAACACCACCGACAAAACCAAAAACTGGTAATGGTGGCACAGTGGTCTTCTAAGCCACCTCACACAAAAAAAAGCCTGTCATGACAGGCTTTTTTGTTTTATGCTAAATGCAAATTACTTCTTTCTACGCCATACGCAGGCGCCCGCTAGCAACACAGCCATCCACCCCATGCTACCACCGCCAGAGCTTCCACCGGCATTGCCGGCATTGCCGCCATTGTTGCCGCCGCCATTATTACCACCATCATTTCCACCACCGCTATTATCCGTGGTGTCATTGATGTTGATGACCACTTCATCCACATCTACATTAATATTGTCATTAACAATACGTAGCGTAAAGCTTTCATCATCTTCCGTAGCGTCTGTCATTGTCGCAATCGCAATGCGCTTTGACGTTTCGCCAGGCTCGAAATTCACTGTGGTGTCTATTGCAGTGTAATCCTCTCCCGCTACTGCGGTTCCATTAAATGACTTCACATTCACGGCCACAGCACCATCGCTACCGTTTTCACGAATGATGTCTACAAACGACGAGCTGCCCTCATTAACGGTTTTGCTCGCTTGCGAGAAAGAGAAAGTACCAGCATTACCTACATCATCCGACCCGATCGTGTAAGTTACAGACTTCACATCATTGTTAATCTCTACCCCGTTCGGGTTCATAACACGCAACACAAGCGTCTCACTCACTTCAAACTCGTCGTCATTAACAAGCTCAATGGAAAAAGTCGTTCGGCCTGTGCCATCATAAGTTAAAGGGATAATACCATCACCAACAATATCGTCTTTACTGATGGTGCTTGCATCATAGTCCACCACCAATTCAAAAGAACCGTGTGGCACGCCGTCTTGACTTGCGTTAGCGGCATCGAATCGAGACCACAGTACGCTACCAGTCAATGCACCTGTACTTTCGTCCACAAATGCGCTGCCGACATCGATAGTGGCCAAGCCGTTAATATCGTTCATATCAACAATATTTCTCAACGCCCAACTAAAATCGGTTGGCGTCTCCGCGCGTTTTTCTTCAATTTTTGCAACGCCTTCTCGATAGGCTGCGGCAGCATCTGCAACTTGCAACTCACCACAGGCTTCTCCAGTGTCTATGTCAGAGTGTGCAGGATCTGAAAAGAAGTGCTCGTCGGTATAGCTAAAACCGCGACTATCCATAATGGAATAGTTTGTGTCGCAGCGATCGCCTACAGCATAGGTCGCCAACATATAAGGCGTTGTTGTATCAGACTCTCGATTGTGTCGAAGACCATCATTGTGACCTAACTCGTGAGCCATGATGGTCACAGAGTGTTGTGTATTTTCATAAGGCGTCACTACCGCAGAATCACCACCTAGCGTGGCCTTCCCGACAAACGCATTAACATCATCAGTGTCGCGTTTAGCAATCATTACATAATAAGATGCGCCATATTGACCAAACGCGTTACTCATTGCCGCACTGCCAGGCTCACCAGATGCGATTTCTGTAAAATAGCGAACAACAGATGACTCTGTCGTGTATAGCTCCGCGTCAACAAAATCATCTGAAATTGGCAGTACGCCGACTGATGTTCGCGATAGGCCGATGCCTCCGCGTGCCAGTGTTTCATTATTGACGGCGATACTTTCGTCAATGAAGTTGTATAGCGCAATAGGATCGCCATCAAAATAATCACGAAGCACGGCCTCAGAATAGAAAAACAGTATACCCGTCTCCGTTACCGTTGAGGGTGCTGGGTAATCGTAAAATGCCACTTGAGTAGGTTGTTTATTCTGTGATTCACCTACAAGCACTTTAGGTTCAAAGTATGAACTTGTAGCATGGACAGAACCTGCCGCAGTCGCAAACAAGCCCGCGATAATCGCTGATGTTATTTTCTTTTGGTGTTGACGCATTGTGATATCCTCATCTTCAATCCCGTATTACACGGTATGGCTCCCACGCACGCTGCATGGATTTACCTTACAATATCAAACTTTAAATATTTTTTCAACTTTTATTCAGATTTTTGGCATGCTGTTCAGCCGCCATTCATTTTCCAATGGCAGGTAAACGTAACACCTCTCCCACCCTGATTATCCCTGACTCTCCAATCCCATTCACGTTCGCAACTTGTTCGACAGGGATGCCCGTTCGATGAGAAATTTGATACAAACTCATTCCCCGTTTTACAACCATCCTTGTCATCCCTGCTGCATCCGGTAAAGACAGAACGGTATCTGCACGCAAATCTTGGTCACTGGTCACGCCAAGGTTTCCTCTTAAGATCGCGCTCACAGGAACATTCGTCCTCTTGCTTATCGATGCCAAAGAGTCTCCTCTTTTCACCCACACCGCTTTTCTTTTCACCAAGTTCTCTATTGTGATAACGTAGCGAATGGTTTCGTAAAAAGTGGGAATGCGAATACCGCGCCTACCCTTCACCCTTGTGTGACCGGCGTTATAGGCCGCCAACACATGGCGAAGTTGCTCCCAGTCAGAAGGTTCAGATGCGTCACCATAAAGCAAATAAGACAACCACAGCATATATCTTGCAGCTGCATCTGCTGACGCGTAAAGGTTTGTGCGGTAGTCCTCGTTTTCTTTAATTAGACTAAAATCTTGTGCAGTTGCGGCCATAAATTGAAAACATCCTACTGCCCCGGCGTGACTGATACTGCCCTCACACCGCCCACTCGACTCGACTTTGCTTTGGTAAAATAGCAAGTCATCGGGCAATCCATAGTAACGACTTATCGTATTTAACTTAACTCTGCTCAATTCGCCATGGCTAATGGACTGATAATATTGACGATGTTCCGCAGGTGGTATCTTTAAAAGAGAAGGGTTAGACTGGTATGCTTTCAGTCTTGGGTTCACATAATGCTGATAGGGTATCGCAGACATGGTCGCCCCCGTTTTAGCATCGATAAATAAAGTAAGACCTTGATTGCTGTGTTCCTCATACCAAAAGAACACGCCTAACGCGCTGCATAGCAGAACCCCGATTATTCTCTGTATCACTCTATCTCCCCGCTTTTTATTTTTTGTTATTATACCACTCAACACCCACAAGTTCAATAAAATAACAGGCCGTCAGTTTTAGTGCTAATGTGATAACATCAATACACAATCTATCATCTGGGATGAAATATGTCTAACCTCAAACTTTGCTTATCATGCGGCAAGCCTCTCACCGAAAAATCATCTAGGGCCGCAGGTATGGGGCCGGTGTGTCGAGCTGAATCTTACGCTATGGCAAGGCAATCTCACGCAAAAATGGACGACCTTTTCTCATCGCCCCGGGCTGACTTTGATGTTACTAAAATTAAACGTTACTTGCTGATTGAAGATAAAGTTAAGGGTAATGCCACCGTTGAGCAAGACATTGATCATGTGCTTGATGCCTGTTTTAAAACGCACAGTATTTCCTCATGCTCCGGCGTACTGATACTCTCTCATTCAGGTGTTATCGATGCCGTTGAAATCGACAATTTAGGGAAATTCGTTGCTTTTATCCCTCTCTCTGCGCTCTCTGTTGATAGCGCTATACAGACAGCCAGCGCCATATCACTAAAACAAACCGGCGAGCATTCAGGCTATCTCTCCATGCCTTGATGCTTAATCATCGCAACGAGGCCTCATCAATGATCCCTTGCTTAATCAATCTCGGGCCAGTGATATTCTCCCAACTTTTCATTAACGCCAAAAGTCCATTGTTGCCGCCGCTATACTCAACTCGTGAAAATAGCGCAAGCAGCGATTTGACATGATACGCATCCTGTTGGCAGGCGGCCTTTTCAGAGAACATGAGCGCTGCCCCCTTGAAGCATCTTTTTTCCATATCGATAATGGTTTTTTGAAGATGCCTAAACACCTGAGTCTCCACGAGCGTAGCTGATCGTTTTGGCACCGGGGGCTTTGTTGCCTCAGCAGAAGCGCCAAATGCCGCTGCATAAATTATTATGGCTATCAGTGATTTCATAACAGTCCTCATTTACGAGGTTCACAATATCACTACAGCAACATTTAAGCAACTATAATCTACTCTCTGAATTGCGGTGGGATGACAAAAGGCAACGCCGGTGCCTCTATGTTTTCACCTTCGACACATAACTTTCCTTTGTACCGATAACGCACCACACCGTCCCCAGGCATTTTTTTCCCTACAACAACACAACCATCATTAAGAAACACCGAAGCGTAGCCCTGATAATGCGTGACTTTCTTTATGTCACTTGCCACGATTTGTTGCACTGGCCCCGTGCTGGCTAGTGCGCCTTGACTAAAAAGCCCTGCAAAAATAAAACCTAAGATTGCTTTCATTGGATTTGGATTCCCTGCCATCACACACCTGCATCCTTAAATGCAATGCATGTGCCATCGAAATGATGGAATATTAATTGCATTGCTCTATTTCATATACACACTTTGCAAATTCATTTTTATTAGGGGTTTTACAATGAATGTAAAAGCGGCTTTTTTTGCACTATTTGCCTTTTCCGGCATGGCGCAAGCAGACCTCGTAGCAACGGACTGGAAAACAAGCGGTGACGCTCTTGCCACACTGCATGAAGAAACGGGCATTGAGTGGCTCGACCTGACTCAAACCGACGGCATGTCTATTCAGGAAGTCATCAACCAAACTGCCCAGGGCGGTACATTCGAAGGGTGGCGCTTGCCAACTTTTGATGAAATCGACACGTTTGCTCGCTATGCGTTCAACGGAAAGCTTCCGGCCAACTCAACGCAAATACAAGGCGGAAATATTAACGAACCTGTTTACCGTAAATTTACGGACATAATGGGCCTGACACATACGGCAAACAATAGGCGCCACGCATTCGGCTTAGGCGCAGACGATAATGGTGACATTTATTCCTTTGGTGTATTGGGCTATACCTCAGGCGGGACATCCACGTTTTTTCGAAGTGGGTACAGTGAGGGATCTTATACCCTTGACACGGCAAGACCAGAGGCGGGCATTTATCTCGTTTCTGACGGCGGGGTGACGTACTCTTCAATCAACGATCCTACACTCAATGCGAGAAACCCAAATGCACCAATTAACAACGTGCCAGCGATGGGTTTAGCAGGCCTTGCTCTTGCAGGACTGGCGTTTAGGCGAAAAAAACAGTAGACACACCACCAGAACTAAAAAGCCTTGCATTAGCAAGGCTTTTTGCTTTCTTTACTTAGTATCGCGCTAGCCTTCAGCACATCATTGTGTAATTTCTCAAAACGCTTTACCGCTCTGAATATAGAGTCTCTATTCACACGCGTTGTCGCGTAGCTGGCCATGGAACCTCCATTAATGAGATAATTTTCAAGGCATGTCGCCACATCTTTGCTTTTACACCCAACGTGGGGAAGAACGCACCTGATATAAGCAGGGTCAAACATTCCCTTTAGCACCTTTTTTCCATTTACCATTGCACACCCCCTTGTGCCACACTGACATCATTTAGTTTAAACGTGTTGCGGATCACACATGCTGCATTATCTTTTTTCTCCCATAATGCAGCACGAGCATCCAACGCCTCAAGCATCGCTTCTCTTGTGCCATCATTTTGATGCTTAGCCCAGCACATAAGCGTATTTAAGAACGCACCTTCGTTAAGCGCATCTTTCACATACGACACGGCACTTCGTTGCATGTCGGCCATTTTTTCGTGCATCATTAGCGCGTGGTTGTTTACCGTTAGACGCGCCAGAGGGTTCTCCTCAAAATACTTCACCGCATCACGGTCGAGTAGCTTATACCAACCTTCAGGAGAAGAAAAATAGTCCATAAAGTGTGTCATTGCACCGTGGTATAGTAGCCAGTCACGAGGCACATTGATGTGGTCAAAATGCTTAAGCTCACCTTTCACGGCATCCAGCATCACGAAGTAATTAGTGATTTCCTTAAAGCCTTCAATGTGATTGTTGTACAAACGCGTCAACTGCTGGCATACACCGTCAGAAAGATCTGACCAATACTGATTGTAACGCTCTTTAAGCGCACGTCGCATTTCGTTGCGTGGTGCTCTTACGTTATCAAGTAAATATCTCGCTTTGTAGCTTCGATACGCTTTCATATCCATCACGTCATCAATAGCAAGACCGATAGTGGCTTTTATTTCAGGTCGATATGTGCTCAGTTTAATCGGAATTCCAGCAGCACCGTCAAGCGCCATTTGACGTAGCATGTCATCATCCAACATATACAGCCCCATCGACGCAAAATATTCCGTGCGCTTGATGATCCTTGCAGCATGACGCTTACTGTCTTGTGTTAGGTCAAAAATACCAAATCGCATCATCTGTTCAAAGGCGCGGGTACCGCTGTACTGATAAATACTTTCGCCTCGGCTTTCGCGGCGTTCCACAGTCTCGTCGTGTAACTGTAGCGCGCGCTCTATCCCATCCACCTCCATCCAATCTGCGGTACGAATATGGTCAAGCTGGTATCCACCCGTTACCGTTGACTCGAAGTAGTCCATTGTCCAATGTTGATAATTCAACTCAGGAACATATACAGGCACTGACTGCGTCACAGCCTCTTTATAAAGTGGAACCGGAGAACGCTCTTTAAAAGAGTATGTATTAAGGCTGGTGCGACCACGCTCGGTGATACGCATAACTCCACCTTTACGGCTCACTTTCTTCTTGGCACGGCGTGATGCCTGTATTTTCCTTTCCACATTTCGAGGTGATGACAAAAAGCGCTCAACCCCTTCAATGGCTGAAATAAAGTTAATATCCAGCGTTTCAGATGGGCGAAGGTGCGCATACTTTTCTCTGTCTTTAGGACTAAGAAAGTAATTGGCGTCACGCATTGGCATACGTGAGCTCATTGGCACTGGCTGCCACTCACAGTTTTCTGCTTTTTCATTGCCTAGGGTTAAAGGCATTGTGGCTGTTGGTCGCTGTGACACCGCGCCCGCCGTTGGCACCACCATAATGGCATCAGGGATATCATCAACCGTCGCACCTACCGGGTCAACATCAGGGTAAGGGATGCGTTCACCGTTATATGTTTTGTCCCACACCGCCATCGCACGGTAGTGAGGCAGACGAACACCATCACGTGAGTGTATAAGGCTTAAAAACAACGAAATATCGGCTGACATCGGTTTTATCAAGTGACGCTGCGCATATTGCTTGTATACCGCTGCAAACTCTTCGCGATCTTCTTCACTGAGCAAAGGATCATTAATAATGTCGGCATAACCTTCATCGTCCATTTCTCGCCCATCAGCCACTAGCTGCTTAAAGCGTTCTGCACGGATGCGGTCGTCGTGTGTCGCCTGGCAAAGCAACCAGATGATTTTATCAATCGTTTTGGCGTTTAATACATTTGGCTGTAATGCCACTGCACCTGTTGTTTCATCAACCGCTCTTGCATGCCATGTACGATTATTAATATCTTGGGCAACGTGCATGATGTAGTTTCTAACTTTAAGAATGTTGCCGCTGATAGCACGGTGACGTTTTTGCATCGCTTGCGCTTCACCAGACTTATCGGTAATACTTTTTGCACACAGGTAGCAACCAGTTCGCGCACTACCGCCACAACCACCCGCTTTTTGAGAGTCGCCTTTTAGGCGTTTTGATGATGTTGGGCAAGTGCCATCTTTTGAGTCGCTGTAAATCATATGAAGCAAACGATGGTTCTTCGCAAATGATGGAATGGGGGCGTTGCCCGAGTAGCTGTCAACCAGTGGCTTAGTGCCGGCTCGACGTAGAATAATCCACACTTCATCTGTGGTCATGCTAACAATAGGCGCAAATACACGTTCGTTATTTTGGTCGCACTCCACCAAGTCATCTGCTGTTAGGGTATCTTGCCCACGTTTTTTCAAAGAGGCGGCACGTTTAGCAGACTCTTCTGAGCGAGAACCAAGCAGGGTAACAACACGGTTACCATAATCTTTTGCCACTTGACGCTCAATGATCTCAGCATTGTCCACTTTCATGATTTGACTACAGTCATTGTTAACGCGTGCCGTAGAGATTATTTTAAGACCACTAAGGAAAAGAGACGCCCACTGCTTAGCAAGAGGAGGTAGACCCACTCGCATATCGATGTTAAGCCCTTGCTTTTTACCAAAAGCGACAAGGCGATCTCGTTCATAAAGCGACAAAATTTGAACCAAGTGATTCTCTACGCCGGTATCAATGTTCGTGAACACTAAAGGGTGGTCCGCAGGCACTTTCCCTTCTTCAATGAGTTCTCTTAGCGCCTGAATAGCTGCCAGCATAACAACGGTACTGTCTTTACCAAAACTCGTCGCACACACGCACACATAGGATGTCATGATGACCTTAATGCTGTCTACGGCCTCTCTGAATAGCGCATAAGCTCTATTTTCAGCCGCAGCCGCCTCGACGCGACCTGATGTTGCAGAACCTAAATCTATTCCCGCGATAAGATCTTGTGGTCGAATTGTGTTTACTGACATGGGTATTCCTAGCGTGTTGACGTATTAAGCATATCATAACAAACGTTGACCCTAGAGTCAACGCCTGTATTCCATTCTATTGATGTTATCGACATCACGCCAAAGTGAACGACGGGTTTAGAGCTAGGCTGAACAGAGTGCGTTTTCTTTCGCAAAAGCAATAGCCTCTTTCGAATGGTAGATGATCAGCGAATGAACACCTGCCTGCAAAGGCCCGTCGCTTCCCACCTCCCACTCACGCGCGCTGGCACTTGCGGTTAGTCTGGTTACAGCCTCTTTTCGTTCACTATCAGGGAACAGCACAACCGTATAATCATGCTCACTTTTCCCAATAATACTCATAACGGGCATGGTCAATCCGGGGCACCGTAATTCCATGGCATTGACCACGCCTCGGGACAAGTCGGATAATGCAATCGCCATAGCTTAGCCCTCCTTCGCTTCTTGCTTCCACTGCTCACGGAACATCTTCACTTCACGCTCGATGTCATCAAGCTCCGGTGGCGCAGGAATGTTCATTTCTTTTAACAGATAAGACGCGACCGCTTTATGGTTCCAAGGACGGTCTTCGTAACCACCACGGAAGTTCTTACAACGCCCCACCCACTCTTTGTTGTTATGAGTAAGGTCGATAGTCGACCACTTGTCTAAAAGCCCCCAGTCTGCTTTACCGGGACCTTTCGCCTCCAAGTTCATCTTCACAACCTTGGCAACAATGGCCAGCGACTTGAAGAATGTGGCGGTACCAATGACCGTCTTCTCTCTTACATCAGGCGCTGACATGTCTTTGTTCATTGCGCGACCAAAGGTAGGATTTCGGCATAGTTCAGAAAAGAACTTGCTTGTAAACCCTGCGATATAAGCACGATCCTCTGGCTTTTCCAATAGGTTCTGAGCGGTGGCTTTCGTGGTGCCCGTCAGCTTCAGGATGAATGCCCCTATTTGATTGAGTGTCCATAAATACGGCGACTCTGAGCTTGATGTAACGGATGCCTTTGTGTAGCTCACATTGCCCATGAGGGGGTATTGCTGAGATAGTTCTCGGCTAAACACAGACACTACCTTTCGCGAATCCATGGCCGCTTTTTGGCTCTGATTAAAGGCCTTCGAGCTTGTGTTGATGTCCACGCAGATTTGGTTGTCTTTTGTGGCACCCATTGAGCGAATAAACTTAACGTCAAAGTGCTGTTCCGACAAATCAATGCCATCAAATTTCGATTGCATTAAGATTTCAATGCCACCACGTCGACCTTGCCCATCTACTAAATAGCGAAAGCTTTCAGCAGGTATTGTTAGGGCATACACATTCCCGACGACCGGCGTTAATGTGAAATCCTCTACAATAGCCATCAGTCCCGGAAAAATAAACACGGCGGTATTATCTTTCACATAATTTGCCACGCCATTTGCGCGTGAATGGTCTAAGTCTCGCTGGATCATGATGTGAGACGGCATATCAATATCCTGAGGCACCCGAGGGAATCCCTCAATCAAGGTGTCCATTGGCACCTTACCCACATAAGTAAGTCGCTCCCCTTCACGCCCTTCTGTGACGTAGAAAGTTAAATCTTTCTTTACACGAAGCGCATTGTAAAGCGCATTCAGTTTTTCGTTATCTTCGAATGTAAGTTGTACTGGTAGCATAAGTGCCTCTAAACTGGTTGTGTTGACTGCATAATCAACAATCTACCTGAGAGTGTTGCCATTGTCAATGTTTTTATTAATCTAAGTTTCGGTTAAGGCCTGCAACGCACGCAGGCCTCATAGAGGTTAATCTAATAGCGTTGGTAGATAGCTATCTTTGAGAGCCTTGATGCTTTCATTGCTTCCATTAATCCACAAATCTGCACTCGTTTTACCTTGACGCATCTTGTCGATGACTTTTCTCGATGCGGTATCAGAACCATCTGCATCTAAAAGGCGGAGATATACGCTCCATTCCTCAAAATTATTGACTCTTTGGGCCACTTCAGAAAAAGGGATGCAAAGCAATGTCAGGTAATGTCCCAGGCCTTCATCTTCGTCATCATATTCGGGTTCATCAGAGTAAGCAATGAATCCGCCTAGGTTTTCGGACATCGCCTGTAAGGCGAGGGCCTCTTCTTTGTGTAACGCCAGCGCTTGCGGTTTTTGTGGCAAAAACGCATAGCCTTCTTCATAGTACACTTCATGCGCCAACGCAATAAACTTCTTGTTGTCGATCAATACACTATAACCTGTCATTACGTTAAGCTTATCACTTGCCGTACCGACAAGGACATTATCCTCTGCAATGTAAGAGGATTCCTCTTCACTTAAAGGATAAAAGACATAATGACCGTCTTCAATTGTATTTGAAAAATCGAGATTGTTGGCTTCCATATAATACTGACTGACGTTTTCAGCATTTTCACAGCAGCTGCTAGTAAGATACACCACCTGCTTTAACGGCAATCGCCCTCCAGGTTTAATGTCAAAAGGCAACACGTTTGCTGTCTTCATGTGGCCTACACGAGTGTTGACCTCATGAATATTATTAAACCGCTCAAATTAATGCGTTCAAACCTGATCATCAGTTTTGAACCAACGCTTTCGCGCCTGACGTGAGCAGCTACGCCAGTGAAACACACTGCAATTTATGTTCGTTCACCGTGAGAATAACCGGTGGACCGGTTTTCTCGGGCTGTTTGAACAAAGCAGTGTGTTTCTTCACAATTGCTTTCACTTTCCCCCAACGTTGCAGCGGGCCGCCGTCAATACTCACGGTCTTTGAGCGGGCACTGCAAAGTTGTGTACCAACATTATGTGGCACGGAAAAACGAATGCGATCATGTTTGAGTCCCAGCGTCCGGCGCGCAATGACTTGCGCGGCGGCCTGATGGGTCGTATTTTGGGTGGAATGGTATTTAAACATTCCGATAATCGATGTCATGGCCGGGTTGACGGCTTTGCAGGGTAAGCCCTCGCGGTAGCACCGGCGTTCAATCAGCGACAGCGCCATATCGTACGCAAAGGCGGACAGCATCGCTCTGTGATGCTTATTTGCGGTTTCCTTCATGGCTTGCTTCTTCCTGCTGAAGTCTAGTTTTTCAATCCCGACGCCGACATGGTGTTGCTTGGCAACCTCCACGACACGTTTCACGGCATCGCCGATCATCGCCATGCGTTGCCCAGTTGTCAGTCCTTTGGCGGATGCCGGGCAGGGGATATCTTCGACATGTTTTTTGTTACCATCCTGAGTGACGACGCACACGGCTAGGTGGTCAGCATTAACATCGACGCCTAAGCAGCCATTTTCGTAGCTTCCTGCTATCTCTTCAGGGGCCGGCTCTTCGACGGTCATCGCCAGTGTCCAGCCGAATTTATGGCGCATGAAGCGCATGGTTAAGGGTTGACCATACGAAGACAACACTTCATTTTTGGTTTGCGGACGCAACTCACCGGTTTTCCGATCTTTCACCCAAGGTGACGAACGGGTCAGCGCTTTCACGTTAGCTGCCCGACGACGCTCATTCTCCGCACAGGCCGCTAATATATTGGACTTTCCGTAGTTAAAATCGAAACCTGACAGCTCAACTTTACCGCCACCCAGAGCATCTGGTAGGCGCAAAGACAACCTGAACTCACCGTCGTTATCAACGTACAGTTGCGCGCCCTGATTGCCGCAGGTTTCATCCTTCGAGCCCAGCACCATGAACTGTGATGAACGGGAGCTTTGCCACTCGTCAAGCCATTCAGCATGGTTGTTCAGGTTATTTTCTTTGAGAAAAAATTGCTTGTTAAACAACTTTTTCGATCCAAAACACATGGCGGGGATCTTGCCGATGTTATCCGCAATTTTCTCAATTTGAGTAGATAGCCGGGCCCGATACCGG
>Ga0070725_10000067_pt1 | contig 101671 bp, 99 predicted proteins | sample tdDd002_FD_69781 | JGI IMG/M metagenome (GOLD analysis project Ga0070725, IMG submission 69781) | Marine sediment microbial communities from the Atlantic coast under amendment with organic carbon and nitrate - tdDd00.2 | ecosystem: Environmental > Aquatic > Marine > Coastal > Sediment | place... | reverse complement strand
TGGTATAGGCCCGTTCACAATTGGCCCAAGGTACTCAATGAACTAGTCCTGATATTTGAGGACCGGATTACTCAACACCTTAGGTACTAAAATAATTTACACAGAGAACTTGACAGGTCCTAGATACACAAATGGTAAACCCGCTAAAACTGTAATTAATACAGTATTAGCGGGTTCTTTATATAAGTATCAGTATGCAAATTCTTTTTTCACTTAATAAAAAAATATTAAATAGGTTTCATGAGTATCCATTATGCCAACCTACATGATCAAAATCATGTACAAATCAACTTGTGATTTGCTCATTTTATTTTCATTTCTAACAATGGGAAATTATAGCTTTATAATTCCAAATCTTAAGTATCCACCTATGATAAGTTTCTCCTCCCGGTTTCATATTGAACTTCAGATTTAACTAATCGATCAATCAACCTTAAACGTCTATTTATCCTACTCATTCGGAAAAACGTTGCAGAAAACATTTCCCAAATCATAACCCACCCTCCTATGAGTAAACCTTGCTCTAGAATAGATCCAAATGATGGCATATTTGAATTTTGCGAAACATAACTTGAAAGTACTAATAAACCAACTCCCAGCAATAATGATTTAAGTATATCACCAAGAACTTCCAAACGCTTATTTTTCACTTTTCTTAACTGATAGGTAAAATAATTCCTGAAACTCAACGTACTCTTTGCCTCCCTTAAATTATCAACTTCTTGATTTAGTATAAAAAAACGGACGACTATTTTATACTTTAAGGGGATTTCATTCGCACACTCCATCAAGTACTGAGTTAAGTCCTCATTTAAATCACGATTAAAAATAGGAGAAAAATCCCATTCAGAATAAACATCGTTATACTTATCCAATTGAAGGTCAATTATGAAGGCATTACTTTCTTTAATGTATGGATAAATTGTCTTTAAATCTCTTTTTCTCATGTATTCTCCAAAACGTGCAGACAATGTATTGTCTGCACGTCATAAATCTAACTAGTTGTATGAAGTATCATCTTCAAAGCATCCTCGAATTTTACTTTTATTTGATTTGTTAGAGTAGCCATCAACATACTTGAGCTTTCTCTTTCTTCTCTTTTCACTGTATGGTAGATCATAATCCTCTTCATAGCGACCTAATCGATATTTCATTCTATTCCCCACCTCCGATAATAAGGTTTATGCCAACAATCATATTCATAAGGTTATCTATCGATAAATTACTAAGCTCTGAATCGTTATTGATCTCCATGTTATTTGAAAGAAAGCTAAGTATCTCTTCAATTTCAGTTCAGCTCAAATCTATATTTTCATCATATAAGGCTTCCGTAAAACTTGAAATATCTGAATCGTTGTCAAAATCAATCCCTTCAATAATTTGCCTTATTCTCTTTAAGGTATATCTTTTCATTTATTTCACTCCCTCTAAGCAGTCGGTACAAACTTTAAAACCTTTGCTTGTTCGACCACCTTAATATGGTTGACATCAGGATCCTCTGTCCCTTGGATATCCAAACCAGCCATCTTTAAAACTTTTATATAACGAATAATTTCATCTGATATGATTTCACCTTGAGTAATAATCGGAATCCCAGGAGGATAAGCCATAATCATCTCTGCACATATTTCTCCTACGCTTTCGTCAAGTGGCATTCTCTTACTGCAGCTGTAATAAGCCTCTCGTGGTGACATAGTTCTTAAAGGTATTTTAGGTAACTCAATTGGTCTTTCTAGGTAATACACTTGTTTCATTTCATCAGATATGCTTTTTAAAGCATTATATAATTTACTTACAGAGTCTTCTGTATCGCCTATTGTAACAACAGCAAGAACATTGTACATGTCAGACAACTCTACTTGAATCTTATAATTTTCTGCCAGCATTTTCTCCAGGTCATATCCAGATAATCCTATCCCCCTTGAATTGATGGTTATTTTGGTTGGATCAAAGCCATATGCACCCTTTAGACTTAATACCTCCTCCCCAAAGCAATACAATCCTGGAATAGTATTAATCATATATCTTAGATGATGGGCAAGTTTAACTGTTTGTTCTAACAACCATTTTCCCTCTTTGACCATCTGCATCCTTGCTACATCCAATGATGCCATCAAAATATAAGAAGGACTTGTTGTATGCATCATATTCATCAAACTCTTTACACGATTAACATCTATTAATGTGCCTCGAACGTGTAATAAAGAGCCTTGGGTTAAAGCACCGACAAGTTTATGTGTACTTTGGGCACACATATCCGCCCCTGCTTCCATGGCAGATATTGGTAACTTGTCAGAAAATTTTAGATGCGGTCCATGAGCTTCATCAACAATTAAGGGGATTGAGTACCCATGTGCAATTGCTGCAATTTTCTCAATATCAGTAGTGACACCATAGTACGTTGGATTAATAATTAATACCGCCTTAGCATCTGGATGTTCTTCGAGACTTGTCTTTACCATTTCAGGAGTTACATTCAAAGCCACTCCAACAACGTCATCTACTTCTGGCTGCATATAAATTGGATGACAACCACTGAGAATAATCCCAGCAGTTACTGACTTGTGGACATTTCTAGGAACTAAGATCTTATCACCAAAACCAACCACACTCATTATCATAACTTGAATAGCCCCCGAAGTGCCATGAACACTGAAAAAACACGAATCTGATCCATAGGCTTCAGCAGCCAATTCTTGAGCTCTCTTTATGACACTTCTAGGATTGTGAAGACTGTCTACGCTCTTAAAAACTGTTACATCCATTGACAAAACATTATCACCAACAAAATCTCTAAAATGACTATGCATACCTTGACCCTTTTTATGGCCTGGTACATGGAAAGCTATTGTTTCATTTTCTACATAAGTCTTTAAAGCATCAAACAAAGGTGTTTCAAACTGATTTTTCATTTTATACCCTCACATTTTACTTTCTAATTCAAATATGTCACTTATATTGACTGTAAATACTTCTCTTCTGCTTTGAAATCATTTGGTCAAACATTTCTTTGTCTTTTTTCATTTGATTAGCAGAATAAACTTTTTCATAACTATTGGTCTCTTTATCATCTCTTCTTAAATTTTTCATCTACACTACACTCTCTTTCTTTATTGTGTTCACAGCATTTAATAACTCATCAAACTGACTCCGATTTATTTTTTTCAAACAGGCATCTGAACCTATAGCCATGTAAAAGACTAAATAATCTATTATGTTATCTATTATTCTTTGACAAGAGACCCCGTTTATTCTTTTGAATGCTACAATAAACGACTCAAAGTTAAATTCATTCAACTCATCAATGACCATAAGTATTTTCTTTAACTGTCTTTTTGTTAAAAACATCTTTTCCTCCTATTCAAACAGACTAGGATCAACTATTTGGAAATAATCAATAAAATCAGATAAGTCTCTTAAATCTCGTAAGCTCATTTTTGATATATCCCAATCACATTTCAAATCAAACTGATCCTTGGCAAAGTTAATTATCTCATCTAGTCCCTGTTGGCTAATATTTTTGAACATAGTCCTCAGCACTTTGATTAAATATTCAAAATTGTCAGAATTTAATTCTCCTATGTTAATCAGATTGTCATATAAGGCACTCGCTTTATACTCGCTCATATCCCCTCCTAAAATTTGATAAATCATGTCATGGAATTTCTTTTGCATAATTAAATTAACTGTATTATAGATGCAGTTTCAGCATTTGTAAATAGAAAAAATTGTACTTTTTTTCGTGCATTTTTCGACACAAAAAAATGTTTACAAAACAAGAAAAAGGGATTATAATTGATTCCATTTTCAATTATATTGAGGATTCACATAAAATGTTTAAATATAATCAAGAACTCTTTAAGCATTGAAATAAGTCACACTTATAGAAAAGGTGCCCTATTTACTCAGACTGTTAACATTAGACTATTGAGACAAACACTTGGAAAATCCTAAAAAAAATAATTAAAGAAAAAGGACTGTCATTCAAAAGAATCACAGCCCTAGATCAAATATTAACTATTTTTTTGGCCCTTAAGGATATAATAAAGGGATGATACTAGTAAATAAACCAGTGAAACTATGACTACAATTCTGAATGCATACTTGTTACTCCCTCCGGGAATTCCACCAAGATTAACCCCTAAGAGGCCAGTAATAAAACCCAAGGGTAAAAACAAAGCTGATAAAATGCTTAACTTGTACATAGAACGATTCATACGGTCATTTTGTAGATTAACTACTTCTTCCTGCACTAAGAGTATATGCTCTCTTGCTATATCAAGCTCCTCTACTAATCGAACAGACTTATCATAATAATACCTAAGTCCAATAGCCCCTTCCTTGTCCATTATGTTTAATCCCTCATGGGAAAGGTTGTATAAAGCCTCTCTTTGTGGTACCAAATACCTTCTTATTTCAACGGTTTTTTTTCTAAGATTTATAATTTCACTTCTAATATTATCCTTTTCACCATTTATAACACGTCCTTCAACATGTTCAATTTGATCTTCCAGTTCTCTCACAACCGCGACCACTCTTTTCTGTAAATGATGAATGAGTTGTAATATTAAACTGCTTTTTGAAGGAGGCACCTGATCATTTTCAAATTGATCAGCTAGATCATTTATAGCTAGAATCTTTATATGTCTTGATGTAATAACATAGGAATCACTAATCCAGATATTGATGGCATTAAAAACTTCTTTTGAAAGCTCATTATCTATATTGACAGCCCTTAGAGTCAGTAAAACTCCTTTAGGAAACTGAACCACATTTGGACGTGAGTCTTTAGAAAGTAGCATTTCCATTGCAACAGAAGACATGGTCGTATGTTTCATTAACCACTCCATAGATTTTTTATGGTTGGCACTCAAATGAAACCAGCAATACTCTTGATCACTAATAACTTCCGGCATACTATTGATGTTTATGGCTTTTCCTTGGTTGTTAACCTTATAACTATAAACTATAGGTCCCATATCTACCTCTCATTCATCCAAAGTGTGTGTTGACTATAAGGAATAGTAATATTCCTCTTTAAAAATTCAGCCCTAACTTGTTCATACATATCGTACTTGATTGACCAGAAGTTATCCTTATGACCCCAGACTTTCACATCATAATCCAATGAGTTTAAAGCGTGTCCAGACAACCTAACAACTGGAAGAGGTTCTTTAAGGATCAAGGGATGTTTGTCTACAATTTCCATTATAATATCTTTCACTTCTTCTACATCATCATCATAACTTGCAGAAAAAACAAAATCTATACGCCTGTTTTCCTCAGAAGTATAATTAGTAATTCTTGAATTAATCAACTCTGAGTTAGGTATGATAATTTTTTTATTCTCTGGTGTAAGTATATGAGTAAACAAAAGTTGGATATCTTTCACGGTTCCTATATTATTTTGACTCTCAATAAAGTCGCCAACTTTGAAGGGCTTAAAGGTCAAGAGCATCAAAGTACTAGCAAAATTACTTAAGTTTCCCTGCAAAGCCAATGCAATAGCTAATCCTAAGGCACTTAGCATGGCAATAAATGTTGTCATCGGAATTCCTAATAAGCTTAATATGATTATTAAATAAGCGACATATAAGAAGAACCTCACCAGACCAGATATGAGTGCAAAAATAGTTGGATCTAGCTTTTTCATTACCTTAGATTTGCCAAATATATAGGTCAATAAGCGTATTGCCAAATAACCTACGACTAAAACTATCAAAAACTTGATTACCCCAGGGCTATTATCAACAAAAAAATCTCTGATACCTTCTACTATTCTATCTTTCAAATTGCCCTCCTTTTCCATTACTTAGATGTAAATAATCCTTTATCATTCAAATAGATTTTGAACTCAAATAAAACACATTATTAAACTCACTTCATAATATTCTTACCCTAGTATTACTTGAAATGTATTCTATGTCAATTCTTTATATCAATAGTATCATCCGATAATTTTAAATGACGACTAATCACCTTCATGATTTTCAGTTTTTTCAAACATCTCACCATTTTTCTCTATGCACACATCTTTCATCAAACTTATTGGCAATTATTTTTTCATCATCAGAATATCCAACTGCGACTATTCCGACAGGAAGGATATTGGGAGGGATCTTCAATAGGGCTCTTATTTCTTTAACATACTTGCTCATAGGATACACACCGCACCAGACTGCTGATAGACCTATACCATGAGCTGTTAACAACATATTCTGAATCGATGCAGAGCAATCCTCCACTAAAAACCCCTTCTGCTTTTGTATGTCTGTATTGCCACAGACAACTATGGCACATCCTGCATTTTGAATCATTTTCCCTCTAGGTAAAGCACCCGCTATCCTTTCTAAATTGCTTTCTTCTTTAATCACCAAGTAGTCAACATGCCTCTTGTTTTCAGCTGATGGGGCATAGGCACCTGCCTTAAGTATGGTCGTGATCTTAGAATCCTCAATCTTTTCCTTCTTAAAAGATCTTATACTTCGACGAGTGAATACAGCCTCTAAAACACTTAAATCAGCTTGTTTCTCCTTTTTAACTCTAGCCTCTTCGTACATATTAAGTATGAAGGGATCATTTGAGCTTTCCTCGTTATTGATTTCTGGCACTTCAAAAACAACTTGAACTGTTTCTCCTATACTCACTCCTATTCTTTTCAATAAGTCTTTATTGAATGTTAAAATATACTTGCCCTTCCCCCTAGATAAGAGTTTTTTACTGAATGAAGTACCATTTACAGTAGCTTTAACCTCAGCACTCCCCTTCATATTAAACGCCTCAGACGGATTAAATGGAACCCTTATATAGGTTAATCGATCTTGTTTTTCTACTTCTGCTTGAAATGTTTTTTGCATTTAACTCTCCAATTAAGTCTTCTTATTCTTTTAGTTGACTCCGTCTCACAAATACCAGTATGATCAACTCCTATTAAATACTGGACTCGCTCTTATATAGCTGATCATAATAGTTTTTTTGCTTCATTGTAAACACTAGTATCATACTCATTGCTATATATTCATCAAATCTTAATGATTCTGACATTAAAATATCTGAACTCAACTACCACATCCTATGATCATCTGAAGAACTTGCATTTCTTTTCGCAATTATTCTATTCCACCTCATGAAACCACTGGTATGCATAGGATCAGTTTTATCCATAATCTCAGCCCATATCTGAGAAACTCTTACACCATCTCCATCAAGATCATCACCCTCTATTTTAGAGAACAACCTTGTTCTATTAAGATTTCTTTTCCACCATGCCAACGAGTGAAAGTAATAAAAATCTGGCCACCAAACATCATCAAAATCTGACGGCGCATCACCAGCAAACTCCTCTTTTGGTCCCCAAATCACTAAACCAAACTCGCCGTCTGGTCTAAGAATATCTGATAAGTAATCAGCAAAAAATGTATCTGAGGTTCCAAAAAACTGATATGAGTTAACCGCAATTATTGCATCAAAAAAATTCTTCGCGAAAGGCAAACTGTGAACATCTCCACGCAATGGAAACACTTTATCTTCAACACCAGCCGCGCGCACACGTTCCCAATTCTCATCTGGATTAATCCATAAATCAAGTGCAAACACTGTAACCCCATACTCTTTAGCTAAGAAAATTGATGTCATGCCTTTCCCGCATCCTAAGTCTAGAACTCGCATTCCTGGCTTTAAGTTCATCTTCTTTGATAGAGATTCCACAAGCCAAAGACTTGGAGAACCCATTTTATTTTCAAAAACCATCATCGGATCATATTTTGCTGATAATGGATACTTCTTATCCACTAACAGTTCAATAATCTTTTCATTATTCTTCATATACTTAACTCCTCCTATAGTATTATGATATCATAAAAGCAGAAGCTCTAATAAGCGACTTCATAGATCTTCAAATACTGACAATCTTCTTCCTATTGAAAAAGTGGTCCTCACTTCTCATTAAGACCACTCTCTTCTAAAACCACTCACAAATAGATACCAATAACTTTTCTTATATAACCAGCTTTATCATAGTGTAGTTTTCATATCCCTTTGGCATTTCCTTATAAGTACCAGCAACAACATAGCCCAACTTCTCATAGAAACCCTTTGCTTGAAAATTTGTTGTGCCAAGGTAGCTTGATGTGATGTTTCTAGAGGAAGCTTCCCTTTCAATCATGCCCATCAACTCAGTGGCGATATTTAGCTTCCTATAACGCTCTTCTACCCAGAGCAATGAAACCAACAGATAATCCTCTTCAAGATAACCATGGACACCGCCGATGAGGTCTTGACCATCAAAGGCTACTACCTGTAATCTTTCTGCATCATCTTTTAAGTCATGTGCTTGATTATATTCCTTAAGATGTTGCTCCATAATCTCTTTGTATAAGTCATGGGGCTCAGCTGATGTAACCAAAGTATAGTCATGATCAAAAGCCACGACAGCCATCTCCTCATTCACCAGTTCATAAGATGTTTTCCCAAGGGGTTTGCCCTCTAAAACTACTTTAGCATTAAAGCCTTGGTCAATTAAATCCTCAATTGTCACTGGAACATGTGAATCAAAAGAGATCCCTTGTACTTGCCCCTTATATTTTTTATACAGTTCATTTAACATAATTCTTAGTATAAGCTTTGACTCGTAATATACTTCGCCCAAATCAGCCCAATTCGAGTCATACGAGGACTGGATACCACCTACAAGTTTCTCGTCCTTTAATAAGTAAACGCAAAAGGGCCCATAATCTGTGACCCCTGTTACACTCTCATTATATTGTAAAAACCTGTCCAAAAGATACTGCCTATGTTCTAAGATTTTATCCACCTTGTATGTAATCAATTCATCCCCACCTTCTCTATAAGTCAAATCCCCTCTCTATATTATAGGAAATACTCAAATCTTGCATAGACCTAGTTCAATTATAAACAAGCTCCTCAAAGTCATAATTCCCTATGTATCTTGTCTCCCATATGTAGAGACGAAAGCAGAGCCAGCGACTATTCAGTATTTAATGAGCTAAGATTTCATATCCTATGTCAGTAACAAGTACAGTCACTTCCCACTGGGCAGAGTCGTTACCATCTTGAGTATATATAGTCCAATTATTGCTTGAGTCTTCATATACATTAGACTCACCTACATTTATAGCAGGTTCAATGGTGAAAACCATTCCTGGCACTAATATTATATCTGTACCCTCTTTAGAAAAACTAACAAAGGGATCTTCATGAAATCTTAGTCCAATGCCATGACCACCAATGTCAACAGCAACCTTAAACCCATTATCTTCTGCAAACCTTGAAATATTTTTCCCTATGGCTGCCATTGACTGCCAAGGAACAATAGATGACAGGCCTATGTCAATGCATCTTTTTGATACCTCTATCAGTCTTTGTCTTTCTTTACTTACATCACCAATAGCAAATACCCTTGCCGAATCAGAATAATACCCATTCAAAATAGTTGACACATCAATATTTACAATATCCCCCTCCAGGAGCTGAGTATCTTTGGATGGTATTCCATGACAGACCTGGTTATTGACAGATGTACAAATACTCTTAGGGTAATTATTATAGTTTAAGGTTGCAGGACGTCCTCCCAAACGTATTGTTTCTTGATAAATAAGTTCATCAATATCAGCAGTGGTTATTCCTGGACCAATGTGTTTACTTATATAATCAAGTAAATGAGTATTTAAACGTCCACTTTCTTTAATCCCTTCTATGTGTTGATCATGTAAGATAACTTGGCTACTAGGAAGAGTGTAACCCTTCAATAGTAAGGAAGACATTTTCTCATCCCTATTAAGATGACAATGCTTATATTTCCTGCCACTTTGACACCAACACAAGTCGTTTCTTTTTATTTTCTTATACATAAAAACACTCCCTTCATTGATAAAAGGAGTGCTTTAGAACTTTCTACTCACAGATTTTAAGTCAGATACTTCACGTCTAAATCTACTTGGACTTAAATTATATTCTCTCGAAAACGATCGGGTGAATGCTTCATGAGATGAGAAGCCATATTTAAAGGCAATATCAATGATCCGATCACTTGATTGAAGTAAATCTAATGCAGCATGGTTTAACCTTCGCTTATTGAGATATGTTTTAAAGCTAATTCCAATTCTTTCGTGAAACTTGGTTGAGCAATAATAGGGTGAGTAACCCACATAATTTGACATATTCTCTAATGTTGGTTCTTCTGTAATATTATCCTCAATCCAACCAACCATTGTATCGATTGTTTGCTTTGACATATTTGCACTCCTTATGGCTATTATACTCAATTAACATCTTCAAAACTTGATTTTACTTGCACTCTATAATTTAATCAACAAGTATATTTAATAACAAAGTACATGTAAAGTCAACGTTGCCCTTTCCCCTAGATAAGAGTTTTTGCTGAATAAAGTACCATTTGCAGTAGCTTTAACCTCAACACTCCCCTTAATATTAAACGCCTCAGACGGATTAAAAGGAACCCTATGATCAACTCATTTTAAATACTGGACTAGCTCTTATATAGCTGACCATAATAGTTTTTACTATTTCATTCGAATCACGTATCTTCAACCAGTCCTCTGTAGATAAAGTTTGAGATTGCACAAAGGTAACACTGGTATCGTACTCAATGATGGTTTTCCAGTTTTTATAAGCACCAGCAAGTTCTTGATCTTCTAATGCATTTAATAAAACCGTATGTGAATCAACATCTCCTAACTGAATCCAAGATGTGAACTTTTGAGTTAGTCTTAAATTACGATGCGACTCATAATCTTCAGGGAACTTGATAACAAATCCTTTATAGACTTCTCCTAAGAAGAAGGGGATATTATTAGGATCCCTGCCATCAGTAATAAGATCACATGCGTATTTTAGCAGGCAATACTCTGGTCCTGATAAATCCTCAGCATGCTCATCTACCTTCTTTCGTAAACCAAGCAGGCCATCCCACTTGTATACATGTACAAGCGTTGTACATTTCTCATATAAATTTAACGCGTAATCGAGTTTCACAAACCATCTGATTTTCACCATCATTGACAGGACTTTGATCCTGAGGAGCTTCACTGTCCTCCCCACTTACTATTTCACTGTTAATACTAGTCTCATTTATTGTGTTCGAGTTCTCATCATCACTTGCGTTGATGTTTGACCTGGTGCAGGAAAACAGAAACATACAAATTGCTATAGCTAAAATCTTTTTCATAACTTCCACTCCTTTTTTATTTTATAAGTAGATAGTCTCTCTCATTATATTTCGATCCAATATCAAACCCAAGCAAGTAAGTTTAATCGAACCGACCTCAAATCCTAACTTAAGGCTACAAGCCACCAACAAGTTAGAATTCCTGTTTTTATTTCCTGTCTCTTATGTATATGATTTCTATGGATATGAGCCACCTGATACAAAGGACTTTCTTTTTTCTTAAAAAGGTGTATAATATAATAACACAGGAGGTGCTTATGAGAATATCAGCTGGCATAGCAAATTACACAGCAAGTTTACGATCTGCAATACAGATGTCTCTACTTAGTAAGGCAACACATCAAGATGCTCAAAGCGTTGATAGCTTAATGAAAAGCGTCTCTCAGACCACTGGTAAGGGACAAAATTTAGATATTAAAGTATAAATCAGGTTTTAGGAACCTGATTTTTTTTGCGTCATTTTTTAGCTGAAATCTCTAGATAAATCTATTCTATACCCTCTACTTCTTCTAGCTTTACCCTATATCTTTTAGCTTCAAGTACAATACTTTTAAATCTATGATCCTTATACTTGACAAGGTCAAGGGTAAGCTGACCATCTACCAACTGTAAATTCTCAACGTAACATTCTTCAATCTTAATATCTCTTAGGCTAATGACTTTTACCTCTGTCTTTATGCCCCCTTCTAATCTAGTCATTCGAAGTTCATCACTATTACCAAGGGGGATATGAACAAGCATGGACCCATCTAAAAACAAGAAATTATAGGTATAATCAAGGTCATATCGTTCGTCCTCTAGGGTATCTATAAGAATTGTCGTCCTTTTCTTATAGTCTAGTATACTAATAAATCTCTTATCTTGAGATGTCGGTCCCAGGACAACATCCTCATAGTATAGACTCACTTGATTCTCACCACATTCATACATGTATACCTGATATTCTTCACCCCTATAACTAGTGTCAAAATAAATGTTGTTATGAAGATCCCAAGTTATGTTCAAAACAGTAGAGATTGAGGTAATCAATGCTTCAAAATCATATATTTTTTTCACCTCATGGGTCTCAAGTGTGTACTCATAAATCTCTACTCTATAGTTTGATGAGTTAATTATGCAATAGGCTATCTTGCTTTTATCATGGTTCATAGACCAGTTCATCAAATAGTTGTTTTTTAGGGTCTCCTCAAGGAGGCTCTTTATTTTTTCCTTTGCTTCAACATCATAAATATATCTTCCATCAAAAATAAATGTACTTTCATCTAACCAAACAACTGAGTCACCAGAGAAAGGACTTCTGATGGAAGGGGCATATAAAATAAATAGCTCATCCCTACTAGAGCCCAGGTAAAAATACTTAAAATACTCGTGCACATTTCCCCTCACCCCCGGTACTCTTTCATATACAAAATGTCCTCCTTTTGGAGAGGGATAGGTTCTCTCTATATATTCTCTAGAGCTTAAATACTCGAGACCATCGACCACATTGCTATCATTCATATCAGATGCGCCCTCTATAAAGAGGTCCTCATTTTGATCAGATATGATATCCTCATTTGGGTCCGATATGATATTCTCATTTTGGTCAGGTATGAGATTATCATTTTGACTCGTCTTATCAGCATTTATCCTACTTACACCTTCACCATCCTTACACCCTATACATAACAAGATAACCAAAAACAAAATAAGTTTCATAGTATGACGACTCATCATCCTCTCCCCTCCTTTCAGTTTTTTAATATAAGTTGCTAAGACATTAATTTTAATGACTTGTATCTCAAGTCCTAACTGCTTTAAGAAGATAGCGTCATCCCTTACCTACCCACTTAGATAGCAAATCACCTAGGAATCCACATATCTTTTTAATACCCCTGCGCCCTCTATATGGCTAGAAGACATAGAAAAAGGAACCATCATGTCATGAAGATGATTCCTTTGCAGGTTTTGCTTACTTTTTCCTCATCTATCTTCCCCTTAAAAAGTTAACCATGAACCAAGAGTTTCTGTGGTAATCTAATAGGAAAGATGCACGAGGTATTAACTTTAATTGAATCGAAGGCGCTTAAATACTCCATATTTATAGATGGTTCAAGAAATATCTCCACATCTTCTTTTCAAAATACTCGTTTCTGACGACTGAATGTCCTACATTTGGCATTATGAACATATCAAAATCCTTATTGTGCTTGATCAGCTCATTGGCTAACATCAGGGTGTTGACGGGATTAACATTATCATCCACTTCACCATGTCCAAGAAGGAGTTTGCCTTTTAGGTTTGCTGCTTTTGATAAGTTTGATGACTTTGCATAGTATTCATCAACTGGGTAACCCATAAAGGCCTCTGGATAACTGGCCTTATCCATCGTCCAATCATGAACACCCGAAACAGATACACCAACTTTGAAGAAGTCTGGGTAGGTCAATAAGGCATTAACCGTATCATAACCCCCACAAGAGGCTCCAAAAATGCCAACCCTGTCGAGATCGATGTATGTGTATTTTTCGGCCATTTGCCTTAAGGCCTCAATATGGTCAGGTAGACCGCTGTCTTGTGTTTTCTTGTAGGAATAATCTTGGAAGTCATTCCCCCTACAATTTGTTCCAAGACCGTCAATGGTAACTACAATAAATCCCAGCTCTGCTAGGGACTGTTCTTGGAAGCCCTTATAGGCAGGCGCATAAGCGCACCCCTTAGTATTGCCACTAAATGATTTTGGAACAAGATATCCCCAAGCACCGGCATAAATATGGTCGATTATTGGATATGATTTATTGGGATCAAATTCTGACGGCCTATGAATATTACAGTAAATGTCTGTTTTACCGTCCCTAGCCTTTGCCACAAACTCCTCCACAGGCGTCCAGCCTATTTCATTGAGTCTTGATACATCTACTTGCTTAAGTTCCATGAGGGCTTGACCCCTTGTCAGTTCTTTTAAAACAAACCGATCCGGTTGAGTAACTGTTGAAAACTGGTCTACAAAGTATTTTTTACTTGGAGAAAGAGTCACTTGATGGAACTCATTTTCTTCAGTTAGTAGGACAAGTCCACTACCATCAAAGTTCACTCGATACATGTTCTCGTAATATGGATTAGTTTTGTCATTTCCATAAGAGACAAAGTAGATCACTTCATTATCTGTATCAATGTATTGAATATCTTCTGTTGAGAATTCACCTGATGTGACTTGATTAATAAGCTCCCCACTCGTCAGGTCGTATAAATAGATGTGCAACCACCCTGACCCGTCACATATGTTGACAATGAGATTCTTGTCCTCCAAGACATCAAAGTAGTTGATCAATCTTCTATCAGACACTTTCTTGATTAGATCACTTGATGTGGCTTTACCCAGACTAATTTTTTTCAGGGTCATGGATAATTCGCCACGGCCCACAGCAACATAATAAAACTCTTCTCCATCACCACTGAACCAACATGAGCTTACATCAAAGATTGTTCTCCCACCATAAGAAATAACTTCTAAGACGTCATTTTCTATGACGGTGTAGGTCATTGTTTCAATGTTGACCACACAAACATAAGCTTTTGGTAAATCCCCATCACCTGCACATGGATATGTGGGTGTATACAAAATTGGCTGCTTACTATTTTTAGGACTTGACTGTAGTAGGGGCAAGGTCTTAGCCTGCTCTAGGTCTAACACCTGTGTAACAAAGTATTTTGAGTTGGGACTCCACTGGCCGTATAAGTCAGTCTCTAAGGCAGGATTTTCCCTTTCTAACATCTGATACATATAAGGGAAGGTTTGACCATACTTCAACTTGTGATTGCCATCAAATGTCAGTTGTATTATGGACTCATCCCTAAGATCTTTAATGAATAAGTTATTCGTTTTAACTGTAACCTGATATTTTCTATCTGGCGATGTCCCTAAAGGCAAGGTTTCTGTTTCTCCACCCAACATTTTCTCAAGACTACCATCGAAATGTAGCTTGAAATGATGGTCATGGATGTTTGCTTCAACATACTGATGGGTTAATTTCTTTATATTCATATCCAATCTTTCTAATTTCAACATAAACATCGCATTAAGCTTTATCAAGATATCAGGGCATGTGAAGACCCTTTCTTGTGTCTTTCTAGTGATATCAACCAGTATATACTCCTTCACCCCATCATACAGGTCATGTTGATATAACATAAGCGACTCGTCTTCAGTCCAGTAGTATTGCGTGTTTATTTTTCCGACAAGATCATTCCTACGATATAACATTGCTCGATCTATAAGGTACTCATAATTTAAGTTCATGTAAAAGCTCCTTGTATGGTATTGAGTTCTTGAATCTAACCATCCTAGTACTTAGATTTCTCTACTCGCTGGAAGTACCACCCTGCCCGGTCGTAACATTGCTGGCCATAGGTCTCAATACCTTTTATCTGGCCCTCTTCCTCAATAAACTTCAAATAAATGGGATAGGATCTAAGATTGTATACATTAGGACTTACATAAGTCAGGACCATATTGATTTCTCCCCAGTCACAGACCAGTTGCTGGTCTAATATCTTAACCTTCATATTCTCCTTGTAACCATCATTGTCGTAGATACCGACATAGCGATTGATACCCTTCTCATCAATCAACTCCTTCCCTTTAAACAGACCCATGTGATCCAAGATGGTCTCATGGTAGTCCTCATATCTTCTTTGGTCTATAACAAACCTTAACTTGTCATAAGGAAACTGGTCGTAGTAGTTTAAGTTTTGGTCTTGTATGGGATTGATGTACTCATACAAGACATCCTTACCCTTCTTACCTGTCCTCTGAACCCGGGGCGCCTTGCTATAGGCCTGAACAACACGATCACACCCCCACGATGCTCTTCCCTCCCAGGTTTCAAGGGTATGATCTTTTACCCTTTTTGTCTCTAGGTAAACCAGTAAGGGCTTAAGACCTACTAATACTTGCATGAGAGCCTTAAAATAAGTCTGAATGTCAGCGTCCTTACAATCAGCATTCAAGTAGGTATTTGTAAAGCCTGTTAATATAAGACCATCAACAACAAATACCTTGCCCTCCCCTTCTACAAGATCTTTTATTGTCTTCATTTCTTTTTTGAAAACATTAAGATAATCCACGAAGGCGTCCTTATCTAAGAATCCTTGCTCATTGTACAAGTTATGTCGTTCATAAAAGGGGTGGTCTTGGATACCCTCATGTAACCATTCGACATCATAACCATTGTTCTTCAATTGCTCATATATGTACTGGCTGGTTGTTGATTTTCCACATCCAGGTATTCCCTCTACAAAAATAATATTATTCATGGTCCCTCCTTCTGTAATAAATTTAGGTGAAAGTCTTAGTCCAAACTTCTGTTTGAGATTCAACCGAGAAACCAATATCCTTATAAAAGTCTTGGTTGGATCCAACATGCAACTTTTTTGCTCCCAGCTTCCTCAGCCTGTTCATGCCTTCATAGACCAAGGCCTTAGCCAGTCCCAGCCTTCTATACCTTAAAATGGTCCCCAGTGGCTCTAAAGAACCAATAGAGTTCTTTGAATCAAACCAAAAGGTTGCAAAGCTAGCGATTTGTCCCTGCTCATCAACAAGACAGAGGTCTAAGCTTGACTCGTAATCTGGCGCTTGAATCAGCCCATCAAAGGACCTGGTCCTCTCCTCCATTAGGCTAGGAGTTTCATCATCTGTATCTGTAAAGGCTCGTCCATGAGCCTGGGCTCTTTCCTCTGCTGTAAAAGATGATGCCAAGTCTAAAGTAAAGCCCTCCGCTAGAACTACAGGTTGATCTTCTTCCATGAAGATTGTGGCATCCGTTTCTAGTTCCATTGATTTCAAATATCCCCTTTGTCTGAAGACCTTCTCAAAAGAAGTCCTCCCAAACTTATTGAGTCTTGGTGATAAAACCTTCTGCTTGTCTTTCATGGCATACAGGTTTTTCTCAGCATAGTCTACCATCTCATGGATTTGCTGGTCCTCATAAGCTAGCTGTCTTAGTTGGAAGTAGGCAGACCCATTATAATTACCCTCGTTAGAAACCACCGCGCATATGCGATCGGTCTCGTCTACCCAAATGCCGATAGTCCCCAGCCATTTATCCACACAGTCTAACCAGTAACAAACCGAGTACCGACTCCAAGCCCATCTTTCGATCGTCCAATTGTTAGATGCCTGACTGTAGGTCTCTTGCAAGAAGTTTCTGATTTTCTCATAGTCTCCTGGTTGAAAATCTCTTCTTTTTAAATTCATATTCTCCTCCTAAGTTTATTAATGGTATAGGTCATATATCTTATTGAATCACATAGTTTTTTGGGGGCTGTTCATCTAACAAGTTCCTAACAAAATAGTCCCATAACCGTCTCTGAAAATACTTGTTTCTTAAAATGCCATGGTCCACATTGGGCAAGATTAACATATCAAAGTCTTTATTGTGGTCAATAAGGGCCTTGGCAAGCCTAAGAGTCTGAGCTACGTTGACATTAGGGTCTGTTTCCCCATGACCAAGTAAGAGTTTTCCTTCCAGCCTGTGGGCTCTTTGAACATTGGCTTGCTTATCTATAAAGTCTCCAGCTGGATAACCTGAATCTTCCTCATGAATTTTGGCTGGGTCTATCCTATAGTCGTGGGACCCAGCACACGCCACGCCCACCTTATAGACTTCAGGGTAAGTCAACATGGCATTCACAGTATCATATCCACCTGCTGAAGACCCAAAGATACCAACCCTATCTAGGTCAATATAGTCATACTGGTCAGCCAGTTGCTTGAGGGCGGCCACATGATCAGGAAGACCACTTTCCCTTACCTGCCTGTAAACCCCCTTGTCTGCAAAGGCATTGCCTCGGCCATAAGTGCCAAAGCCGTCGATCATAACCACAATAAAGCCGAGCTCAGCTAGGCTTTGGTTTAGAAAACCCGTGTAAGCCGAATACGAGTACCGATTGCCATTGAAGCATTTTGCTGCAAAGTAGCCCCAAGGACTGGCATATATGTTTTCAATAATTGGATACTTTCTTGAGGGGTCAAAATTAGATGGCCTATGAACATTACAATATATATCTGTTTTACCGTCCCTGGCCTTGGCTACAAACTCCTCTACTGGTGTCCAACCACTATCTAATAGACGACTTATATCTAGGGTCTTTAAGTCCATTAGCTTCTCGCCCGTGATAGTCCTTCTAACAACGAAGGTCTCAGCTTCTCTTACACTAGAGTAGGTATCAATGAAGTAGGTATGATGCCTTGAAAACTCCACTTGATGATATTGGTCCTCTGGCGTTAAGCATCTTAGGTCTGTCCCATCATAGCGAATTCTATATAATCTTTCATGGTAGGGATTGGATCCCTCTCTACCATAAGCCGAGAAATAAATAATTTCTTGGTCTTCATCCACATGGTCCACCCTTCTTACCCCAAAGTCGCCTTGAGTCACCTGCCCCAGCAAGCAACCACTATCCAAGTCATTTATATAAAGATGTGGCCAACCATCTCGGTCACATAAGTCTATTATCTTCTCATTCTTTAAATCTAGGTGGTAGAAGTTTTCAAACAACTTACGATCCGATTGCTTGTTCAAGATTACCTTTACCAGACCTGTACTTAAGTTGATCTTTTTTAAGGTATGGAACAAAGACCCCCTTCCCACATGAAGGAAGTAGAAGTTTTCATAGGCTTCATCAAAACTAGGAGAAAGACCTATCCCTCCCCCCCAAGAAGTAATTTCAACAGGATCCTGGTCCAGGATTTGGCAGGTTGCCTGGTCCACATGGACAATGGTCACATAGCCAACCGGTACCCTTTCGTCACCAACCAAGGCCTTTACAGGATTGTATACCCTTGGCCTTCCCATGTCTTTTGGACAAGATTGAGTAAAAGGAGAATGACTACAGTCCCTATAATCAATTTTCTCAGTTATGAAGAACTTAGAATCAGGGCTCCAATAGCCCGATAACTCTTCTTTGTAACTTTCCGATTCAACCTTGAGCATCTCTCTAGGATCCGGTAACTTATTACCATATGCAAAGCCTTCTTGACCATCCCAGGTTAATTGTGTCACTTTTTTACTGGCCACTTCCTTAAGAAAGAGGTTATGGTCTTCTACATAAATCAACCACTTGTCATCTGGTGACCTGCCCTTGTCTGAGGACTCACTTTCTGTAAAGTCTTCCAAATAGTCTACCTGATTATCAAAAGTAATTCTAAATCGCTTGCCTTCTTGTAGAGCAATAAGATATTGATTATCTACAAGGTCTAAAATATGCAAATCCAGGACAGACATTTTATTGGTTAAATGGACATTCAGGGCCTTAAGTACAACTTGATGATCAAAGACTACTCCTTGCTGTCTTTCATTAAGATTCACAAGAACGTACTCTTTTTCTTGGTCATACAAGTCATGCTTGTAAATCATATAAGCTTCATCAAGGCTCCACACATACCTTGTATTGGTCTTTGAAACCAAATGTTCTGCATTGTCCATGAGAAATTTCTCTGCTTGCTTATACCTGCTTAAAATACCAGGTTCCCCCATATCATTTCCTCCTATAGTTTTAGATTATATCTTGCTTAATCATCTCCTATTATCTTATCACTAATGCTAGGCCTTTCTTTTTACGATTGTATTACACCAAACTAATAATATTACTTAAAAACGCCCAAAGATGAAGTCATCTTTAGGCGGTAATATTAATAGTAGCTTGACAGCTGTCTTTTAATTAAGGTTTTATCCAGGTAGGCCACATGAGATAGAAAGTGTACATCATCAAAATACCGTGCTTGACTGGGACAGATATGAATACACCCATGACATTTGATACAGGGGCCTTTCTCTTTTTCTACTGCAACTGGGTCAAGGGTTCCCATGGGACATAGGTCCTTACATAGGCCACAGTTCATACAGTGATCATTGACCTTGGGTCTTGCCTTTAAGAAATTAACAGGTTCACCTGTGAGTCCTAGAGGTTGATAATAGATCCTTGATAGGTCTTTTCCTGGTAGGCAGTCAAGCTCTAATCTCCCACCTAATGACAAGCGACTAAGAAGGGTCTCAGCAAAGGCGTCCATGGATCTTTTATCTTGATCATCCGGCCTCTTACCCTTAGATTCTAAGAAAGGATGACTTGTGACAAAGGCTCCTGCTCCCACTGGGATAAAACCATTCTCAAGTCCAATCTCAGTCAATTCGTAGAGACCTCCTCCAAAAGACCGATTCCCATAAGTCACCAAGGAGACTAGCCTGGTCTTTCTTCCCCTAATATGATCCCTTATAAAGGGGGTCAGAAGATTGGGTAGTCGCCCCGCATATATTGGACTCCCCCATATCACTAGGTCTTTTTCATCAAATATATAGGTAGAGTCTCTCATATCCCTTTTACTATAGTCAATTACTTCAAAATCTGCATTCAGTACCTGAGATAGTTTACCTGCTATAAACTCAACGACCCTTCTTGTATTACCTGTTGGGCTGAAGTATAGGGCCCAAACCTTCTTTATCATCATCTCTTCACATCCTTAGACTTTTATTCATCAGCTGCTTCTATTTAACCATAGGGAATAACCCCATACAAGTATATATATTATGAAAGTCTTAATCCTTTATACCCCTTTATTGCACCTTCTTGAATCCCCCCCTGTCTTGTGCTAATGTAAAACCAGTTATATTATAAAGAAAAATAGGAAAGAAATGAATGAAGAAAGGAAGATAAATGTTTAAGCTAACAAAAATCAACAAATAGGACTGGCAATAATCCTCTTTGTTATTGTTTTCATCACAGCATCAACAGCAGGTAAATCAATCGGAAGAACCATTTACGACCTAAGCCATTAGGCTGAAAACTCCCTGAAGACTGTAAAATCCTCAGGGAGTTTATTGATTCATTTATTATTTTGCATTTGCTTATATTTTTCTACTAAAAATCCAAAATCTCACAACTAGAATATACCTAAATCTAAGACATAAGTTCTTAAGAAAATATAATAGAGGGCAACAAAGGTGCAAAAGCCCAGATAGGACAAGACAATAATCAAGAGGATATTGTTGCCACTAAAGAGATTTAACTTAATAATAGATAACCTCATTTTAATCCGACTTCTAAGAGTGGTCTTGACGGTCTCTTGGTCATCCATATCCCTAGATAAGTCTTCAACGTCATCGTAGGCTTGGTAATAGTGACTGGCCTTGGCATATCCTGCAGCTATTTCTTCATCAACACAGGTAATATAAGTGCCCTTATCATCATGCAGAAGGGAATTCTGATACTCAAACTTACGGTTTTTGTAGCGAATGATTATATAACCATAATCTACAATTGCATATAAGAAGACACATACTTGAAAGCCAACAAACCACCGCTCAACTGTTAAACTGAAGCCAAATACAATGGCCGTAATAAAGGCCCTTATTTCTCTCTTGGTGGCAAAAATCACTTCTCCCTGGTCATTAATAAAGGATTGAACTTTTGCCTTTGATTTTTTACCAGTGGAAACTGAATCCACAAATCTCATCTGATTAGCAGACATAAAATCTCCTTTCTCATCTCTTTATATTCATGTTACCATATAAAATATGGAAAAAGGAAGCTAAAAAACATAATTTTCTGACTATTAATAAAAGTTTAATTATTTGCTAACTTAGGATAATATTTATCCCCCACGGTCACCACAGCAGGGATATATACACTTACTTTTCACTTGCTTGATACCAGGTTGGAACAATCCTTGTCATCTGGTCGTACCAGTCTAGTATAGACCTATTGAGCTTGATGATGTCCTCTAAGTCATCTGGCGAGTAAAACTTTGCCCAGACTATAGAAGTAATGGCACTTGCAGACGTATAGTAAGCAAGTAAAATCCAAAAGTCTTCTGGAATTTCTCCTTCGAAATAGCCATCAATTTGGCCGCTCTTAAAGGCAGGAAATTCAAGTCCCATGCGATTAAAATCATACCAGGGGTCTCCATAGTTATCAAAATCGATGATCTGCCAATCAATAATCGAAAGCTCTCCTTCATCATTCACAACCATATTTCCCACATGATAGTCTCCATGATGCCTGGTCTGGAGGCGATTCATCAATAAATCTTGATGGGCCTGAAGAAAGCTAAGGATCTTATCACAACCTTCAAACTTTGTATCATTTTTTATGAAGGCCTCCAGCCTATCATCCATGACTGCCTTATACCTATCAAGCCAATCCTTTACTACTTTAGGGCCTGGTGTTTCATGGATTCTCTTGAGTACCCTACCTGCTTCTAGGCCAAGATCATACTGGTCCTTGGGTGTCATAAGAGGTAGAACCTCCTCTAAAACCCTTCCTTCCATCCAAGTCATTAAAGAATATACGGCTTGTTCCTGATGGCATAAGCCCATTTCAATGGGCAAGGGGATGGGCAGGTCATAGTCTTTCAATTGTTCTAAGATCTGAAACTCTTGTGTCTTCAGGTCTCTTAGACCCAGTTCTGATATCCTAAGTAGGTAGGCCTGACCCTCTTTTGACTCTAAATAATACTTACAATCTCCTGACAAGCCTTCCTGGATTTCTTTGACTTTAACAAACCGTTCAAGATATGGTATATCTACCATCTATAACCTCCTATCAGGGCTCCAATAAATTACTTAATGAATAGTCCATTACTTACAACATGGGATATAGTAGTCAAGTACCACAACCTCCTCATCCCGCTCTTTCGGCTGACAATATCCCTCATAGGTATAGACGTCGCACCAGTAAAAGTTGTCATTTGAAATCCGGTAGCCCGCCTCTTTGATTGCCTGACTTAAGAGGAAATAAGCATCTAATAGGATATCATTCAGCCTCCCCTTGATTCTAGCATGGCCCATCAGGGTCCCTGGTAACTGAATCGGAGTTAGTCCCTCGGGGACTTGGACATGCTCCTTGTATAACTTGCCTATGGTATACTGGAAGGCCTGGCCCTCATCATCAAAATTTCTCATTAAGCCTAGGGCTATATAGTCCCGTCCAAGGGAATGTTCCTTATCTTTGATTTCACTGACCCTTTGAGCATATCCCTCTTGAAAATACTCAGCCCACATGAGGCCGGCATGTTGAAAATCTGTTTCCTTCTGATAACCTACTAGAACCATAGCCTCTTGGTCTACATAATCCATGCTGATTAACTCTGCCATTAGTCTCCTACCTTTCATCACATAATAAATATCTTCCGTCTCTTGAAAGGAAAAGCGAGGATAGGCTACTAAGTCCATTTTTTCTTTATACAATTTAGATGGAACCATGCCCATTTGGTCCTTAAAGGCCTTTGAAAACGACGCATGACTTCCATAACCATAGTCTAAAGCCACATCTAAAATCCTCTTATTACCCTTTATGATATCATATCCCGCACAGGTTAATCGCCTTCTCTTAACATACTCTGAGATTGATACACCACATATGTAGGGAAAGACCCTTTGGTAGAGACCTATGGGCACTCCAACTATACGACTAATCTGATCCAAGTCATAATCCAATAGGTGGTCTTCTAGGTAGGCTATAACTCGCTTTATATCTTCATGAAATTTCATCACAACATCCTTTCTCTATCAGTATAAAGAAATCCCTTGCTACCAGCTTGCTTAATCTTGTACAAAATAAGACAAGCCCCCTTACTAAGGCTTACAATCATGCCTGCAACTGACCCAGGCTGATCAAGCGATTGGTATCTTCTGTAAGCAAACTTCTTGCACAAGCCCTAAGCTTGTCCATTTGCTCTGCCAGGTCATCTAGCCCATCTAGATTTATATACTTAGATAAGCCTTTAATAATGCGGTGACTGGCAAGACTATGGCCATTGTCTGGGTCTGTGTCATCTGCTTCAGAAGCAATCATTTTAATTTTCTTATCACCCTGCCAGTAAATTAACTCTACTAACTTAGCCCTGTATTCGAGTTCACAGGACTTTAAATTCTTGAAGACTCTCTTATCATAGGCATGTTGGGCCTCATGCTTTAAAAAAGACACCTTAAAATTCAAACTCGACTGATCATAAAGCCCCCTAATACAAGCCATCACGCCATCTTTACCAACCCATCCGCCAGTACTTACCCTTCCTAGAGAGATAAAGTCTAACCAACTATTGGAAACAAAACCCTCCATCATATCGACCCTGTAGCTTTCCTTGCCCGATGGCAGGTCTACTTGGAAAACTTCTCGATTAGTCTTTTCCCATATATAAGGGCCATAATAGGGGCTTGTCTTCCCCCCTAGAAAATTAAAGCCTTCCGTCACAACCAGGTCTCTAACCTGGTTTTCTACATCTGTATGACTTAAATCCTCTATGCTTAAGCCACAGAAGGACTCAAGTGCCTTAAATAGACTTTCTTCAGCCTTATGCCTGTCCACTTCTTGCCAGAAAATCGCCCTATAATAGTCCTGATAAATCATATCCAAACGGTGGATAAGAGGATTAAAAGACCGAATCACTGGCTGACCCTGATCAAAGATTCTCATGTAATGATCCAGTAAACAAGCCTGGTCCTTAAAGTATCTCAAGTATCTAACTGCCTCCCTAAGGTCTCCCTTAATGAGATAAGACAAGAAATGCTGATTATTAAATGCTTCCATATTTCCCCCTGTCATCTTATGCCTTCTTTTATTATAACAGATATTCCCAAAACATTGTGTCAAGTTTCCTTGACATCTTATGATGTGTAAAGTATACTTGACATGTAAAGGAAACTTGACTATGGAGGTAACATGTTTAACCGTGTAAAAACACTAAGAGAACAAAAGGGCTTGTCCCAACAGCAATTGGGCGACCTCTTAGATGTGAGCCGTCAGACCATAAATTCTATTGAAAAGGGACGGTATAATCCATCCATTTTGCTTGCCTTTAAGATCGCCAGAATGTTTAAACAACCCATTGAAGAAATTTTTATCTACGAGGAGGAACAATCATGAACAGAAAAGCAATTGTAACCGTTTTTAAGCTTGAGAACCTAGTCCTAGGTTTAATGATTAGCTTATTTGTCTGTGGTCTATTCATAGGCAGTGATCGCCTTATTATAAGGGGGGCTAGTGTTGGTCTCTTCTTGGGTCTTTGGATTGGTGTCCTCTTTAATCATTTCATTCAGATTCCTAAAACTTTCGGCAACAAGGACGAAAGAGACTTAGTTCATATGCTCATCGCCTATACCCTAGGATTAGGTGCTGCAACCATAATCGCCTTCCTCCTCTACGCTTCAAGTGTATTTAACTTCTTTACAATCGGTCCCCTTGAATACATAGTCAGTATAGCCATGATTCTTATTGTTTCTATGGCCATACGGTATGGGGCCTACTCTTACTTAAAGAACACCCTCTAGTCCTATCATCTCCTTAAAAGATCTAGTGAATTCTTTTATCTGGTCTTTAAACGTCAATCTTAAACTTACATAAAATGCCATACGTCTCCTTATATACATGCTATAATCATAAGGAAAATATTGGTGAATAGTGAATACAGTAAAAAGACTGACTGAAAGGAGACAAAAATATGGACAAGTCAATACGATATGTGATCAACCCTAGCCTCAGCAAGGAAGAACTTTTTCAGTTCTACCAAGACAATACAATCTGTGAAGAAGGATACGGCATGGAGGTCGCAAGCAGAGTCCTTGATCATTCTAGCTTGATTATAGCCGCCTACCAGGGAGACAGACTTATTGCTACCACCCGTTCCATGTTTGACGGGGTGGCTGCTCAAGTTGTTGAGTTCTGTCTGGCTGTCGATTTTCAAGGCAAGGATCTCGTATATGAAAACGGGTCTATTCTGGAAAAGGATGACCATGGCATCGCTAAAGAAATGGCTAAATTAACCATAAATAAACTCCTTAATATGGGGGCATACTTTATCTCTTCCGTTGCCTTTGAAGAAGCAGAAAAAGAAGTCTATACAGCTTCAGGCTTCACAAGAAACCATGGCCACATTGATTATGTTTATGAGAAAAGACCCTATGTTCCTAAGCATAGACACTCAGCAGACTTATAGATCCTAATGGTTTTAAACTAAATCCCCCTATACTGACATTCAGTCAAGGTATAGGGGGGTTAATTATAGGACAATAAAAACTATTTGATTGCCCTTATCCAGTGTATGCTCACTTTCCCTTTAGGCAACAAGTTCGCCCTCTACTTCATACATACCATTCCATAAAATAATTGTCACCATGCCTGTTTCATCTCCTTATAAATGGATATATATAAGGACAATGATTAGGAGGTAAAAATGGACAAAAAGGATTATTACAAGAAAATTAATCGGTCGATAATAGGGATAAGTTTCTTTATCGCCCTTCTTTCCAGTACTGCTTTAGGATACCAGGCTTATACAGGTGGACGCTCAGTCGGCTTATTTATCGGCTTTCTCATTTTCATACCAGGCTCAGTGGTCCTGGCCTACGGGATTTGGAAGAAATCGCCTAGTTCATTGGCACCAGGCTTTATTGTTTCCATCGTCTTTTTAATAGCCTGGATCGGTATCTTTATCACTACCGACGCCATAACTATTTACGGCTTTTATATCCCTTTCAGCATCACCTTTGCCCTTTATGGTAAACGACTGGCAACCTGGATAAACTCTTCCATTCAGTTTTTAGTTGTCTTGGCCAAGGTCCTATTAGACGCCCAAGCAGGACTCATTGCAGATGACATGTTTTTATCTTATGGCCTCATGGTCTTTATTATGATTTTAATCACCAATTCAAACGTTCTGATTGTCAACAGAATTTACGACTATCAAAAGTCAAGCAAGGACCAGATGGACTCTATTATGGACGCCTTTGGTAATCAAAGTCTCATGATCCAGGCCATCAACACAACGACTTCAGAACTACAGTCCAGCCACAAGGAGCTCATGACTTCATATTCAACAATAGAAGATGTCTCTAGAAATCTTGAGGCTGATTCCGTAGATGTTCTACAGACTGCTAAAAACACATCAACTACCACAGACAAGCAGCAAGTTTCAATCAACCAGATCAGTGAGAAAATAACATCTGTGACAGACCTATCCAGCCAGTTAAATGAACAGTTTAAACACGAAATAGAGACCGTGGACCAGATCAGACAGGATTTCATGAAACTCAACACAACTGGTAGGGATGTTTCCGAAAAAACATCTGAGGTTCTCAACCAAGTTGCCCTTCTCCAAGAAGCAGCAGATACGATTTTCACCCTGGCAGCTGCCATTGAAAACATCGCTGAGCAAACGGACCTCCTGGCCCTAAACGCTTCCATCGAAAGTGCTCGAGCAGGTGAACATGGCAGGGGTTTTGCTGTTGTTGCAGACCAGGTCAAGAAATTAGCCCAAGAGTCCAAACTCTTAACTGAAGAAACAAAATCTAATGTTGCTATCTTAAATAAAAATACAAGCTTGGTCAGTGAGAAAATGAATCTCTTAGCCGATCTCAACCAGGACCAGAATGCAATTATTAAAGAAGTCGACCTTGATGTTAATCAAATCGATACCATCAGTCGTAAGAATGATCAAATGATGCAGCTACTCAATGGTGACATTCAAAAGATCTACAAAGAGAGCCATCAAATCAACTCAGGCATTGGAGAGGTAGTTGACAACTCACACAAGACCCATACAATCATGGAGGCTACTAAGGGGAGAATCGATACCATGCTGGATTCTATTAAGACAGCCTCTTCTCACATTGGTAATCTAGAAACTGTTGTCACTTCCCTTAGCGACTTAACAGCAAAGAATTAACTATGACGAAAACAGCTTAGGACATAAGCTGTTTTTTTGCTTAAGTTCTTATAATTATATAAAATAAGTATACAAAATTTGTATCGATTGATAGACTAAAATAAAAAAGGAGTATATTATGACCTATAAAATCACCATGTATTCAGACTATCTATGACCCTACTGCTATATCGGCAAAGGTATTGTCGAAAAACTCAAGGACAAGTATGATATTGAATTGACACATAAGGGGTTTGAGATTCATCCTGAGGTTCCTGAGTCAGGTATCCCTATGGAGAAATACTTCCCCAACGCTGGCCAGATGATGGGACAACTTAAGGCCTTTGGTCAGGCATATAAGCTTGAGTTCAATAAAATATCCATGGTTCCCAACACCAACAAGGCCCTAAGACTGGCAGAGTATGCCAAGGAAGTCCACAAGATTGAAACCTACTCAAAACTCATGTATCAAGCTGTATTTGTCAAGGATTTAAACATTGGTCTTATGTCTGTCCTCTATGACATAGGCGCCCAAGCAGGGATCAGTAGAGACCAAGTGGATCAAGCCCTGGCCAATCCCCTTTATGAGAAAAAACTACAGGACCACATTAAGTATTGTAGGGACAATCAAATCCAAAGTGTGCCAACCTTTATCATCAATGACCAAGAGAAGATTGTGGGGGCAGCAAGTCCTGAAACCTTCGAGGCAGCCTTCAAAAAAATTCAAACATAAGCAAGCTTATAACTTTGTGTTTAGACCCTTAACTGCCGGGTAAAACCTTTGATGAAGGAGGGCGGTTAAATGAGTCATAAAAATCATGATATGTGTAAAATGCACGACAGAGGCAAGGCAACCATTAAGGAGACCTCAAGAAAAAACTTCCTTAATGAACAAAAGGAAATGCAACATGAGTTAAGTCAAAACAAAGAGAACCTTAGCAAATTGCTCAATGATCATTTTTGCTATAAGACCACTTCTCGAAACAGGGGACAATATATTGTCAAATTCCAACATCCAGATACACACAGGATGGAAAAATTATGTTTTGATTATGAAAACAACTTAAAAGCATTGGAGCATATATGGTTAAATCCAGAAGTTTAACAGTCAGGTAGCTTTGTCTACCTGATTTTTTGTCTTTTTGCATCAAAAAAACCAAGGCTTTGCCTTGGTTTAATGCACTTATTTTTTAATGATATGAATGGGTTGATCAACAGCCCCATGGGCAGCCTCCATAACAATTTCTGATAGGGTTGGATGGGGATGGACAGTCTTGGCTAGATCATGGACAGTCGCCTCTAGTTCAAGTGAGGCCACCGCTTCTGCAATCATATCCGTCGCATGAGAGGCAACAATATGAACACCCAGGACTTCTCCATAGGTATCATCAAATACAATTTTAACAAAGCCCGTACTCTCGCCCTCAGCAAGGGCTTTACCATTAGCACTTAATGGAAAAACACTTGTCTGCACGTTTCTTCCTTCATCCCTTGCTGCTTGTTCACTTAAGCCAACTACACCGACTTCAGGGAAAGAATAGATACAAGATGGAACCTTATTGTAATCGATGGTCTTTTTCTCTCCCATAATGGCTTCTACAGCCACAATACCTTCAGCCGATGCCACATGAGCCAGCATATACTTACCATTCATGTCTCCTATAGCATATACCCCTGGTAGGTTGGTCTCCATATGGTCATCTGTCAAAACCCCTCCTCGATCAACCTTTAAACCTAAGTGGTCTAAGCCCTTCAGCCTTGCCCTTCTCCCCAGACTTACTAGGATATGGTCCGAGCTGACCTCCTTATCCTTGCCCTTGACCTGGTAGATGACAGTATTCTTATTAACAGCCTGTATATCGACACCAGTAATGACCTTGACACCAGACTTCTTCAAGTGTCTTGTTATTAATTTTTGAACATCTACATCCAAGGCCTTTAATAGGGTATCTGACCGCTGTAGGAGGGTTACCTCAGTCCCCAAACTATTGTAGAGGGTAGCAAACTCAACAGCAATAACACCACCACCTAGGATTGTCAACGTATCTGGTCTTCCCTTAAGGGCAATAGCACCCATAGATGTAATCGAATGACCAGTCGATATGGACTCTTTTAAACCTGGTATTTCAGGTATGAAGGGAGTCGACCCCGTTGCTAGGATCAGGTGTTCACAGGTATAAGACTGGTCATCCACCTGTACTAACTTGGGTGTTTTAACGTCTGCTTCACCATAAATGACATCCACACCATTATGTTTTAACAGGTGTTCTACACCTCCAACCAACTGATTGACAACCTGATTCTTCCGCTCCATGAGTTTGTCCCAATTGAGACTTACCTGGTTGGTGTCCTCAATATCAATACCAAATGTTGACGCCTTCATAATATCGTCATATAACTTGGCAGAACGTAAGAGGGTCTTGGTAGGAATACACCCGTAGTTTAAGCAAACGCCACCAATTTTATGTTTTTCTATAAGGGCAACCTTGGCCCCCATTTGAGCTGCCTTGATGGCTGCTACATAACCGCCGGGTCCACCTCCAATAACAATAATTTTATACATATAGCCTCCTAACTAAGCAACAGGAGCTGAGGATTCATTAACAATTCTTTTAGAGTTTGCAGGAAGCGACCTGCATCTGCCCCATCCATTATACGGTGGTCAAAAGCCATAGATAGGGGCAATACATGACCAACTTCAATGGATTCTCCCTTCACGACTGGCTTCTTGGTGATTTTACCTATGCCTAAGATCGCAGCATTTGGATAATTGATCACTGGAACACCAAAACTCGATCCAAAGGCTCCATAATTGGTTATGGTAAAGGTCGATCCTGTTATTTCTTCAAGGGTCAATTGCTTACTTTGGGCTCTCCTTCCAAGGTCCTCAATGGCATTGGCAAGGCCTATTACCGATAGTCGATCAGCATCCTTTATAACAGGAACCGTTAATCCTTCCGGTGTATCAACTGCAATCCCTATATGGATTCCTTGCTTTAATATTATTTCATCTTCCTCTTGTGATAATTGACTATTCATGATGCGGTGGTTCTTGAGACTGACCACCACAGCTCTTACAACTAGGGCCATATAAGTCAACTTGATCCCCCTCTGGCCGAGCAGGTCTTTTGCTTGATGCTTGTAGGCTACAAGATCATCTACTAGTAGTTCGTCCATAACAGCTGTATGAGGGATTGTGAACTTGGATTGGCTCATATGATGAGCAATTGTTTTTCTCATCTGACTCATCGTCACCCTTTCGTCTCCATCAACTGGTAGCTTGTTATGAAGGACTTTAGGGGCTTTTGAGCTCTCTCTCTTGTGATCAGCAAAAGTCTTGATATCAGCCTTCATAATCCGACCAGCTGGTCCTGTTCCTGGAATAGCCTGAATGTCTAAACCCAGGTCTTTTGCCATCTTTCGTGCAACTGGTGTTGCCAAGACCTTCCTTGTAAGGCTTGATTCAACTTGTGTTTCAGTACTTGCTGGAATCAGGTCAGAGGATACTTCTAAGTCCCCAACCACACTTGTTGATCCCTCTTCAGTCACTATTTCATGGTGGCTAACAGGCTCTTGAGCAGTTCCTTGGTTTTCTTTACCATCATCTATAATCATAACCACATCTCCTACATAAATGGTTTGTCCTTCTGTCACGAGAATTTCCCTTACGATACCATCAATCTCTGATGGAATATCGGCAGTCACCTTGTCGGTTTCGACCATATACAGGGTATCCCCATCCTCTACCTTGTCGCCAAGTCCTATTGGGATTTGATGAACAACGCCTTCATGGATCCCCTCGCCGATATCTGCAAATTTTACTTCAAACATGGATCCACCTCCTAATACAGTATTAATTCTTTAATTTTGTCTGCGATCTGCTCTATAGCAGGAAGGTAATGATGTTCTCCCTTGGGTAGGGGGACAATAACTTGAGGTGCTGCTATCCGACTAGGTGGTGCTTCTAATGACAAGAAGGCTCCTTCATTCACGAGAGTCACCAGTTCAGCCCCAGGGCCGAAATTCTTAATGGCCTCATGAACAACAAGAAAGCGGCCTGTTTTTTTAACAGATTTTATAAGGGTATCCTTATCAATAGGGGATATGGTTCTTAAATCAATATGTTCCACACTATAGCCTTCAGCCTCCACAAGTTCGATGGCCTTCTGACAATCTCTTACTTGGGCTCCCCAAGAAACGAGGGTTATGTCCTTGCCAGTCTTTAAGATCTTAGCCTTACCAATATCAATGGTATAATCCTCCTCTGGCACTTCTTGTTTGAAGGCCCTATAGATACGCTTAGGCTCTAAGAAAATCACCGGATCTGGATCCCTGATAGCAGCTAAAAGCAGCCCCTTGGCATCATAGGGAGTGGATGGAATAACAACCTTTAAACCAGGAATATGGGCAAATAAGGCTTCTAAACTCTCCGAGTGGTGCTCCAAGGCTCTTACCCCTCCCCCATAAGGCATCCGGATCACCATGGGAACAGTGTATTGCCCCCTAGAACGATTTCTCATCCTAGCTGCATGGGTAACAATTTGATTATAGCCAGGAAACATGAATCCTGAAAACTGCAGTTCGACCACTGGTCTTAAACCGTTAATAGCCATGCCGATACCCGATCCAATGATTGAGGATTCTGCCAGGATTGAATCAAAACATCTTTTGTCACCATACTTTTCCTGTAGGCCCTTGGTTGCCCTAAATACGCCCCCCTCATAGCCGACGTCCTCTCCGTACACAACCACTCTTTCATCTTTTCCCATTTCCAAATCTAAGGCATGGGTAATTGCTTCGATAAAGTTTAAAATAGCCATTATTTACCCTCCTTTGCATATCTTGCTTTGATCTTCTCATATTCCTCTATTAAGTCAGGTGTTTTCTCTGCATACAGATAATCAAAAACATCCTCTAAAGGTACTAAGCCCGAGGCTTCTACCTTCTTAAACTCCTCTTTTACAAAGGCTTCACGTTCTGCCTTGTAGGCTGCATCTTGATCCTCATCCCAGAGGCCCTTTCTACTGAGGTACTTCTTTAGTCTTAAGATAGGATCCTTGGCCTCCCATTCTTTTACCTCTTCTTCCTTCCTATATACACTAGGATCATCCGCTGTGGTATGGGCTCCCATTCTATAGGTATAGGCTTCTATGAGACTTGGCCCTTGACCTGACCGTGCCTCTTCTACAGCAGCCTTGGTGACGGCATATACAGCAAATATATCATTTCCATCAACCTGTATACCAGGCATGCCATAAGCTAACGCTTTTTGAGCCAGGGTTTTTACCTTACTCTGGTGGGCTCTTCTTGTAGATATGGCAAATTGGTTGTTTTGTATGAAGAACATGTTTGGTGTTTCATGAACCGCTGCAAAGTTTAAGGCTTCATGGAAGTCGCCCTGGGAGGTCCCTCCATCCCCAACATAGGCTATGGTAACATCATCTTCTCCCTTATACTTACTGGCATAGGCCAAGCCTGTTGCATGTTGAAACTGAGAAGCGATAGGGATACTGACAGGTAATATTCTCACAGACTCAGGCATGTGCATGCCCTCTTCATTTCCATACCAGTAGAGAAGGATTTTGTAAAGAGGAGCCCCCTTTCGAAGCCATACCCCTAACTCTCTAAAGGCAGATGCTACCCAATCAGTTTGCCTAAGGGCAAAGCCCGATCCAACTTGTGCAGCCTCTTGTCCTAGGTTGGGAGCGTAGGTTAAAATCCGTCCCTGACGTTGAAACTGCAGGACCTTATGGTCAATGATACGACCATAAACCATGGTCTTATACATTTGAATGATGGTCTCATCAGACAAATCAGGCATCCATTCAGGATGAACAATTTCCCCTTCTGGATTCATTACTTGAATCATATCATCTTTCATAGGATCATAGGTGTCTCTAAACATACTTACCTCCTTCAGCCCCAAAGGCCACTTTATGGTTAACTTCTTTTCCATCAATATGGGTGATTATACCCCAGGATACCTGGTAATCACACCTTCCCCTATATTTAAAGGCAGGGGTTTGACCATATAGCCACTGCCATGAGGCGTAGGTCTTGTCGTAGGCCACTATAGGGCCTAGGTCCTCCCCCTTAAAACTATCTATAATCCTTTGAGTCAGGCTCTTTACATCAATATCCCTATTTATGTCCGATAGGTTAACCACGTCACTTCTTACTGACCGAACCCCCTTTTGCTCAAAGCCTGATGAATCAAAGCTTAAAAGGCCCCATAAGGACTGAAAATCTGTCTTGACCAATAGGGTTCCGTGATGCATCATACGGTTGCCTTTTTGATAAAAGGCGTTCCCTGAAACCTTAAAGGCCCTATAACACAGGTCTTTTCTATCATTTACCTCCAAGTGGATACCAAAGGATTTTACTGCCTCAATTATTACCTTAAAATTATCTTCATGAGTCCTTCTCCCCCTGTTGTAGATAAAGGAGAAGTTTAAGTTTCCTAAATCATGGTAAACAGTCCCTCCTCCTGACCGTCTTCTCTGCAGAGGAAGACCAAGGGCTTTTAACCGCTCCTGGTTAACTTCAATCCAGGGGTTTTGATGTCGACCGATGACCACACAAGGCTCATTAACATAAACCATTAAAATCAGGTCATAAGCCTGATAGTGATCAAACAGGTAAGACTCTATACTTTGGTTGACTATGGGATTGTGACTTGACGATACATATCTACCGATTTTCATATGAACCTCCATTATTTACCTACCCAGTCTTTGGAGGCTAAAACACTAGCGATAACGATTCTCAATAAAAAAAGGACTGTAAACAGTCCCTTACTCTAATCGTTTTGATATAACTTCTTCTCCCTCACGAAGGCCGCCGATAATTTGGGTTACCATTTGCCCGTTTTCATCAAATCCTCGAGTGCCTAGTCTAACATATCGGATACGCTTGACCCCGTCTTGATAAAGCTCAACATAGTCCTTTATGTTGTTTCTCAGTACATGGTTGGGTACGTAGATTACATCCTCTTCTATAAGGTCAACAAATCGTGCCTCAGGATAAAGCATGTAAAGCATCTTATCACCCACCTCTACTTGATCCCTTGTCTCAAAGTAAAACTGACCCTCTCCTGATTGATTAACCGAGATGTAAGATACCCAGGCTTCTATGGTGCCACCATTATAGTCCATGGAAACTTTATCCCCAATCTGAACATTATGGTATTGAGACATTTTTAAACCATTATAAGATGACATGTTAAAAACTTCATTGTTGGCAAAGTTAAAAATTCGTGTCATTGGAGCATATTTGCCCCCCTTTATCAGTCTCCCCTGTTGAATATAGCCTCTAGTTGGAGCATAAACAAAATAAGTCTTTCGTTCCTCATAGAGACTATCCAATTCTAACTTCACAATCTCTAAATCTATAGCCTTGATTCTTAAGGCCTCAGGACTGTAAGCAGCCTTTTTCATTTCATCATAGGCTATTTGTTCCATGTCTACTTCATATTCTTTTAGAAGTATTTCCTGATCAATCAAATCCGTATCGAACTCAACAATCAACTCTCCTGCTTCTATGTTTTCATTGATAGTAAAATACACTTCATTAATGGTCATTTCTCTCGCAAAGCTATAATCTGTTGAAATTCTTGGAAACGCACCAACAGATAGGCCACTAAATGTTTCTTTAACATCCCCCCTGGCAACAGTGACTAACTCATAATTGACCTCAGCCTCTTGCAAGGCCGACATGTCTCCGAACCCGATAGAAACTTCCTCTTGACTACAGGACACCAAGCCCATGGTCAAGAATATAAACAATAATATTTTTTTCATAGGTCCTCCTAGTCCTCACCAATCTTAACAGCCTGACTGATCTTGAGCTTAGATATATATCTTAAAATGACAGTCAAGACACATAGTACAGATACAATAAATATAGAAATGATCATATAATAGTCGCTGCTTGAAATATAGTCAAATACTGGTAGGACTAATGATGTCCCAAAGACTATCTTCGTAACAGCTGGTAGGTAGGTGGAAGAAATAAACTGTCCAACTCCTATACCAACAACCAGAGAGACCCCAGTTACTAGAAATTGTTCGATGACAATCATGGTATTAATCTTTCTCACCTTAAGCCCTAGAGACCTTAGAATACCAAACTGCAGCTCTCTTTCACGTATACAGATGACCCAGTAGATAACAAAGCCTAAAAGAGTTACAACCATGGACATGATAAAGGCTATGGTAATGGATGCATTAACTGCCTTCAAGAAAATATTCTCCTTGGTTAAACTACTGATACTGTTGACATCAGAATAATCCACATCTTTTTGTTGGAGTTCTCTAAACAAGTCATTTTCTGTACTCGCCTGGTCCAACTTCCCCCATACTTGGTAGGGGAACCGGGCCAATCGGGTATAGGCAAAGTTGAAGTTCCCAATCATCATATACTTGTCTCTATCCACATAGCCTGGCCAGTAGTCAAAGTAACCAGCAAAGAACACGGTCTCTTTAAACTGATAGACATCGATCTCTATAGGATCACCTATCTCTATACCAAACTTATCATAAACATCCAGATTTGATGAGAAGAAAACAGCATTGGGTTTTTCAGATAAAATATTTAAATAATGGTGCCAATGAACCTCTGATAGGTCATCCCGCATATAAGCAACTCTACCAAAATCATCTGGCTCTATGGCCATCAGGTCAACCTGCTGTACCAGGCTTCCACTGTATTCCAGGGCTGTATTTTTAATGGTTAAGACCTTGGCCACATGGTCTAAGGTTTCTAAGGTCTCAAACTGATCGTAATTGGGTTCAATTAATTCAGAGTAATTCAAAACATCAAACATGCTTAAGTCGGGTTTTAAGTTTTGGCCCATTTCAGGTTTTTCGTCTTCATTTTGACCAAACTCATTTCCCTTGTCCTTAACCCATGACCCCTTTATAACCACATCTGCACCTTCACTGTACTTGATGTTATCGGTTACATTGGTGTTAATGGTTCTAGCAATCTTTAAGTTAAAAATTGAGGATGATATCATGACTACAATAAAGAGCATGACATACTCCCTCTTACCAGGCTTCCGCCCTAGATTTGAGAATAGCACATATATGTTTGGTGGCATGACCTTCTTAAAAACTCTGAAGATACCCTTGATGAAATAAGGATAAAATCTCAAGAAAGCCAGGGCCATACCAAAGGCCAGTACTGTTGCGGATATAAAGATCAAGGGGTCTAGGGTGATGTAGTTGATGTCCTTTGATAAGTTCTCAGCGACTTCTTGTGACCTCTTAAACATACTAAATCCATACAGGCCTACAGCAATTAAAATGAAATCAATAAAAGTTGATTGCCATTTAGATATTTTTATCCTCACCTTGCTCTGCTTACGGTTGACCACATCATCCTTAGAGGCCTTATAGGCTGGGAGTAGTAAGGCTAACAAGAAAAATAAGCCCGCCAGTAAAGAAAAGATCAGGTTGGCTGGTGAAAAGTACAAGTTCTTGCTGACAATACCTTGGAACTCCAAGAAGCCACTGGTAATGCTCATATACTTGGCCGCTACAATAGCTAGACCAGGTGCTGTGATTAAGGCTACTAAAAGGATTAAGGATCCGTCAAAAGCATAGTGACTGAGAATATTGAACCGGGTTGCCCCTCGACTCTTCAAGAGGGCAATTTCATCCTTGTCCCTTTCTACAATAATGCTAGTTATCATCAATATGTATAAGAATAAGATTGCAAACACTGGAACCTGGATGATCCATAACATATTGGAAACCAAGGCAAAGTTCTTATCATCTTTCTTAACAGTATTTCCAACATTCAAGAAAATCTCATCATTTTGGACTTCATAGGTCTCTTCTATCTTTTCATAAGCCTTTATGAAGGCTTGTCGATTCGTATACCTAAACTGACTTAGATCTAAGAAGTATTCTCTAATGCCCTGGAGACCTATATTCTCATAGACACTGAAATCACCCAAAGCCTTCTCGTGGGCCAGGAAGGTATTTTTATCATTCTTCCAATACCCCCTTCTCCAAAAGCTATCGCCTTCCTTCAGCTTATAAACACCCACAACCTTAAAACGAACAAGGGCTTGGTTGTCTTCTGCCTTGGACTTCAAGCGATCCTGTATGGCCTGGTGTTCAATATGACTAATCAGCATAGTAGGATAGAGTTTATCCATCTCCAGTTTCATTTCCAGATAAGTTTTCTGGTCAACAACAACTTCTATGATCCCACCCTCATCACCTACAAGGTCACTAGAGTACATACGCCCTTGTACCATCTCTACATGGTTCTGGAAGTCATGAATAGATATCAAGTCATAATTTCTAGTATAGAAATCCTTTTGACTGGTATCACTAGATGAATCCCAGAAGATGCTGTACTGGGCTAGAGCTAGGTTTCGTCCTACTTCAATGTTTAAATCCAATTCTGACAAGGCGTCAAGATCTTGTTTAACCACCCTATCTGAGATTACATCCTCCATAACCAGACTGGAATCTGTAATATTTATGGTACCTGCAGATACATTGTTCTTTAGTTCAAAATCAGACATTTGCTTGTGGAAGAGATCGTCTTTTAACACATTACCATACATAATTGTAGCATTTATAATGACCAGGGAGATCACAATCCCCAAGAGTAGAGAAATAAAGACACCCAGGTTCTTTGATATTTTTTTTAGTAATCTAAAAAGCATAATCCCTCCCTACTTGATAATAATTAAGTCTCCTTCATGTACATCACCAATGACTTGAATAAGCTCATCAACTTTAATGCCAACTTCTACAGGAATAACACGGACCTCTTCTCCAACAAGCACCCTAACACGGTAAGTATTATCCCCTTCCTTATAAACGGCCTTCGAGGGCACCATCATGGCATCCTTATAGGTCTTGAGAATCTTTTTTACCTGGATTTCATAATCCATATCAACTTGGCTAGCTATTTCCTGAGGTACTTCTGCATAAACCTGATTATTATTGATCAACATGACTTCAGACTCATAGGGTACGCCGTTAACGGTCAGCTCTAGGCTGTCCCCTTCACTAAGTTTTGATACCATTTTTTGACCTGGTAAAAACTTGATACCAATCTCGTTGACATCCATGATGTTAATCAAGGTATACCCCTGATTAACTCTAGTGCCAATCTCTCGATTGGTTAAGGTAGAAACCACACCATCAAAGGGGGCTAAAAGAGTTGAATTAGCATATAAGGTATCAAACTTATCAACTTCCATTTTTTGCATCTCATAAGCAATCTCAGCCTCTTTAATTTTATACAGGTCTCCTGTTCTTTGAGCCAAGGACAAGTCTATTGATTTTTGCTCAAGTTTAAGTTTTGAAATCTTCATGTTATGTTCAATGTCACTAACATCAATAGCAGCTAATAAATCCCCTTTTTTAACTTCTTGACCCATGTAAGCATTGTAATACGTCAAATAACCTGTACGACTAAAAGACAACCGACTTATCTTAGAACTATGAATAACCCCAGAAACATCAAATTTTTCCTCTATATCCATTTTAACGGCTGGTTCAGTGACCATAGATATGTGACGGTTCTCAATTAGAACTGGAGTTGTCTTGGATTTTTTTAAGGTGTCACATGCCGAGAGTGTCCCTAGGACAAGCATCAGGGTAAAAATTAATACTAACTTTCTTCTCATTTTCGTCTGCCTCCTAGTCATCTTCATTCTCAAAATAGGGTTCAATGATTATTTTCCCATCTTGAACTTCCATCTTAACCTTATCCTGCATATTTAAACTCTCCATGAATTCTTCTGGGATATGTATCCTTCCCCGTTTATCAATTACTGCCACCTCATCATGGGTTTCTTCTTCGAGTTCCTTATCAATATCTGCAAAAGCCTTGTCGTAATTAACCTTTTTTATCAGTTCTCTTGATGTTCTACCATCACTAATAGCTACAACTCGGTCAACCATCTTGGAAATATAACGGTCATGAGAAACCAGTACGACTGTGACCCCCAACTCCCTATTAACCCTTCTAAAAATATCAATGATTATCTCACTGGTTTTTGTATCAACTGAACCCGTGGGTTCATCAGCCAACAGAATCTTAGGCGAGTTGCATAGGGCTATGGCTATAGCCACCCTCTGCTGTTCCCCCCCTGACAACTGGTTGAGTCGGTTCTTTCGTCTATCATACATATCAACCATTCTTAAAAGTTCGTGAGCCTTTTGCCTCTTGTTGGGCAGTTTCTTTAAGCTCATAATATACTCAATGTTTTCTTCAGCCGATAGGTATGGCATAAGGTTTCTTGCATTATTCTGCCATACAAAACCAACAGTATCTCGTTTATACTCAATGAGTTCCTGGTCCTTAATTTTAAATAAGTCTTTACCGTCAACTATCAACTTGCCAGCACTGGCTCGGTCTAAGCCACCAATCATATTCATAAGGGTTGACTTACCCGATCCACTGTTACCAATGATTGCCATCATCTCACCCCGTTTTATAGAGACGTCAAGTCCTTGGAGGGCTACAACTTCGGTTTCATCAGTTTTATATATTTTAATTAGGTTCTCACAATATATAATATTTTCATTACTCATTAACAATCACCCCATCTCTTAAGGTATATACATTATCAGCAATTTGAATTAAATCTGGATCATGGGTAGTCATTATAATACTAACCCCTTCCTCTTCAACTAGACGTTTAAAGACCCTAACAATTCGAAAAGCAGTTTTTGAATCTAGAGCCGATGTGGGTTCATCCACAAATATTACTTCCGGCTTATGAATAATCCCTCTGGCTACGGCAATTCTTTGAACCTCACCACCTGATAATTCATAAGGAAAATGCTCCGCTCTTTTCTTCATACCAACTAAGTCGAGAACCTCATCAATCCTCTCCTGAATGTTTTCAATTTTCTTTCCAGCGATTTTATAGCCTAACTCTATATTCTCTCGTGCAGTCAAAGTTGAAATCAAGGCACCTGATTGGAAAACAATCCCCATATGTTGACGTCTGATTTCATCCTTCTTGTCATTGCTTAAATGATTAATTTTCTCACCCTTGAAGTATATGTCTCCAGCCGACGGCTGATCCATAGAAGCCATAATATTCATTAAGGTGGTTTTGCCTGCACCAGATCGTCCCTTCAAAATTGTCAGTTGACCTTCATAAGTTTTTACAGAGACATCACTCAGTGCATTTACTACAATATCACCAGTCTTAAACTGCTTGGAAACCCCAACAGTCTCTAACATCATTTTCTTCATAAACTCCTCCTAAAAACTTACTTTAATTCACCTACAATTACCTGGTCTCCCTCTTGGAGACCACTTAATATCTCAATAACAAGTTGACCCTCTTCATCAAGTCCTTTTATACCTGTTGTAACATATCGAACCCGCTTGATTCCATCCTTATATACTTCAACATAGTCCTTTTTATTGTTCTTGACTGCTCTATAAGGAACAACAATGGCATCATCAATATCAATGTCATTAAATTTAAATTTGAAAGGTCCCTCCAGTTGACTTAACTCATAATTGGGCTCAGCAAGTTTAATGAAGACCTTACCATAATCGCCTCCAGTCTCATAAATAAAGGTCACAATACCTTCAGCTTCGAACCCAAGTAAAACTAAATCTGCTCGGTCACCTACTTGGATATTTCTGTACTTTCGAAGATCGACTTCAGTAGCATTTGCCATACCATTATCGCCTTTTTCTCGAGCAACGATGAGGGACATGTTAGCATGACAGTACTTACCAGGACTTAAACTCATCCGAGTCAAGTAACAAGATTTATTCGCTTTTATGGTACAAGACCTTTTGCGTCTTTCCAGTGCTTCCATTTCCTTAGCCAGAATCTCTAATTCCAACACTTTTATCCTTATTTCTTCCGAGGAAGCACCTTGACTGATAAGGCGATCATAAAGGATTTCCTCCTTTTCTATTTCATAGCCTAAAAAGTGCATTTCCTTTTCTATTTCAGAGGTGTCAAAGGTTGCAATGACAGCGCCAACAGGAACATAATCACCCAACTTGTAAAAAACTTCTTTTACTGTTGTTTCAAAGGGCAGTCTATATTCATAGTTACTTGCAGTTACATGAATCAGATTTGTCATCTCAAGCATCTCGCTTACGCTAGTTCTCTTAACTTCATAAAGATCGTATTCTATTTCAACTTTTTCAATGTTTTCTAACTGACTTAAACCTTCCGCTTGGGCATCACTACAAGATGTCAAGACAAGGAAAAAGAGCAAGGCTAGAACCATTAATATTTTTTTATTCATTCTTCATCTCCATTTTCTCTTCACTTCTAGTCCTCACCAATTTTTATAGCCTGACTGATCTTAATACTTGATATGTATCTAAGTAAAATAGCCAAAACTATTACAACCGATACAGTGAACAAGGAGATAATTAGTAGATAATCTGCTCCTTCTATATAGTCAAGTACTGGTATAATTAAGTCCTTTCCAAAAACAATATCTGTCACAGCAGGCAAGAATTTTCCACTAATGTACTGTCCTATACCAATACCAACCAATAAGGAGATTCCTGTAACCAATACTTGCTCTAAGAGAATCATCAAATATATCTTTCGTATCTTCATACCCAAGGATCTTAAGATGCCAAATTGAAGTTCTCTATCCTTTATGCTGATTACCCAATATATAACATAGCCCATAAGGGTAACAACCATGAGCAGGATAAATGAAATGGTTATTGAAGCGTTAACTGCTTTAAGGAATATGTTCCCCTTAGTCATTGAGGAAATTCCATCGATTCCCTTATAATTAACTTCCTTCTGTCTCATTTCCTCAAGGAGGTCTTTCTCAGTGTAGCCCGGCTCTAAACTCCCCCATATTTCATAAGGTAGGCGGGCTAATCTTGAATAAGCGTAATTGAAGTTACCAACCATAAACTGTTGACCTGACGTCATATTCTGACCCGGCCAGTAATCAATGTAACCACCAAAGTAAAGTACTTCTTCAAAGCCGTAAATTTTAACCTTAATAGGATCACCAGGCTTTAGTCCATGTTTATCTAAATCTTTAGCATTGCTACTTATAAAGACAATAGAGGGATCTTTAGCAATTACATTTAAGTATTCATACCAATGAACTGGGCTTAGGTCATCCCTCATGAATGCTATCTCACCAAAGGCTTTAGGTTCAATGGCAATCATGTTAATGAGCGGCATCGATCCCTGTCTATAAAAAAGAGTCGTATTCTTTATGGTCATCACCTTAGTAACATGACTCAAGCTGTCTAGGTCTTCATATTGACTAAAATCAGGCTCTATTAACTCTGTAAGATTTAAAACATCAAATAATGAATCAAACTCTGAACCACTAGACTTTGTTAAATCCTCACCTGCTGATGTTGAGTGGGACTGCTCTTTAGACCAAACATTACGTATTCGAACTTCAGATCCGTTACTATACCGTATATTGTCAACTACGTTATTGTTAATGGTTCTAGCGATTTTCAAGTTGAAAATTGAAGAACAAATCATAACCATAATAAATAACATGACATACTCTCTTTTACCAGGCTTACGGCCTAGGTTAGAGAACAGAACAAAGATATTAGGCGGCATTATTTTCTTGAAGCCCTTGAATAACAACTTAATAATTAGAGGGTAAACCCTTAAGAAGAGCAAACTTAGTCCAAATGCAAATATGGTTGCTGATACAAAGATTAAGGGATCTAGAGTTACAGAGTTAATATTCAGTTCAATGTTCTCTGCAACTGCCTTAGACTCCTTAAACATACGGAATCCATAAAAAGCTAGGCCTACAAGAATAAAATCAATATAGGTTTTCTTCCATGTCGAAAACCTGATCCTAACCTTTGATTGTTTCCTATCAATTATGCTTACGCGAGTTGCCTTAATCACAGGAATCAATAAGGCACATAAGAAGAAGAGTCCTGCCAACAGAGAAAAGTAGAGATTCTCTTTCGTGAAATAAAGGTTGGCTGATGCATCACCCTTAAATTCTAAGAAGCCACTGGTTACACTCATATACTCTGCAGCAAACATAGCGATCGCGGGGGCGATAATAAGACCCACCATTAGTACCATGAAGCCATCAAACAAGTAGTTACTAAGGATATTTAGTTTTGTTGCCCCTCTTGATTTTAATAAGGCGATTTCATCCTTATCTCTTTCAACGATAATACCTGTTAACATTAGAATGTATAGGAATAATATTGCAAATACAGGAATTTGAATGATCCATAACATATTACTTACTAAAGCGAAATTTTTATTGTCCCTATTAAGGGTATTTGTCAAGTTCATCTGGAACTCATTTGAACGACTTTCATAAAGATCGTATACTTCCTGCAGTTCACTTGCAGTTTTCTCTCGATCTGAGTACTTAAACGTGGAGAAGTCAATAAAGTATTCTCTTGATACAGTTACTTTACCTTCCCACTCTCTTTTTAGTATATTCATAGTGTTCTCATGAATTACAAAATTGTGCTTATCATTCTTCCACAGCCCCTGCTTCCAGTAGTTATCCACAAGGTCTACTTCATAAACGCCTACAATTTTAAAGTAGGTTACCGGCATGAGATCGTTTTCCATGGCGTTAGCAGCGGTCAATACATCAACGTATTTAACTCCTTTCACCACAGCTGTTTTATAGAGTTTACCTACCTCTAGCTTTAAATCTACTAGTGTTTTCTGGTCAACCATTACTTCAACAATAAGCTCGTTATCCTCTATTTCAGTCGCCTTAAACATCTCTCCTTGTATTAAGTCAACATGGTCAACGAAATCTGACATGGCTATTAGGTCGTAACCTCTTCGATAGAAACCTTCTACATCAGTATTCGCATCTGGGTCCCAGAACACACTTTGGCTCAAGTAGGCATATGACTTACCAGTTTCAACATCAAGGTCCAACTTGCTCAAAACAGATTGATCATAAGCCTCTACTTCTTTAGAAAAGCCATTATTTAAGTTCATGGCTGGGTCGGTTATAATAACACTACCTGCTGTAACATTATTTTTTTCCTCAAATTCTCCTAACACTTGTTGAAACAAGGAGTCTTTAAGGGAATTTCCATAGATAATAGTGGCATTAATAACCACCAAGGACAAAACAACCCCAATCAATAATGAGAGGAAGATGCCCTTATTTTTTGATATCTTCTTTAACAGTCTAAAAAACATAGGTCCTCCTACTTCACCACTATAACATCTCCGACTTCAACACCTTCAAGCACCTGAAAGTGCTCGTCCAATTCGATACCTAATATAACACTTTTAATGATAATCTTGTTATCTCTTAAGATTTGAACCTTAGAGTTACCTTCTAGATCCGTATAAATGCCGACTTTGGGTACAACCACTGCATCTTTTACTTCCTGGGTAATCTTTGATATTCCAACCTTATGAGTTATATTAAGTTGATCTCTAATGGCTACGGGCACAGTCGAACATACCACATTCTCATAAATACTTATAACCTCTGACTCATAATCTTCTCCGTTATGGGTCAAGGTAACCAGATCACCAACTTTCAGAGTTTCTATTTTTTTCTCATTAAGCTTGAACTTTACAGCTATTACCTTAGTATCCATAATAGATATCAAGGAGAAATTAGGACTAATAATGCTCCCAAGTTCCCTCTTACTAAAAGATGAAATAACCCCATCTACAGGTGAAGTAATCTTACTATGATCTCTATATGAATATAGACGGTCTAACTCAATCTCTTGAATCTCAAGAGCGATTTCAGCACTCCTGATGGCATCTGGATTTCCAGATTTTTTTGCAAGGTTGAGACGAAGTTGTTCTTGTTCCAACCTCAAAAGACCTATTTCAATTGAGTGTTCCAGCTCTGTAATGTCTAGATAAGCTAATACCTCTCCTTCTTTTACCCGCTTGCCAATATAAACATTGTAATAGGCCAATACGCCTTCTTTCTCAAAAGCAAGTTTATGTATCTCATCACTAAATACAGTCCCCTCAACATGGAACTTATCCTCTATGTCTTGAATAGTAGCAACTTCTGTTATAAAAGACATCTCCTGATCCTCAATCAATTCAGGTGCATTTGCACTTGAAAAAACATCACAAGATACCAATCCTCCAAAGCCTATTACTATGGCCAAACCCAGCCCCATAATCCTTCTCTTTCTACTCATAAAGACTCCCCCCCCTATAGTCTATTTCATTTCCTCTACTATCTTATCGTGATATGTAGTAAATTCATATATTTACAATATTTTACAAGAAAAGATACTCACCTCTTATTTTTGTAAATTATTATATTTTTCAGAATATTTACTACAATTTAAATTTACCATTAAATAGTAATCTTTACTTTGACCAAAAAGCTTCTTAATACTTTCTTAAGAACCTTAAATTTTTGTTAACAAGTTGTGTTGTTGCGTTGCACAACCTCTTAATAAATGTTCACAATTACAACACACTTATTTAATATTTTCTTTATAATTTATGACTCAAGCCCCTCATATCAATATCTACAAAATAAGTAGTTGATATCAAGTCACTTAAGAGATTATTAATGGTTATTTTTGCTCCTCTAGACTGAAAAAGGACCATACCCTCGGGTATGGTCCTGAGTCATCCTATTCTTTTAACCGAAATATTAATTCTACTGGGTTGTGGTCTGAATTCTGGAACTCAAGATCAAGAACCCTTACCGAATCAATCATCACATTTGGAGAAACCACAAATCCATCAATGACCCCTGTTTGGGTCACACCGGGCTCGTAGGCTCCACTTAACAATCTATAGGTGGGGGCATTGTCAGCCACCCCATAAGACCATCCTGCATCCAGCCAGTCACCTGGTATGATATAGGGCGTAAATATCCTGCCCTGGTCATAAAGGGGATATTGGTCAACATCAACGCTTGCAAAGGTTTGATTCCAGTCCCCTCCTAGGACAACATAGTGTCCCTCCTTATAGAGGTCTTGGATAAAGTCTTTCACAAAGTCCAACTGCTCAGCCTTCAAGTCCCCACCATCATAAGCAGAGAAATGGGCATTGATCATGTATAAATCACCCTGACGGTCTGTTAGGTTTATACGACTCACAATAAAGCACCGATCTAACATAAAGGTCTTGGTTGGCCAGGAAAAGTTAGAGTTGAAGGAGTGTCTTTTAGCCTCTGATACTTTGAATTTACTAAAGGTAGCCAGCCCACTTTTAACCTTACCTAGGGGTGGAATTGGTCCAGGTACATAAAAGACATCATAATTTTTAGCGAAGCTATAAGAGTATGACTCAAGCTGGTCACTAATAATCTTCAACTGGTTCATTTTATAAGACCTTTTAGACTCAATATCAATTTCTTGAATCAACATGAAATCTCCATCCATATCATCTAAAGTAGATAGGATGCCAGCCATGTATCCCTCAACAACCTCTTTAGAGTCAACGATGACTTGGTCACCACCGTCCATAAAGAAGTCCTCCTGGTCTCCCATACCTCCGAAGCCGATGTTCCAGGTATAGACAGTAAAGGGACCATCTCCCCCTGCTTCTTGGTTTTGGTCTCTTTGAATTTTCAAGCCTTCAACAGCCCCTGGCTTGTAGTCATTAAGGGTTAATAGGGCTAATAAGAGTCCCACAAATAAAACGAGTACTCCTATAAGCCCTAAGATTATTTTTAGTATTTTTTTCATTCTGCCTCCCATTTTTTGCACGTAGTTATACTTTACTACAAAATAGGAGAGGAATCAAACAACTTAATCAATTAGATAGTCAGATTTCCCCGGATATTTGGCCATAGCCGTCTTGTGTTTTTTGAAGCCTAATCGACTGTAGAAGTCTTCTGCCACAAAGGATGAAGTCAAACCTATGAGAAGATGACTATCTCCTTGCATGAGACCTTCCATAACCCTTCTGCCGACTCCCTGCTTTTGAAGGTCCGGCAATACACCCACGTCATGAATCCAGCCATAACATTCTCCATCTGAAATCATACGTCCAGCACCTACAAGTTTCTGGTCCTGCCAAACAGTCACAATTTTATACGACTTCTTAAAGCTTCTTTTAATCTTATCAATTTCTCCAGCATTAGCCAAACCTATAACGCCATCAACCGCCTTGTACAGTTGAATCAATTGGTCCCAATCAATACAATCATATCCTACTTTAATTTCCATGCTACCACCTCCTAATAGGAGTATACCCCATTTTCTAAGCCCTTCATATTCCGCCTTTAAATAAAGCTGAAGTCAGCTTATATACTTGCATATGAGACTTTCACACTAAAAAAAGCAACCCCAGGGTTGCTTATTTCGATTCAAAATACCTAAGCTCATAGGTCTTGTTAACTGGTTGACTTACAAGTATACCACCAAACATGGCCATAATATCCTTAAATACCCCCGTTCGCATGAAGGCTTCTGCATAGGACTTTTCCTCCCAGCTACCGATGGCCATCATTTCATCATCTGACGTATAAAGCTGAACTCTAATGAAGCCTTCAGCCTTACAAATCTTTTCATAAACTGCGTCCTTCCAAATCTGGACCCCCTCTTCTAGGTGACCAGGCTTAAACCTATAAACAATATGTGCATTATACATAAACTCTCCTTTCATTCACTTAAAGTATACCCTTTTTATATAATATCATTCAAGCCCTGAAAAGATTCTTTTATAACTTGGTTTTGAGATAGCTTTAGCCCCAAGATAATGACAGAAGAATTCAAGACCCAGTTTTACAGCCTCCAGCATGGCCGGGTCAGGATCTATTCCTTCTTCCCACCACCAATTCTTTATTTTCAGTAGCCTCTCCCCCCTGTAGTTATCTGGTTCAAAACGACCTATAAAGCGATTCTTATAAAGGACTGGTAAAACATAATAGCCATATTTCCTCTTGGCTTTTGGAACATAAACCTCCCAGGTGTATGAAAAGTTGAATAAGGCCTTAATCATTTCCCTTTCCCATATTAGGTTATCCAAGGGAGCAATCACACTGACTCGATCACAAGTCTCAGCATTTAATAGATGGTCTGCATCAGCATGATGAACATAAAAGACCTCATTGATCCCTTCTACTTCAACAGGCTTTAAGTGGCCCTTTTCTAGCAAACGATTAATGACCTGTGTTCTCTCCTTCTTGTTTTGTAAAAAGTGCCCCAACCAGCCTGAACCACTCTTATTCCACAAGAGACCAATAGACCGTATACGCCTTAAAACATACCAGCCCATGAAATCATCCTGGTATGAGGTTTGTCCCTCTAAAACATCTTTTGGTAAAAGACGCTCCGCTAGGTCAAAGGCCCTCTGAGCATTTTCCTTACGATCGATGGCCAATAAGCCCTTATGAAAGAGGTAGTCTAATCCTACATTTGAATACTTACCATTCCCCCAACCTGTAGGTAGCCTGCCCCCCAGGTCGACCTGCCTAGAAAAGATTGGTCCCTGGTCCCTGACAATGGTCTCAAGATCCTCTAAGACGTCAAGGGCTCCTGTTGTCTTTCTGTGTTTCATAATACGAATGGCCTCTTCACAGTGGGCCTGGCGAACGGGTTCAAAGTTCGCATAGTCTTTTACATGGTAAATAGACATAACCTTGTCCCACCCATCTACAAGTAGTCTGTCCTTATATAACAACTGGTGCAAATAGTCCACCTTATAATCTTTTATTCTTGCTTGTAAAACTAAGTCCGCATTACGACCGACTACATTCAAGGGATCATATTGAATGGTTCCTATCCGTTTCATCAGCTCGTCTACACCCTCTAGGGTCTTCTCCACTTGTTTATGGATACCCTGGTGGGCAATCAAAAAACTACAAGCTTGCTCTTTACTTATTTTAATCATTTCTCCCCCTCCTATCACCAGTATAAAACATACGTTCGGTCTAAGCAAGTCCTCCTTGAACTTATGAACTAATGATGTTAGAATAAATAGCTAATTAGAGAAAGAAGGAACTATGTCATTTTATAAACTTGGACTAGATGGGGGTTTGGTCTATGCCTTAGATATCCAAAATATCCAGACCCCTACCCCCATACAAAGCCTAGCCATTCCACATATACTTAAGAAGAAAGACCTCTTAGGAGAAGCACAAACAGGGACAGGGAAAACACTGGCCTTTCTACTCCCCCTCTTCCAGATGATTGATCCTAACTTGGACCGAATCCAAGCCTTAATCTTGGTTCCTACAAGAGAACTGGCTATTCAGATTAGACAGGAGGCTGAGAAACTGGCCCAAGTCCTCCCCCTGGGTATCCTAGCCACCTATGGTGGACAAGATGTTAAGGCCCAGGTCCATCGGCTAAAAGAACAGATACATTTGGTTATAGGAACACCCGGCCGAACCCTAGACCACTTAAGAAGGGGGACCATACAGGCAGATTGCATCCAACAATTTGTTATAGATGAGGCTGACCAGCTGTTCCATATCGGCTTCAAGAAGGAGCTTAAGGCCATCATGAAGTTCCTACCATCGACCAGACAAACCCTATGTTTTTCAGCCACCCTGTCTCACCAAGTAGAGCACTTTTCGAGTCATTACCTGAAGGACCCCATATCCGTAACAGCTCCAAAGAAGGAGATTTCCCTAGACAACATCTATCAGGAAGTCATAATGACCTCAAATCGCAAGAAATGGGATGACTTCATGAAGATTGTAGAGGAAGAAAAACCCGACCAGGCCATGGTTTTCTGTCGTTCAAGACGGGGTTCTGAGATGGTCTACCAAGCTATGCAGGAAGCCAATCTATCTGTTGACCTCCTGCACGGAGGCTTAAGTCAGGCCAAACGCGAAAGTGTTATGGCTGCCTTTAAAGCAAAGAAGATTCATTACCTGGTGGCAACCGATGTAGCAGCTAGAGGCCTTCATATAGACCATGTTTCTCATGTCTTTAACTACAACCTTCCAGATGATCCTGAAAACTACGTTCACCGTATCGGTAGGACTGGCAGGCAACATAAAAGTGGCAGGGCCTTGTCCTTGGTCACCCTTAAGGATCAAATCAGGCTAAAGGCCATTGAAGGCTTTATTCAGAAATCTATTCATATAAGAGAAACATAAAGAAAAGACCTGATCATAGACGATCAGGTCTTTGGTGCTTATTTTCGTTTTTCCATCCTATATTTTTTTAGCATGTCTAACATTTCATCCTTCTTTTCTTTTAGGGCAGTCATTTCATTGTAAATCAGACCATCATGGTGGTCACCCTTCTCAATGAAGTATAAAGATAAGCCACCCAAGCCTACATGGGTTCCAACAGAAACCCCCATTTGCATGATGTGAATATCTCCCTTAAAGCCTGCCTGGTCTCTGATCATGGTTTTTAAAGTCTCAGCTTTAGATATGTCAGAGGTATAACCAATTATAACGAAGTCTGTTAGAAGAATATCCATTCTCTTTTTAAACTCATCTAAGTAGTGACTGTATACCTTCTTACTACCTCTTACCTTGGCAACAATAGCCCCCTTGCCCTTTCTCATAGACATAATCGGCTTCACCTTTAGAACCTTACCAATCAAGGCCGATACATTGGTCAATCGACCACTCTTAATTAGGTTGTCTAGGTCATCTACTGATAAGAAATGTTTAACATTGGTCTTATAGGTTTCATTGAAATCGATTAGTTCCTGGAAGCTTGCCCCTCTCTCTCTTAAGATGGCAGACTTCATAATAAGATAGCCACTCCCATGGCTCATACACTTAGAATCTACTACATAGACCTTAACGTCATCGTGACTCTCATTAAAATAGTCCCTTGCGATAACTGCCGACTGGTAGCTACCACTGGTTCCTGATGACATACAAATACAAAGAATGTTCGTGTGACCCTCTGATACAGCCTTTTCGAACAGGTTAATAAACTCTGTCGGACTAGGCATTGCGGTTGTTGGTAAGACCTCCAAGGAGTTTAGCATCTTATACAGTTCATCAGGTTGGATGTCCACCCTGTCCTTGTAAGACGTATTACCAATTTTTATAGATAAAGGTGCCAGTTCTATATCATACTTCTCTAATATTTCATCACTTAAATCACACGTTGAATCTGCAATTAGCTTGATCATATTGCCTCCTTTTGTATGAATCCACTTTACACTTTTTCCTTTGGTTTTTCAATTACTTTTATAAAAATTATATAATACTAGGCCCATAGACTATATTCTGATATAATGACCATGTTAGAAAGGACTATTATGAATACATTTAATCAACTGGGCATAGATCATAAGCTATGCCATAAACTGACGGAAAATTATATCAAGGTGCCTACAGCCATCCAAGCTTTAACCATCCCCATGATTTTAGATCACAATGACTTTGTCGCTGAGGCTGCCACGGGATCCGGCAAGACCCTGGCCTTCTTACTCCCTATCATTCAAATGATCAGGAATCAGGGACCCATTAAGGCCCTAATCATCTCTCCAACTCGAGAGCTGGCCATGCAAATAGCAGACATTGCTAAAACTTATGGGGACCATTTAAAGACCCTCTGTGTTTATGGAGGACAAGACATAAATAACCAACTCAAGAAAATCAACAATCAGGTTGATCTTGTCGTGGCAACACCAGGCCGTCTAATTGACCATCTGGAGAGAAAAACAATTTCTCTTGCCCAATTAGACTTCTTAGTTTTTGATGAAATAGACCAGCTTATTGAAATGGGTTTCCAAACAGACCTAGATAAAATCCTTAACCACTGTCCCAGCAAACGTCAGACTCTAGGCTTCTCCGCTACAATCAGTAAGTCTGTAAAGAAGCAGGCCTACAAGATGATGACTCAGCCGACCTTTGTATCCACTAAAACACAAGAGGTTATAAGAGACAAGGTGAAGCATCACTTGATTGTCACAAGCCCGAGACAAAAGCAGAACGACCTAGTTACTTTGCTACAAGAGGAGAATCCCTTCCTGTGTATTATTTTTTGTAGGACACGACGTCGGGTAGACCAGCTTGAAGAAAGCCTTCATATCAAGGGCTTCAACTGCATGAAACTCCACGGCGGTATGCCTCAAAGCAAAAGGCAAAAAACACTAAAAGCCTTTAGAAACCTTTCCATCCAGTACCTGGTGGCAACAGAGGTAGCCTCTAGAGGCTTAGATATCACAGGGGTTACCCATGTGATCAATTATGACATGCCCGAAAGTCCAGAATCATACGTTCATAGGATCGGACGGACAGGTCGACAAGATGATCATGGCCAGACCTACCTCTTCTGTAATCCAGAAGACCAGGACATGTTAGAGGCCATAAAAACTCAATTGAATTTAACCTTTGACCGAGAGCTCTAAGCTGTCGGTTTTTTATTGACACCGGCTTGCAATTTCTTTAAAGTCATCTTCCAACTCTAAAAAAATATCTACTATCATAGGATCGAAGTGGTAACCCTTGCCTTCAAGAATAATCTTCTTTGCTCGGGCATGGCTATAAGCCTCCTTATAGATTCTCTTACTGATGAGGGCATCGTAGACATCCGCCAGGGCCATTATTCTCCCGCTGACAGGTATTTCCTCCCCCACCAGTCCAAGAGGATAGCCACTACCATCCCACTTCTCATGATGGCAGTAAACAATATCTAGGGCATCATTTAAAAAGGCTTCACTGGGCAAGTCCCGCTTGATGGCTTCTATGGCTTCCCGACCTGCTTCTGTATGAGATTTCATTATTTCATACTCTTTTGGGGTCAGGGGACCTGGTTTTAATAAGATGGCATCTGGGATGGCAACCTTGCCAATATCGTGGAGGGGGGCTGACTTATAGAGGGACCTTATTCTATCAGGGGTCAGTCTATAGGGATTATTGGGCAAAGCCATGAGTTTCTCAGCAATCAACTTAACATATTCCTGAGTTCTTTTAATGTGCTCACCCGTTTCAGAGTCTCTGAATTCAGCCATCATACCCATACTCTTTATGATGACATCCTTTACAGCTTCAATTTTCTTTGTTCGTTCTTGAACTTCCCGTTCTAGGGTGTTTTGATAGTTCTTATAGGTAATATTCGATCGGACGCGAGACTGAACAATCATGGGATTAAAGGGCTTTCTTATGTAGTCAACAGCACCAAGCCGGATCCCCTTTGCCTCATCATTTACATCTGCTAAGGCTGTAATAAAGATGACAGGAATATGCTCTGTTTCGAAATCACTTTTTAGGGCCCGGCAGACTTCAAACCCATCCATTCCCGGCATCATAACATCTAAGAGAATTAAATCTGGCTTATGTTGCCTGGCCAAAGAAAGCCCCTTTTTGCCATCTAAGGCAACTAGAATAATATATTCGAGTGACAAAAGGTCTACAAGAATATCAATATTTTCCTTAGTGTCATCTATAATCAATAGTGTGTTACTCATAAGGCACCCCCTCATCTCTCATCATTTTTTCGATTAAGTCTACTGCATCCTCAAACATATAACTTTCTAACATCTTCATAAGTCCTTCATGGCTCTTCCATAGGATTAAGGGTGGCCAGTAGTTATTGAGTAAGTCCCTGGCCTTATTGATGTCATTGATAAATCCAGCATTCAAGGCCTCCTTCATCTTACTTAAGACAAGAAGATACTCAGAATCGTCCTTGGTCTTGTCGGTTATAACAGTCACATTGAGCATATCTGATAGGTAATGTCTTACCTCTTCTTTAAAGTCATTAAAGACCTGGTCACGATTACCGTCTATATCAATAAGTTCTTGTCCACCAATCCCCAGAAGGATATCTGACTTATAGCCTATGGGAGCCTTTTTCAAGTCTTCATGATAGTAGATAAGGTATTGCTGGAGTTTCTTTAAGTAGAGATTGATATGCCCCTGAGAAGCGGCAATGCCTCCTTCAACGTCCAAGAACTTAAAGTCAAAGTCCTCCTTGGGACTCTCTATCCTTTCCTCGGGTTCTATTGATAGTTCAATCAAAATTGTAAAGGAAAAAGTTGATCCCTTATCCACTACACTCTCTACAAATATTTGACCACCAAACAACTCTACAAGGGCTTTGGATATAGCAAGACCAAGTCCTGTCCCACCATACTCTCTTGTGGTCGATGTGTCTGCTTGAACAAAGGACTCAAACATCTTCTCCTGTTTATTCTTTTCTATACCTATACCTGTATCTATAACCTTAAACTCTAATAAGGCATGATTCTCATCCGTTTGATCATTATAAAGACGATCAACAAGAATTTCAATATAGCCCTTCTTGGTAAACTTAATACTGTTTGATACCAGGTTAAGTAAAATCTGGTTGAGTCTATAGGGGTCACCGATAAGGGACTTTGGTGTCTTTGAGCTTAAAAACCACTTGAAGGTAACATCCTGTTCCTCCAACTTGAACCGTACCATGTTTTCCAGTCCCTTCAAGAGAGTCACAAGATCAAACTCTATGTGTTCTAGAACAATCTTACCCACCTCAAACTTCGAATAATCTAAGAGATCATTCATAAGGACCAACAAGTGCTGGCTTGAAGCTTCTATGGTTTGTATATAATGGAGTTGCTGGTCTGTTAGGTCTGTTTGCAGGGCAAGATGTGTCATACCAACTATAGCGTTCATGGGTGTTTTGATTTCATGACTTATATTGGCCAGGAAGTTTGTTTTACTGGTCATGGCTTCTTCAGCAATCTGCTGGGCCCTTATTCTAGCCTGACTCTCCAGTTGAATGGTAATAAGATCACTTACAGACCTTAAAAAACTAATTTCATCGGACAACCAAGTATGGCCTTGCGATTCAGCCCTTAGAATCCCCTTTACATTACCATCAATCCATATGGGCATATGGACAGAGTCATAGATTTTAGCCCCTCTTAAGAGGATAATTAAGTCCTCATAAGCTAGGCTGGGTTTATCCTTTTGTATGACCACCTGTGCACCGGCAATACAGTCAATAAAATAGTTAACATGCTGGTAATAGTTCATATTATCATATTTAATATGGGCCACTTCATCCGCCTTGTATGCATCTTGGCAAACAAGTACCCGGTCCATTTCGTCGAAGTAGAAAATAGAGGCACCCTCAATTTTCAGGGCCTTAGTAACAGCCTCTGTCATCTTATGAAGGGGGTGGTCTCCATGGGAAGCCAAACCAGAGACACGAGTCAATTCCTGTAAAATCCACTTTTGCTTGGTCAGCCGTGTATTTCTTTCAATCATTTCATTTTCTTTTGTAACGTTAAATGTAACATCCTCCACTACAGCAACAAAGGCTGTCAACTGTTTTTGATCATTAAAAATCGGAGAAATATTGGCATTGATATAAACCTTGTCCTCATTTTTCTTAACAGCTTCCAAAAGTCCCTGCCAGAGCTTGCCTTCACGAACCCGCTTTCTCAAAGTCATGTAGGTTGACTCCTGGTCACCAAAATTTAAAAAGTCAGAGGCTCTTTGGCCGAACACTTCCTCTGCTGTATATCCTGATAGGTTTTCAAAGGTATGGTTCACATAGGTTACGAGGCCCTCTGGATTGGTCAAGACAAGACCTACAGGAGAAACTTCAATGGCCTTCGATAAAAGATTGGCCCTAGCTTCCGTTTCCTTCAGATCCGTTACATCTACATGAACCCCAGCAATCAAGCTGGGTTTTTGATTTCTGTCAAAGGCCATAACTGTCCCCATGGCCAGGATGTGAACATAGTGTCCTTTTACATTTCTCAACCTGAAATTTAAATGTATATGGTCCCGATCACCTGCCTCCACTTGGCCAATATAGGCCTGTACACGATCCTTATCCTGGGGATGAAGGAGGCCATAAAAAAACTCATCTTGAACTAAAAAATCTTTTTTTGATAAGCCCAACATGGTAAACCACTGGTCGTTTTCATAAACTTCTTCTAGTCCCGGCATCCACCGCCAATAGCCAATCCCAACCTCATTTAAGAGTTCTTCTGCGTATACTTCCTTACGTTTCAAGGACATGAAAAAGGGACTCACCATAAAGGATGTGTCTGTATAGGGTTCTAATATATATTCCACCTTTACTTCATGAATATACTTATTAATTAATACTTGGTCAATGGTTTCTACACTAACAAGTAGACGGTCATACTTGGACTTTTCTTCCTGAGTCAACTCTTCATAATGGTCTGGATTTAAAACAAGAGCCTCCCCCTCGCCTATATCACCAGGCTCGACCCAGTGCTGGCTCAGATCGAACGCCTGCAGATAGGTGCTTATTGACTGGTCAATTCCTTTCATCATACATATCTTCATATTTCACCTCATTCCATCATACCCAAGTAGGAATAATTTATCCGCATGTCAGATATATTTAATAACTTTGTCCAGAGAACTAAAAAAAAATCGCCTAAGCGATTTAATACATTTTTTTGGTGATATAGGTCATACACTCGTTCAAGTGACTAAGTGTTTGATTGTCAATGTGTTTGTATCGATCCTGTATACTTGAAACAACCTCAAAGAAACAGGCATCCAACTTAAGTCTTCCTTCCTTGGTTAACCGATAGGTGTAGCCCCTTCCCTGCTTTTGTCTAGATACAAATGACAAGGCTGACAATTGGTTCAAGAGCCGCCTTACCGTTGCAAGAGACATAGAGAAATCTTCCGCAATTGACCGGGTTGTCTGGTCATTGTGATAATAAAGGTGCTCCATAACAGAAAAGGTTTTATTGGTCAAACCCTGGGGTTTTAGTGCAAGGGTTAAATCATAGGCAATTTTTTGGGTATCACCGATAAACTGAAAAAAATTTTGATTAAACTCTAATCTATCCACTAAATCCTCCAATCCATTCAATGCTCATTTTTATGACTAAAACTGCAGAAACACCTAAAAAAACTGGTTTTATAAAGCGCGATCCCTTTTTAACAGCCAGCATGGCTCCTACCTTACCTCCTAGGATCATAGATATAGCCATGGGTACAGCTAGGCCATAATTCACCTTTCCATTGATTACAAAGAGGATAAGGGCAGTGAAGTTTGATGTGAAGTTCATAAACTTTGAATTTGCTGAAGCCTTCTTAAAATCAAATCCATAAATACCAATTAAACCAAAAATAATAAAAGCGCCTGTTCCAGGTCCAAAGAATCCATCATAAAATCCTAGGCCCAGGGCCAAAATCATTCCATAGAAAATAGTCTTCTTATTCTTATCTTTCTTGATGTGGTAAAGACCAAGATCCCTCTTAAAGAAGGTATATAAGCCGATGACAATCACCATCACAATGACAAAGCCTTGTAGGAAATCTGAATCAAGGGCCAGGATGGCAGTCACTCCTAAACTTGATCCTATAAAGGACATGGGTAAGAGCCACCTAAGAAGCTTCACATCCACCTCACCGCTTTTTAAGTAATGAATCGATGAGGAAATTGTTCCCATAGATGCTGCAAATTTATTGGTTCCTAAAACATAGTGAGTTGGCATACCAGTTGCAAACAAGGCAGGGATGGTGATTAAGCCGCCTCCCCCAACAATAGCATCAACCATGGCTCCAAAAAAACCAGCCAAACATACAAAAAATATCATTGTTAATCTCCATTTAATAGCTGGTAATGCCCTGTATGAATATTGAATACATAAGTACCAGCGTCTGTTTCTATCCTATAATGACCCTTGTAAAAAAAGTTAGGATCTTGGCTTGTCCTTTTGATCTGCAATTGTAAAGGCTGATCTCGGTCTTTAATTATATCTAATGCCTGATTATAGGTGTAATTAGGATAAAGAATAATTGTTACTAGAACCACTAGGCCTAAAACTCCTGAGCAAAACACCGCTACCCTTTTGGAGTAGTCTTTTGAACGGAAACCTACAAACAGGGGAAAAACGATTATCAGAGAGAGGATGGGTACATTGATTTGAACCACACTCCCATAATAGAAGACATTTACAAAGGTAAAGGCAAAGACAAATACCAGGACCAAAACACTTAAAAGTATATACCATAATTTATAGGTTTTCTTCATTGGTCACCTCCAGGGGCAGTCCATCTAAATAAACAATATGATTCCCAAGGTGCAGGGCCTCATCCTTATCATGCGTCACAAAAATCACAGTTTTCTTGTCTTCTTGCCAAAGGCGCTTAAAGTCATTCATGATAGCAAGTTTTAACTCCTGGTCAAGGCCTTTAAAGGGCTCGTCCATCAATAGAAGGTCACCAGGATAACAAAAAGCCCTAGCAATACTGACACGTCTTTGCATCCCCCCACTCAATTGATTGGGATAGTGGTTCTTATAGTCCTTCATATTGACTAAAGATAAGTAATCATCGATTTTTTTTTCGTATTGAGCCTTCTCCATTTGTGCCTTTAGTACAAAGGCAATATTTTCATAAACTGTCATCCAAGGTAAAAGTCTGTCTTCTTGAAAGACATAGGCAAACAAATCTTTACGGTCTATCTGTCCCGTATAGGTAATAGTTTGAGCAATCGCGTTTAGAAGAGTTGATTTCCCACAACCACTGGGACCAAAGAGGACACTTATCTTATTATTTTGAAAATTGTAGCTGAAGTCCTCTATGACATTCAGATGGCCATACTTAACATGTAAGGACTGGATACTAACCATGTTGCCCCCCCTTATTCAACTTCATAAGTAATGCCTTTAAAAGATACTCAAAAATAAAACTTAAAACAATAATAACAACCGTCCAAGCAAAAACCATTGGTGTTTCAACAGTTAACTTGGACATCATAACCTCTTTACCAATAGCCAACTTGGGATAAGATAAGACTTCAGCTGCAACAGTTACCTTCCAACTCATCCCCAGAGTAATGATGGTCCCTGTAATTACTGATGGTCTCATTGAAGGTAAGTAGATCCCCATCAATATGTCTCTCTTTCTAACCTTAAAACAATGGGCCATTTCCAATTTCTTTGGATCTGTATGTTTAAAGCCCTCATAACTACTCTGCCACATAATGGGAAAACACATTAAAAAGGCAATTACTACAGGGACTGTGTCGGATCCTACCAAAACTAAGACAATAATAATAACTGATATAACGGGTGTTGACCTTACCACCACAACAAAGGGTTTAAAGATATGATATATGAACCGGCTCATACCTGACAAGACGCCACATATAAAGCCTAGAAAGACTGAAACCGAAAAGCCCAGTAGAACACGCTTTAAACTTGCAAGAACGTGATCTGAAAAGCTTTCTGTCTGTATAAGTTCTAATAGAGTTTCTAGAGTAAGCAAAGGAGACGGTAGAATATAAATATTATCTACCGTCTTAGCCGCCATATGCCAAATGATAAACCAAATGGCTATACCTATTATTCTTGATAAATTATTTGTAATAGTAGAAACCTTCATCTGGCAATTTGCCCCCTACTGACTTAGGATCACTTTCATGCAATACTGTTAAGATACCATGCATGGTCTCAACCATCTCTCTGTTTTTCATGAATACAATATTACACTTTGGAATAGCTAACTCTGCTAGCTTAGCAGCAGCAAGAACCTCATGCTTTTCAATCAACTTTCCTGCTTGCTCTGGGTACTTATTAACCCATAAGATAGAAGTCTCGTAGTGCTTTAAAAATGTATCAACAACTTCAGGTCTATTTTCAGCTAGGTCTGTCTTAACAACAATACAACCCATAGCTAAATCCGTAGATTCAATGACAGTCCACTCATCTTGCAAGCTTAAGGCAATTTCTGCATCACTATTCATCATAGCAACAGTTACAAAGGGTTGTGGCAACATAACAATATCCATAGTACCTGAAATTAAACCTGTTGAAACCTCTGAATGACTTGCCTTATATTCTACGAAAACATCTTCACCTACAACTAGGCCGTGGGCTTCCAATATATGATTCAAGACATACTCTGGTGTTGCTCCTAAACCACTTGTATAAATTGTTTTTCCCTTTAAATCACCTACAGAAGTGACTTCAACACCCTCATTAGTCATAATGTATAGAACACCCAAGGTATTTACAGCAGCTACTTTATAAGCACCTTCTGTCTTATTGTAAACAATCGAGGCAAGGTTGGTTGGTAATGCTGCGATATCAATCTCACCCTTTAGGAGTTTACCTAAAACAATGTCAGGTTGAGATACGTTTTCATAACTTATGTTAATAAAGTCTTCTAATTGGTCACCTTCCTCAAACATTTTAATCATCCCCATAGAGGTGGGACCATTCAAACCATATACAGTCAAGTCAATAGGCGTATTAGGATCAACCTCCGTCGACTGGTCTTGGTTAACATTATTATTTGAGTCACATGCTACTAGGAAGACCATTGTTAGTATTAGTAGTAAAATTGATATCTTTTTCATTTTTTTCTCCTTGTCTTTTATAATATGTCAATTCATTATAACAAGATAAGATAGAATTAACAACATTTGTATGAGGAATTCAGCCTTTCCGGCTATCATTTTTTCTATATCAGCCTTATAGACAAAGAAAGGCAAATGACCAAGGCCATTTGCCATTTATCCTTATGATTTCCAGAAACTATGTAGGTTACAGTAAGATCTTGCTGTTACCCCTTTAGCATCTGTCATAAATACCGCTTCTGGAGCATCTCCTGGCTTGAGGAACTGCTTTTGAACCTTATCCCCTTCAATCAACTCAATCCACTCAATGTAGTGCTCTTCTGTCATAGGGTGTAAGGTTGATCCTACAGTCACCTTGTATCCACCTTCTATGGTCTGGATAACTGGAACATGCTTTTCAGTAGATGAATCAGCTGTCTTTTCCTCCAATAAAACCATAGGCTTTGTACAGCATACCAATTCGCCAGCTGATGCGTGGTTCATTTGTACGATGTTTCCACATACTTCACACTTGTAAACTTCATTTAATTTAGTCATGACGCCTCCTTTAAATAATCGTTACTTGATATATACACCATCCAAAAAAGCTTTAAACTTTCATTTTCCCTTTTGAGGTAATTAATGGATGACTTATGACAATATTAGCAATAATCTCCAAATTTGCCAAGCGTATTGATGGCTTTTTATAAAACCATAAGCTTTCATACCTGCTTCAGCCATGGTCCAAGTGTCAAAGGTCTTGCTCCTTAGAGCATAAGGGTGTACACTATTCGTGTAGGTCCTGTTAGGATCCATACCCGAGGGGTATAAGCTTTAAAACTGACCAAATAAAGGAGGCAGACTTGTCAAAAACAGATAATAATTTACCATATGGTGAACTGGGACTCATCGTCCTTAAGAGTTTTAATGGATACGAACAACACCTAGATGAAAAACTCTCCAGTACAAGAAACAAGGACTCCCACCTCATTTCCATTGATGAAATTCGTTTCTCGAATGGAGAAGGAAAGGTGGTACTTAATGAGTCTATTAGAGGAAAAGATGTTTTCATTCTTTGTGACGTTGGAAACTATGGCTGCACCTACAAAATGTTTGACTACGAAAACAGAATGAGTCCCGATGACCATCTGCAGGATATTAAGCGGACCCTATCAGCAATCGCGGGTAAAGCAAGAAGAATCACACTTATCCTTCCCTTACTTTATGCCTCTAGACAACATAGACGTAAGGGAAGAGAATCCTTAGATTCAGCTCTTGCCTTACAAGAGTTTGAATGTCTTGGTGTGAAGGACATCATTACCTTTGATGCCCATGATCCAACTATTCAAAATGCAATTCCCTTGATTTCTTTTGACAATCTCCATCCTAGTTATAAAATCATCAAGGCCCTAATTACCCAAGAACCCCACCTCAATATCGACAGGGACAACATGGTAGTCATCAGTCCTGATACAGGTGCCATGGACCGGGCCCTATACTACGCGAGTAACCTCAATGTAGACACAGGTCTATTCTATAAGCGTAGGGACCACTCAACTGTAGTTGATGGCAAGAACCCTATTGTTCAACATGATTACTTGGGTAAGGATGTGAAGGGTCACAATGTCTTAATTGTAGATGACATGATCTCTTCTGGTCAGTCTGTTTTTGATATATGCCTCGAACTCAAGGAAAGAGGGGCAGCTAAAATCTTTGTTGCCGTTACCTTTGCCCTCTTCACAACTGGTTGTGATAAGTTTAAAGAATTCTACGACAAGGGGCTCCTCAATAGGGTTTATGCGACTAACTTAACTTATGTACCTGAGCATATTATGGAAGCAGAGTGGTTTAGGTCAGTAGACATGTCAGGCTTCACAGCTAATGTTATTGATACCCTTAACCATGACCAATCTATAGCACCGCTTATGGATTCAACCCAACTCATTCAGAAATTACTTGAAACCTACCACGACTAAAATAAGGGTCCAGCATTGCTGGACCCTATTTTACTTATCTTATTCAATTAGTATGTTATCCTCATCATTAACGATGTAAAAGCCTTTTCTATTTAGGGTATCAATCCTGTTATAGGTCATTTTTGTATGGTCCATTTGCTTGAATATTCCTCCAGCCTCTTCAACTATAATCTGTACAGCTGCAGTATCCCATTCACTGGTTAATCCAAATCTAAAATAGCATTCCGCCATTCCTCTTGCAATCAGACAGCCCTTCAAAGAACTTCCCACACCTAGAATTTCATTAATTTTGGGAGCGGAAGCCTCAACCATATCCAAGAACCCTTCCGACTTGTGGTGCTTTGAAGACAGTATTCTTAGATTTTCAGTCCTCTGACTCACTTGATTTTGAGTCACCAGTCCCCCCAACTCATAGAAGGATCCTTGATCTTTTATTGCATAATAAAGTTCACCAGTGACCGGTACATAAACAACGCCCAGTATAGCTTGTCCCTTATAGGCCAAGGCAATATTGACTGTAAACTCATCAGTTTTTTGTACAAATTCCTTAGTGCCATCTACAGGATCTATTATCCAACAATAGTCATAATCCCTCCTATAAAGGTCATCCACAGATTCCTCTGAAAGTAGGGCATAATCAGGAAAGGCTTCTTTCAATATCATGCGAATAATTTTATCAGCCTTCTTATCTGCCAGGGTTACTGGAGAATCATCATGCTTATAAATGACTTCAAAGTCAGTATTGTAGACCTCCATGATAGCCAAGCTGGCTTCTCTTGCAGCAAACTTTGCAACATCTAAGGCTTTATCTAACATAGGCACCTCTATTCAAATAATGTTGTTGATAGGTACCTTTCTCCATGATCAGCTAATAATACGACAATATTCTTGCCCTTATACTCTGGTCTTCTGGCAACTTCTGTTGCTGCATGAAGAGCTGCACCTGAAGAGATTCCTACCAAGAGCCCCTCTAACTTAGCAACCTTCTTACTGGTTTCAAACGCATCATCATTGGTAACCTTAATAATCTCATCAATGACATCCACATTTAAGTTCCCAGGAATAAAACCTGCTCCGATTCCTTGAATCTTATGAGGACCTGGTTTTTCACCTGAAATAACTGCTGAATCTTTGGGTTCTACTGCTATAATTTTAACATCTGGATTGAATGCTTTCAAGGCTTCTCCTACACCTGTAATAGTTCCACCTGTTCCTACACCTGCAATAAAGACATCAATATTGCCAGCTGTATCTTGAATAATCTCTTGTGCTGTTGTTTCACGGTGGACCTGAGGATTAGCTGGATTATTAAACTGTTGAGGAATAAAGGCCTTCTTCTCATTTTCTGCCAAGCGCTTCGCTTCTTCTATAGCGCCATTCATTCCTAGACTACCTGGTGTTAAAACAAGTTCTGCTCCAAGTGCTTTTAATAAATTTCTTCTCTCCATACTCATAGTATCTGGCATGGTTAAAATAAGTCTGTAACCTCTAGAAGCAGCAACGAATGCCAGTCCAACGCCCGTATTACCACTCGTGGGTTCTACTATTACCGTATCTTTATCAATTAGACCTGACTTTTCACCAGCTTCAATCATCGCCTTAGCAACCCTATCTTTTACACTTGACATGGGGTTAAAGTACTCTAACTTTGTAATCAAATGGCCTTCTACTGACATTTCCTGATTGTATCTACTTAACTCTAATAAAGGGGTATTGCCAACTAACTCTGGTAAACTTTTTTTAATATTCATCTAAACTCTCCTTTTAATCATGTGATTTATGTTTATTTACTTATTTCCTACTGAAGTTATGTACAATATATCAAACTACACTTTCTTTGTCAACATAAAAGTAAAAAAAAGAATACCCTTGATTAACAAGGGTACCCCTCCAATCTTCGACAAGTCTATTGTTGGTCAAATGCCTTTCGCTTTCTTTCTAATTTGAAGATAACATACATCATTAATATGAGTATCAATAAGACCAAACCAAAGACCAGAGCAAAGGTTTTATATTCACCATTAAAAGTCCCCTCTTCTGATTCATCATCAACCAAGTTCACTTCCAGTTGATCAGTCTCCTCCAATGACTCCTTATCTTCCTCAAGGTCTTCATTTACTACTTGGTCTTCTTCATCTGTAACTGAATCCTGGTCTTCCGTGTCCTGGTCCTCACTTGCTTGATCATCTGTATCTTGACCCTCATTTGCTTGGTCTTCCGTGTCCTGATCCTCATTTGCTTGGTCTTCTGTATCCTGACTAGTATCTTCAGACTCTTGATCTACCGGATCACCCTTATCCTCAGTTGCCTCTCCTGGCTCTTCTTGAGACTCATTTTGAGTTGGTGGCTTATAGTACAGGTGACTCGACAGGACTATAAAAGCTTGTAGCCCCTCAGCTTCAACAACTGCTTTAGCCTCACGTGCCTGACTTTCATTTGCAAAGGGTCCTGCGAAAACCTTATACAGGCCATGGATCAATATGATCTCTGATGGTAAGTCTAGATTGGTCAGGATAGCCTGGTATTTTAGGGCATTGGTCTTGTACTCAAAGGCCCCCACTTGGACATAATACTCCTCGTGACTGTAGGCAGGCAAACTGGTTGAGAGAAGCAAAACGAATACCATCAGTAATATACTAATCTGTTTCATTGATTTCATCTGTTTCAGTTGATTCATCTGTCTCATCTGTTTCAGTTGATTCATTCGTTTCATCCGTTTCATTTCTCCCTCCTTCCTGCAAAATGGCATGAAATTGCTGAGCATTAAGGTCCATATCCTTATAGGTTATACAGACCACATCCAGGCGTACCTCAAGCTCCTGGTCCTTGTGAGAAACTATAATGTCCTCCTTTTCAATGTTTTCAATAAATCTCGCTCTTAAACTAGCTGCCCCCTTTTCATCGGTATTTGGTAAAATGACAGCGAAAACATTGTCCGCTATCCTATAATGCTTATCAATAGACCTGGTAAGGTTTATGATATGTTGCGAAAGACTGATAACAAACTTTTGCCCCTCATTATAACCATACGTTTGACCCACGTGTTCTAGGTTATGAACCCGAATATGCATCAGGGAGAGTCCAGTCTCGTGTCGCTTACTTCGATTTATTTCCTCCTGGAGATTGTTTATATAATCCGTAACATTCCTGAAACCAGTCAAGGCATCAATGCGTATTAAGGCCTCAAATGCAGAACGATACTTGTCCACATCAACAAAGTAGCGATGGTTGGCTTCTCGAATTAAACCAGTCACTAGGACAACTAGAGTCGGGAGCAGGAGATATAAATAGGATATCCCCACCTCTGTCAGCCTATCGCTTATGGCAGATACAATCACCAGCCCTCCATAAACTAGGGTTATTAGAAAGGCAATGAAGACAGGCACCATAGGCCCTATGGTTAAGCCTAAGAGAGCTAGGCCGCCCAAGGCTATTAGAATAATATAATCAAGTGCTGTAAACACATACCATTCTCTCAATAAAAAAATGGACAACAAGGTCAAGAGGCAAACTAGCCCCATGGCCAACCTTTCTTTTTTAATATAAGTTTTCATATGACCTCCTTATCTTATATATATACTCATCTCCCTCCTTTTAATCACTTCCCCCAAAAAGTAAGAAAGAGACTACCCTGAGGTAGTCTCCTAATATGTTTTATTTCTTATCAATGATGATTTGACCATCCCTATAGTCAACTAAGACAATGGCCGATTCATGTATTTTATTTCTTAAATAAGCTTCAGCAATTTCATCCTCAATGTGGGTCTGGATAGCACGTCTCAAAGGTCGGGCACCATATTGGTCTGAATAGCCTTCTTCTAAGATAAAGTCTCGTGCGGCATCAGTCACCACTAGTCCCATGTTTTTCTCATTCAGCTCAAGCGCAACCTCCTGAAGCATAATATCCACAATAAGGCGCAGGTTATCTCGATCCAACTTGTTGAAGACAACCACATCATCAATTCTATTTAAGAACTCTGGTCTGAAGTACTCTTTCAGAGCTGCCTTAATGGCATCATGAGAGGATGCTCTAGAATTTTGTGAGAAGCCCATAGTCAATGCCTTGGTCTGGGTTCCTGCATTCGAAGTCATGATAATGACAGTATTGTCAAAGTGAACTGTCCGTCCTTGATTATCTGTCAATCGACCGTCTTCTAAGATCTGAAGTAAAACGTTAAACACATCAGGATGGGCTTTTTCGATTTCATCCAAGAGTATCACTGTATAGGGCTTTCGTCTTACGATATCCGTTAACTTACCCCCTTGGTCATAGCCAACATATCCCGGAGGGGCACCTATTATTTTTGATACAGAGTGCTTTTCCATATACTCAGACATATCCAGGCGCACCATTGAGTCTTCAGAACCAAAGAGTTCCACTGCCAATTGCTTGACAAGCTCAGTCTTACCAACACCTGTTGGACCAACAAAAATAAATGAAGCTGGTCGTTTAATCTTCTTAAAGCCAACCCGATTTCGTCGGATTGTTTTAGCTATGGCTTCAATACCATGGTCTTGTCCAACAATTCTTTGCTTTAAACGATTTTCAAGCTCTAAAAGCTTGTCTACTTCTTCTTCAGTAATCCTCTGAACCGGAATTTTTGTCCAAGCCTCTATGACAAAGGCAATATCTTCTTTGGTTAAAGCAACATGGTTACTGGTTTGCTCAAGGTCAAAAATCTTCTGCTCAATTTTTATAATCTCTGACGCAATTTCAGCCGCCATCTCAAAGTTTGCAAGTTCATCAAACTTATCTTTCTCAGCATGTTTTTTTTCTAGACTCTCTTTGAGATCCATGATCTCAACTAGGCCCTGATTTTTTAAGTTAGCTCTTGATCCAGCCTCATCCAATACATCAATGGCTTTGTCAGGTAGGAAGCGGTCTCTGATGTATCTCGAAGACAAGTGGACACAAGCCTCTATAACCTGACGATCAATCGATACCTTATGGTAATCCTCATAGTAATCCTTAATTCCCTCAAGTATCTCTATAGAGTCTTCAACACTTGGCTCATCAACAACGACTGCCTGGAAACGACGTTCTAAAGCAGCATCCTTTTCAATATGCTTTCTGTACTCCTCTAGGGTCGTTGCCCCTAGTATCTGAATTTCTCCCCTTGCTAGGGCTGGCTTTAAGATGTTGGCAGCATTCATTACCCCACCTTGTACTTCTCCTGCACCAACAATATTGTGAATTTCATCAATAACAAGAATAACATTACCGAGGGCTTTTGCCTCTTCTATAATCCCCTTCATCCGTGATTCAAACTGACCCCTAAAATGAGTCCCAGCAACAATGGCAGTCATATCTAAGAGATACACTTCCATGTTATAGAGTTTTGCAGGTACCTGCTTATGGGCAATTCTTACCGCTAATCCTTCTGCTATAGCTGTTTTACCAACACCAGCCTCACCAATTAAGACAGGATTATTTTTACTTCTACGATTGAGAATTTGAACCACACGGTCGATTTCCTTATTTCTTCCGATAATACGATCAACCTCATGGTTGGCCGCCTTTCGAGTTAGGTTCTCTCCATAGATTTCTAGGTTCTTTTTCTTCTTTTTTCTCTTCTTTGCCTTTGAGTCTTCTTGGTCTACAGGACCCTCATGCTCATCTTCATCTTCTACAAAGGGAAGCTCTTCATCAAGACTTTCATTCATCATGAGCTTCATCATCTCTTCAGGAGACTCCACATCCTCTAAATCAATATCCTCAAGCATCTCATTCATACCAGCTGTCATATTCTTAAGTTGATCAATACTCATCCCTGTATCCTTAATCATTTGCTCGATACCAGGAATTTTCTTCTTATGGGCGCATTCTATACATAAAGCTTCAGACACAGGTTGACCATTTTCCATTTTAGACAAAAATATTACGGCAATATTTTTTTGACATTCTGTGCATATTTTCATAATTAGTTCTCCAATTCTATACTATTTGATTTTAATATTATACCATACTAGGAGCAAATAGACAGTGAATTTATTCTTTCTTAACGTATGCCAATATCCTTGATAAAGATCCTTCTCTCCTGGCCCTTTGGAAAGCTCAATATCAATCGTCTAAAGGTGGACAAGTCTACCCCCTCAGGCTTAAAAGCATCCAAGGGAATGATGAAAGTCTGTATCATGGTTTCATCATCAGGGTTTTTATCAAACCATTCAAACTTGGTTATATCGATGGATAACTTGTGCTGTAATAGTCCATAATAACTCAGAGTCTGACTGGCATGATTGCCCTCCCGATCTTCAATTTCTATTGTAAAATCATAGGAAGTCTGGGCCCCTTGAGTCTCATCAGCTAAACTGAGATAGACCTCCTTATAGGCTGATAAATCTAAATCAAGGTCTGAAAAATCTAAGATATATAGACTCTCTTCTTTTGAATCTGTGGTCAGGTAAACGCCATCCAGCTGGCTTCGTCTATCATCTAAACGGGCATGTTCCTCCTCAACTTGACTCATATAAGCAGTTAAAATCTTGCCCCCTTCCAGAGTGGTTGTGTCAGACCAATCATCTTCTGTGTAATCCACCAAAACCAAATCCTGCCCCTGGTGGTACTGGCTAAAGTATAGGTTTGCTGGTAGGCCTTCCAAGGCCTTTATGGACTTAAAAGCCTGTCTATAGGCCTCATGGTCATGAAGACTTGCCTCAAGAAAGCTATAAACGAGTATTTGACCAATAAACTCTTGCTTGTCTCTTGGCAATAGGGACTGGCTATTATGTAAGTAGTCAGCAAAACGACCACTGTCTGCCCTCTGCCAGCTACTATTAAACTGACCATGACTGGCTCCATAGACGAGTATCTGGCTCTTGAAATACTGGTCATCAGTTAAGTGGATCCGCTTATACTGGTTGCCACCAGCATTATAACTTACATCCATATCATGGGTCCCGTAGACCAAAAGATAATTGATATCCTTTAATTTAGTGTAAGACCCATTCGGTTTATATTGACCATCCGTAGGAGCTATGGCTATTACAGCACCAATCTCGTAAGCCGGGGGCCGTCTGTTATTAATCTGGTCCTCTTTGATTGTATTATGGTTCATGTAGGCTGCTAAGCTTGCCGCTTCTCCGCCACGGGAATGGCCTAGAAGAGCAATTGAGTCTAGATCAACTTTCTGAAAGAGATGACTGGTTGGATCTAAGTTTTTACTCGTCAAAAGTCTTATGTGCTCTAAAAATAGAAAGGCACGGCCATCATTTTCATCTTCCATCTTATCTACCATTAATATCGAATCATAAAGGGAATAGTTCAAGAAGTTTGCATCTATGGATACAACTAAATAGCCCCGACTGGCAAGATATCGCCCCAGGTAATCATAGCCACCTTCAGACGGATCTGACATTTCATGATTGCCATGCTGTATTAAAAGCAGGGGAAAGGGCCCCTCTCCCTCTGGTAGATAATACAAAGCATTTAGGGCTACTTGGTCTACCTGATAACCTAGATACTCGGATTTGCTAGGACCAAAATCATCTATGTAGGGACTAAAGTCTGAAGTAAGGGTGGCCTCCCTGAAAGTCAGATTCTCTTTACTAATGTAGAACTCTTGGCCATAAACACCTTCTAAAACTGGATACATTTCTTGTGGTTGGGAGATACTGTAGGTCACTTGCATGGACTCATAGTTTATTTGTCCTATTTCTCCTGTAAAACCCCGACTAAAAAAAATATAATAACAAGCTGCGATTGCCCCGATCCCTAGAATGTGGATCAGGTACTTGAAGGCCATGTGTAGAGGTAAAAACCCCCTTCCGGTCACTAAACGGTAAACTGACAATAGGTGGTAGCCCAGATAAAAGGAAGTATAGGCTAAAGCCACCATACCAATAATACTGCCTATACTTGACTTGCCAGATTGGATAACCAAGTAAAAGGGGACTAAGGTCATGCCCATATAAAACCATATGGAAGTTGGCAATCGCTTAATGAGGTCTATGACGACACTCAAAACATAGAAAACCACAAGAAGGACGAAAATACTAGCGCCAACCATGAGACCAAGGGGTCCCATCCCCCTGATATTAAACTCTGCATACATGAAATATAAGTAAAAAGCCAGACTTAGAACCATACTAAAGAAAAACACTGGCATGAGTGTATATGATTCTTTTAGGGGTCTAACTAAGAGTATCTTTAAGTTTTTTATAATTGTTTTCAATTTTTTCATTTAACCTCCTCAATATGTCCATTATAACCCATAGGCAATCAGAACAAAATAATATTATTTGTTTTAGGACTGGGTATCTAGTGACATGTATGATAGAATAAAAAAGATTCGTGTTGCAAAACAAATGAAATGAGGACTTATGAAAAATATATTTAAGAACAATAAGGCCCTGGTCTTATCCATATTGGCCCTTTCCCTACCAGCGATTGTTGAGATGTCCCTCAACACCCTTTTAGGGGTTGCTGACAATATTATGCTGGGGCAGTTAATTAACTCGTCAGCTATAGCCTCTGTTGGCTACTCCAATCAGATTATTTTCCTATTAATCTTTACGTTTTCAGCCTTTAACACCGGAGCCATAGCCCTGATCTCAAGGGCTTACGGAGAAAGAGACTTTGATCGATTAAAAAAAGTAGCAGAGCAAAATGTTGTCCTTAACTTGATTATTGGGACTATTATTCTGGCCATTGCCTGGACCATTAAGGGCAAACTCTTCTTAATCTATGATATTGAAGCCCATGTTTATGATGATGCTCTGGCCTATTTCACCATAATTCTTCTGGGTTTTATCCCCATGTTTCTTTCCTTTTCCTTCGCTGCCATCCTCAGGGGATCTGGCAACACAAAGACGCCTATGGTGATTACGGGGATTGTCAATTTAATCAATGTCGTATTTAACTATTGCCTCATTACAGGCTTTGCCTTCTTCCCCGAACTGGGAATTGTTGGGGCAGCTATATCAACGAGCTTTGCAAGGCTTGTAGCTACTGGAATTTACATATACATCCTTTACATCAGTCCTAAGGGTTTACAACTAAGACCCCACTTCAAAATAAGTCGGTCTATCCTAAAACCCTTATTTAGAATTTCATGGCCTGGAGCCATTGAACAAGGCCTCATGCAACTTTCCTTTGTTGTCGTGGGTATGGTCATATCAAAGCTTGAAACAAGCTCGGAGTCCCTCTTTAGGATATTGATTCAAATTGAGTCCCTATCCTTTATGCCTGCTGTAGGAATTTCTATCGCAACAGCAACCCTTGTCGGTAAGGCCCTTGGCGAAAAAAATATCGACAAGGCAAAAACCACTGGTTTTGCCTCAGCCAGCCTGGGTATTTGTTGGGGGATCATCATGGGAATCATCTTCTTACTTGTTCCCGACCTCTTTATAAAGGCCTTCACAAAAGAAAGTGCCATCCTAGCTTTAGGTCTTCCAGTACTCCCCTTCATGGCCTTAAACCAACCTGGCCTCAACTATATGATTGTCATGGGAGGTGCCCTAAGAGGTGCTGGAGATACCAAGGTCCTTATGTACTTAACAATCATACGACTATGGGCAGTCTTTGTTCCCTTAACTTGTTTATTCATCCTGGCCCTGCAGGCAGGAGTATCTGGCGTATGGTATGCTGAAATTATTTCAATTGGCCTATTCTCTTTTCTACTTTATAAGCGTTTCCAAGGTGGCAAGTGGGCGGAAATCTCCGTCAAATAAGTCTAATATGAACAAAGCCCTTAATCATTGGATTAAGGGCTTTTATTATGATGCAATTGCCTTTGCTTTGAGTTCTTTTTTTACCCGTCTCAGGTAGACCAGGAAGAGACTAACGATGACTGTCCCCTTCAAGATAGAGCTGATTGTAATCGACCACCAAACACCCGTTAAAGATAAGGCTGTAGCTGATAAGATCAAGGCCATAGGAATCCTCAATAGGTTAAAGAGGGTTGAATTGATAGCTGGTACCATGGTTTTACCCAGACCATTGAAGGCGCCATTGGTCATAATCTCAATACACATGAATAATTGAGACACACCCAATATCCTCAAGTAAACAACCCCTTCTTGTAAGGACTCAGGTTCATTCAAGAACAACTTGAAAATTGGTTCTGGGAAGATTAAGAGAACCGCCGTTGTAAATAAACCGAAGATGAACATGATGAGTAAGGACGCCTCATAGCCCTTTATAATTCGATCATACTTCCTAGCTCCATAGTTTTGACCGACAAAGGCACTGATGGCCGTTGAAAAACCAGATGCAGTCATCCACGAAATAGATTCGATTTGTGAGCCAACCTTCTGAACTGCAATGGGCACATGTCCCCAAGTTGCAATGATCTTAGCTATAACCATGGCGATAATCGTAAAGAACATACTCTGGAGGCCAACAGGAAGACCGATTTTCATGATCTTCTTCAACCAAATACGATCTGGTGTCCTTAGGAGCTTAACGCCCTTAAATACAGGTACTTCCTTTTGCAGGTATATATAAATAATAAAAATAAGCGTTACAAGAGCCTGAGATATAATGGTGGCCAAGGCAGCACCCGTAACCCCTAGCTTTGGCATACCCAGTAAGCCAAATATTAAGAGTGGGTCCAAAACAATGTTACAGACTAGACCTATGGTATTTATGGCAAAGGGAACTCCACTCTTACCATAACCATTAAATATGGCTGATAACACAGGATTCACAAAGAAAAAGACCAATCCAACCGCTATAATCTTTAGGTAATTCTGGGCTTGGATGGTAACATCCGCCTCTAAATTAAAGAAATCTAGTAAGGGTTTATTAAATATTAAAAGGATTAGACCAAAGAATATGGCAAATCCAACTATCAACTGAAGAACATTCTGGACAATTGCCCCAACACTCTCCATGTCATTTTTTCCTACATTTTGAGCAACTAAGACTTCAGCTCCAATCCTGCCAAGGAAAATAATCCCTGATGCAAACCACATGAAAAAGCCTGCTGTACCGACTGCAGCTGTTGCTTCTGGACCAAGTCGACCAATCCATATAACATCTGTCATATTGTATGCCATTTGTATAAATGATGTCCCCATAATTGGAAGGGCTAAAAAGACTAGGGCTTTAAAGATACTCTGGGATGTTAAGTCATTTTTCTTATTCATTCGACCTCCTAAATATTATGTCAACACTGATTATACACACATCGATAGTTTTAGACAAGAGTTATGTTAAAAATATTTGACTTTCAAGCTGGATTAACATACCTTAGATATGAGGAGGACCTTATGTCAGATATTTATGTTCATCTAAAAGCAGCAAGATCAATATATGAAGAGGCTAGTCCAGCCAACCAAGCCATTATTTCAACCTATAGAAACGCCTATAATCTAGGAGCCCAGGGACCTGATATATTCTTTTATCACCGAACCTTTCCCTGGACAGCCTCTAGTCGCATCAAGAGAATTGGTACTCGACTCCATAGTGAAAACATCAACTCTTTCTTCTTGAAAGGTTTTAAGATGATTAGCCTGGAGACCAGGCAAAAAAATAGGAACCTTTTAACTGCCTATTTTTTCGGTTTCCTAACCCACTATAGCATCGATGTCGAAACTCATCCCTATATATTTTACTTTTCAGGTCATGACGGGGGCTATAATCATAAGTATCTGGAGTGTCTTTTAGACAGCCAGATGCGGAAGATGTCCCCTGTATCAGAAAAGCCCAGCCATAAACGCATTAAGTTATTAAGGGCCCACCGACAAATAATTTCAACATTCATGCACCAGCTCATACTCGATGTCTACCAAGATGACATCTCTATTCACGACCTTAATGAGAGCATGACAGACATGGTGGGGATCCAGCGTCTCATGTATGATCCCTTCCATATAAAAAAACCTATTCTGAAGCTGGCTGATAGGCTGACAGGTTCAAATGGTAAGATAAAGACTGCTATATTCCCAAGATACCTTAAGAAGTCTGTTGACTTTTTTAACCTAGATAAAAAAACTTGGCACCATCCTAGTCACAAGGAAATAGGTTACGACAAGTCCTACTTGGAATGTGTCCAGGCCGGAGAAACATTTGGTGGCCAGTTAATAGCCATGGCTGATGACTATATGGCAGGTCGAGCCAGCGAGGAAACCTTCGCCGCCCTCCTACAAGACCTAGGGTATGATACAGGTCTTAGATGGGATGAGGACCATACAATGAAATACTCAAAGCCAATTGTTAATTATAAGCAGTAAAATAGTTATCCAGCCGGTATAAACGAAAGAACAGCCACCCTTAGGGTTGCTGTTCTTTCGTTTATGATTTGAGTATAAGGTCAACCAATTCCTGGGGACTGTCAACAATATAGGTTGGTCCTTCGGCCTTTAATCTATCAATATCCATGACAGTCCATTTGACTAGGACCGTATCAACTCCAGCGTTTTTACCACATTCAATATCATGGATACTATCACCAACAAAGAGTACCTCACCTTGAGATGCTCCAAAATATTCCATTACCTTATTTAGGCCCTCTGGATGTGGCTTTTTCATATGAACATCAGTCTTAGACAAGGCAATCTTGAAATAATCCTTCATCTGAAACTTATTTAATCCATGTTCCAGGCCACTAGCCCCCTTATTTGTAACGATTCCCATGAGTCGCCCCCCCTCATGAAGTTGGTCTAACATATCCATTATGCCATCAAACAAATTGGTATGAGCCTCCCTGTGTTGCTTATAATAGGCACGGTAAAAGTCAGTTAACTCTTCTACACGACTGGGGTCCAAATCATACATCTGCTCTGCCAGTACCTTGCCCCAGATCTTAGCAACCACTTGATCATCTACTGGGGTCTTCAAGACCTCCTTTGCCGTAGCATGTATGGTTTGCTCTATTAAATAGTTGGTATCCACCAGGGTACCATCGAAATCAAATACAATATACTTATACATAGTCCTCTTCACTAACTTCACAAGTCTAGTGGTCTCCTTTCTCAATCCTCTTACATTTTATATGTCTAGAAAAGAAAGATCACCCCATAAGAGGTGATCATATCATTCAAACATCTGATTGTATCTTTATGCCCTTCAATTATATATCACTCATAACTAATCCACTCTCGTCCCCTGTCATCTTCAATAACTGGCTGGTCAACATTGATGAAACCAGTCTTAGATAAGATAACATAATATAAGGAATATGACCAGCTATAAGCAACACTTGTTAGGACAAGACTTACAAATAGGGTTATCCAAGAATAAATAAGTTCCATTTTGGGGTTACCTATTTGAGTTACGCTAGACATCCCTAACAGGCCAATCACTATATTGGGAAACTGTGCACATAGAACAAGAATGAACTTCTTCAAGGGCTGCTTTTTCGTGATCCGCATAGATGTATAAAGGTCAGAACTTGACAGTCGTAACCCCCATATGACTGAGGTCATGGCAAATGATAACCTGTAAGATAGATAGAAACCTGTTAAAACCAAACCACCAGCGATGATGAGGACAAGGCCACTAAGGACAAGCTTGTCTAGGCCAACATAATACAAATAAAAACCTGTAATAATCAGGGTCACAATAGCAAGTAGTTCTGCTGCCCCCTTGACCACTGAAACCCATAGGGCCCGCCAAAACCGACTGTCTGATTGCTTAAATCCCTGCTTGAAGTCATACGACCGATCCTCAATCAAGGCCCTCAGCTTTTGTATGCCTGTTATGGATAATCGAACACCAAAGTATATAAAGAACACATAGACTATAACTAGGATAGCAACGCCTATTGCGTAATAAAAGGGATGGTCACTTAAGACCGTATCCATTATCTGAATGTATAGGGATGGAACGAAGGACACCAATACGACTAAGAAACTATACTTAAAAAAATGTCTCCAAGTCGACTTATAAATGCCAATGCCTTCTTTAACAGTCTCTAAAATTCCGATCCTGTTTTGTTGCATATAATGCCTCCTTTGCTTTACATTATAATCCTAGCATGGCCTCATAAAAAAATCTATTTGATGCCCTTTATTTAATTCTTCTTTAATACCTTATCAAACTGCAAGAAATGCGTCTTCGACACTTCCATTCTACTTCTAACTACAATGGCATCTAGACTATAAATAGTCTCTTAGGATTTTCTCGGAACCCCTTAACCCTCACTTGATCTACAGCCCTGGGTATTTGATTGTTTTTAAGTACTTCCTCAGAATGTTTAAACTACCATTTATATCTGCATTGATGTCCCATACTTTGTTGTGAATAAACCTCTTGATAGTCTCCTTGAAATGTCATAACAGTCTTCATCTGCAAGTCTTTCGACCACACTTTCTATTGTAACAAAAATGAGATTTCCTAGACAAAAAAAATAAAAAGGGCTCAAGGCCCTTTTAGAAGTCAAATTCAACATTTAAACCATTACTTAAAACCTCATCAAAATCAATGGGGTCAAAGTCTGATGGTTGGATGGCTCTTATATCATCAACGAAGTCCATGGTCTCTACTTTTGCCTTGTTGCCTACTAAGAAACAAAGGAGGATAATCATTGCAAAAGCCCCAACTCTAGATCCTAGGAAAATCCATTTCTTATCCTTAACAAGAGGGTCTAGCCTATCATCAACATATGTCTTTAGATAACGCTTAATGATGATAAGGAAGATGATTATGACACCAACTACAAGGGTTAAAACATTTAACTTAGACACTATAGCATCTAACATAAAGGTTTGATAACTCTTGAGTTCATCCAAAACACTGATAAATTCCTTGTCTATGAAGAAGGATAACAATCGAATAACTTGAAGTGGAATCACTGCTAAAATCAAGGATAAAATAAACCAAGAAATGGTCTTAGACAATTTAAACTCAATCACAATCATGAGTAGAATAATCATAAATATGACAAAGGGTAGATAAAAGTTAAAATGCTTATCTGCCAGGCCAAACCCCTGTCGTAAAAGTGTAAAGGGATTCTTAGGCATTAAATCATCAAAGAACTGTTGGAGGGATAGGGTCTCCTTCATATTCAGGGTGTCTACCGCCTGTCTTGCTAATTCAGAGGAGATTTTTGCCTTGAGGGCTACCGGCTCCATGTCCTTATTGTCAATGAAAATAGAGGTCACACGACTGATATCATTTTCATCAATGGTAAGGTTTGTACTTGTGATATAAGCATTTACTGCTTTTGAAATACTTTCACCTTCTGGTACTTCTCTTACATAGGTAATTAATTCATCTAAATCAATATTTTCAGTTAAACTAATTGCAATTTGCCTGTCCACTTCCTCTATGACATGCTCCTTAAGGAAGGTAACATCCACTTCGGGTAGGGTGTCGGTTTCTTCAACCACATAGCCCATGATCCCCTTACTTGATGCCTCAACAAAATCCTTGATGATCTGATCATTCAAAGACAGGCTGGCCATTTTTGTTTTGTAGCGAATGAGAACCTGGTCCGTTGCCTCATCGGTCAAGGCTGTGGTCTTAATCATTTCAACATTCGTTTCGTATGATAATACCGTATCCTCTAATAAACCATATCCCATGACCAAACACAGGAGTATACTTAGACAAATCATCAACACAAGATTTGTCAATCCCTTAATAAAACCCATATTTACCTCTTATCTACTTAATGTTATAATCTTCAATTTTTTTGCCATCAATTTCTAAGACCTCCAGCTGACTCGTGTCAAACCAATATATCTTTCCATCTCCATCACAAACTGCTGCTTTCGTACTTAATACCTCACCATCATCAGTATTTACTAAGTGATCACCATAAAAACTTTCCTTTTCCTCTCGCATGGTCCCATAACCAGTGCCAATCATAATATATCGATCTTTTGTTTTTCTGTGTTTTACTATTACACTCATATTAACTCCTTACTCTAAGTAATTCCATGTCTTAACCGTATCGATCTGTTCCTTTGATTTAAACTTACCCAATCTATACTGGTAGACCTTGTTTCCTTCAAAATAATAGACATACTTATCTATCATAAAATAGGTTTCAGCCAACTCACTTAAGAAGACCGGTTCCTTGGCAGTAATCTTATGTGCAAAAAGCTCTTGATCAGCCTTATAAAGGAGGTACTTTTCATCAGCTGAGAATTGGAAACCTTGCCCCTTTGGGTCTGTATCAATTTCATCCCCCTGATCAGAAAGAACAAGATCCCCCTGGTGCTTACGAATAATGCCATATTTGCCCTCTGGAGAAACACCCAGCAAGTCTGCATCAGACCCTAGATTATACTTATTTGATATTTTCCCCTTATTGAAATCATAAACATCAATGGATTGATCCGACATGGTATAAATAAGCTTGCCGTCCTCTGATAAGATATAGTTATCAAATGATACTTCCATGGTCCGCTTGTCTTTATGGTCTAGGTAGTAGTGGATTTGACTGGTCTCAGTGTAAAAGAAGAAGAAGGGGTCCAAGTAAACCACGGGCTCTTGAAGATCACCATAAGTCTTCCGGCCATAAGCAAGGATCCCCTTATGGACTTGAGATACCTGTCCTTCTTCTGTAGATAGGATGCTTATGACATCATTTTTTTCCTGGACCAGATAGGCGATCTTTTCCTCTGGATGAACCAACATGTGCTTGATATGGCGATCTAGTTCAATAATCTGTTCACCATTGTGGTAATAGAGTTCAAACTTAGTCACAGCATGAACGTCTTTCCTTACAAAATAAACAGTATCCTTATCCAAGGAAACAAGGGGTTCATACACATCATCCGCAATAGCTTTTGGCGGATCTTTGTCAAACTTGTAATAAAGCGTGCCTAGAGACTCCTCTTCAGTAATGTCTTTCACATAGTATACCCCCTTCTTTTGATCAGAAAAGATATAACGTGAATGACCAACATTACCATCCAGTCGCATGTGATCCTTACCATCATAATGGTAAAGGTCTCCAAAACCTGTTTCAGGTACAAAGACTGTATAAAGAACTTGGTCTCCCTTTAGATTGACCTTAAAACTATGTACATCTTCAGCCAGAAGTTGGGCCTTTTTATCGTATTGGTAGAGGTCATTGTCTGCTAAAAAATAGATGTATTTCTTAAACTTCTTGACACTTTGAACCTCTTCAACATCTGTCTTCAATAAAATTTTATCCTGATCTTCATCAATCAAGTAGAGCTCATTGTTGTTACTCAAGTAATAGAATCCTTCTTCTGCCTCAATATAATAAGACTTATTAAAGACTAAGAAGAATAAAAGGACAAGTGAGAATACTGTAACTATTGAAGCGGTAGCTACTAGTAGGTATTTGTTGGGTATGGTCTTAATTTTGTTGATTAGATTTAAAAACAAGGACTTATTATTTAAGTCCTCTATTTTTGTGTCTTTTTCAAATTCAAGATTGGCTGTATGTTTTAAAATAGCCCCACAGCCAATACACGACTTAGCCAGGCCATCGTTTGACAGGCCACATTCCGTACAAATAACTAACTTCTCATGGTGAACCAGGGGTTCCTTGCAGTTTTCACAAGTATCACCAACATGCTTCTGCTTGTGGTGACACTTTTCACATACTACTGACATTATTGTAGCTTCTCACCACATGAGTTGCAGAACTTAGCATCGCCAACTTCTTCACCACAACTTGGACAGGTCTTACTCGCTTCAACTGCTTCAGGTTGAACAAGGTCTACTTTTGTACCACAGGCACCACAGAACTTGGCTGTTTCCGCCAACATATTACCACATTCTACACATGCTACGGTCTTATCCTCAGATACCTCCTGGCCCTTTTTTTCTTGACTCTCTGTTGAGACCTTCTCAATGTCAGCTTCTACAAGCTTGATTTTGTCCATCAATGCCTTGATCTCGTCTACAATTACTTCCAGGCTCTCGTCCGGTAACATATCTTCAGAAGAAATAAAGTAATATCTCTCACCTAAAGCCTCATATTTCTTTGAAATTTCGTTTTTTAGTTTGCTGATTTCTAGCTTCATCTTAGTAACAGCAGCCATGCCACTGGTCTTTTTACCAAGCTTGTCTATCCCCTTGCCTAAATCATCTAAAAAGCCCATATAGACCTCCTTCATCATACTCTTTATTATTTGTAAACTCTTTATAATGATACCATTATTTATGAAAACCTACAAGAATCTATTGGGTGTATACCTCGCTTACACATGTGTTCTTGTAAAGGGTTCCACCCTCAGCTGATTTGATTTCCAAGTAGATATAATCAGCAACGATGGGCCTTAAAAATTCTATAATTGTAGGTTGTCCATAAGTATAAGTATCAAAGTTATATATGAAACTCTTGCCATCACCAACACTGATACTCGCCTGCTTTAACTTAGCGTTTTCCTCAAATGCTTCTTTAGAGGAGTGGTTGCCATTGTAAATAACCAACTGGTGAACGAGGGTGGGTAGCCCTCTTTTGAGTTCAAACCACTCCTTCTCTCCATAACCCTTGATGGTCTCGTGCCAAACTGTTTTGATGTTTCCATCTATAATCAACTTGGACCAATCCTCTTCTGATGAACTCTTAGCCCCCTGCCACTGACTAGGGTCTAAGGACTTCTCCTTGTAAGTCGTATTCCTAAGGAAGGTAAAATCAAGGTCCAAGACATATGCGTTGTCTACTTCTTCACTCACGTAGTCCTGGTAGAGAATCAATTCTCCTTCATCAACGACTAGACCAATTATATCTTCATAGTCCTCATTCCAATCCTCTATATAGGCCCCACTAGAAATATCAAAGGAGGATAGCAGGTTTTCATTGTATGATAAAACATAGAGTCGGTCTTGACTAAGGGTAAAGTTTGCCTGCTTGGACTGGGTCTCTACCTCCCAAAGAAACTCACCAGTCTGAAGATCATGAACCGAGACAACTCCCTGTACTCCAATGAAAATTCGATTGCCGACTACCTGCCTTGTCGGTGTAAAGGGACCATCATTTTTACTCAAGTCTCTCCAGGTTAAGGACCATACGAGGGCTGCTTTCGAGTCATAAACTGAAATGGTGTATTCACCATAAGTAGAATCAAACATGTACTCTTCTTCTCTTATAGTATAAGGAACAGTATTCAATACGGATGTTAATCGAATCTTATGGAAGGCATCCTTATCAATAATTGGAATAATTTCCTCCTGGTTCGGTTCCTTGTCTTCATTACATCCTATCACAGCCAAACTTGCTATAATTAGACATAAAATTAAGCCTAATTTTATATTTTTTTTCATGCTTATATCTCCTCTTCTCATGACCCTATTATACATGAAAAAAATAGAAATGATAAGGAAACTTAGGATAGGACCCTGATTTTGACAAAAATAAAAAGAGGTAGTTCAACTACCCCTTCATGGTCTATTCGCCTTGCTCTTGCATGACACTGAACAGATCACCTACGTCACACTTAAAGAGCTCGCACATTTTAATCATCAGCTCAGGACTTGGATTATGAACCAAGTTCTCCAACTTAGATAGATAGGTTCTATTGATACCCAACTCATCTGCTAAGACCTGTTGTCTCATGTTTGATTTTTTCCTATAAATTTGAATCCTATTTCCCATCACTCTCGACATAATAACCTCCATCATCTCAACCAACCGTCTATAAAAAGTTAAGCGCTTGCTCTTAACAACCTTTCTTAACTTATACTCTTCTTGTTAAATATATTTTAAAGGATTTTCTCTTATATTTCATCTTATATGCTTATATAACCATATATGTGCTTATTTAGCCAAAAAAAGAGGGAATTCGACGGTAAAATGTGTTTTCCTATAACATAATTTATGGATTTACTCGTATTTTTATCTGTTTTTTTCCAGTATTTTCTTTTTTTATTTCATCATTCTGTCCAACAAATAATAGGTAGACAGATGGAATAACCAGTAATGTCAAGAACATGGATACCAGTAGGCCTGATATCAAAGAAATGGCCATGGGGACAAATAAGGCTCCTCCGGAATAAACCAGGGGCAAAAGGCCTATAACAGTGGTAATGGTAGACAGAATAATGGGTCTAAATCGCTTATCAACAGCATCCTGACAAGCGATGACAAGAGGCTTCCCCCCTCTTCTTTCATGGTTAATATAATCCACCAAAACGATGGCATTGTTAACCACAATACCAAGTAAGCTAACCATACCTAAAATAGCCGTAAAGGATAGGGGTTGTTTGCTGAGGGTCAATCCAATAACAGAACCAAATGTTGACAGGGGGATGGTCACTAGAATAACAATGGGTTGCAAGAAAGAATGAAACTGAATCAATAAAATCACATACACTAGAACTAGGGCCAATACAGCAGAGAGGCCAACATCACCAAAGTTTTCCTCAATCTTATCTTTTTCCCCCAGGTAAGCAATATCAATTGAGTCCGGTATGAAATCTAATCTTCTTGCCAGTTGGTCCTGTATGGTTACAGGACTGTAGCCATATACCACATCTGAATATATTGACAAAGATAGTTGACCATTATACTTCTTGATAACCGGTGCTGATTGGCCTAACTCTAAATCATAAAGGTCTGATAAGAAGATTTTATCATCACTTAAGAGCCCCCTAATGCCTAGAATATTCAAGTCTTCTATGGACTTAGCTGAGCTAGATACAACTATGGGGTACTGGTGGCCCATCATATTAACAGATCCAGCCTGTCTGCCCTGGAGTGCGATATTTATCTCATTTTGCAAGTGGTAGCTGGAAATACCATATCGGTCTAGTTGGTCTTGTCTTACAACTAAGTCTATTCTATCCTTATAACTGACCAGGTCACTTCTCACATTGGTGGTTCCCTCAATAGCCTGCAGTAGGGGTATAATCTCCTTGCAATATGCATCTAATTCTTCTTGAGACTGACCTGTTAGTCGAACCACTACCGGTGCACCAATGGGCTCACCCTGCTCAAGGGCCTTAAAGTTAACCTCCAAGTCAGGATGATACTTATCAAAGTTCAATTGAAGGTCTTGGACATAGGCTACTATGGTTTCATACCCCCCTTGCTTCTTCATAGACTCTAGGTCAACAACAACCATTGCTTGTCCCACATCCCTTGACGGCGCCTGTATAGACATGGTCTGGTAGAACTTGGGTAAACCATCTCCAAGGGCTACAGTATAGTGTTCAATATAGGCTTGCTCACTTAAAAACTCCTCTAAGACAAGCATGGCCTTATCTAGGTCCTCTTCTTTCACGTCAATATAAAACATGTCTGTTTCTGCATAGGGAAAGAACTGTAATCCTAGTCTTAAACCTAGATAAACAGTAGATGATAAAACCATCAAAAGCACAAGTAGAATCCAGCCCTTGAGCTTCATAGTTGCCCCAACCATGCGACTAACCAGACCTCTTATCCTATGTTTCCCACGGCCCACCTTGGATTTTCTAAAGAAGATGAAGGCCATTGCCGGGGTTACACTAACAGCGATAATATATGAGATCACCAAGGCAATCATTACAATTTGAGGTAGACTAATAATATATTCTCCTGCTATGGAGTTGAGCAACAAGAGGGGTAAGAAGGCTGCTATGGTTGTTAAGGTTGAAGTCAGAACTGGAATGGCAACCTCCTTAACACCATTTATACATGCCCATAGACGGTCTTCATCCTGGTCTAACCTAACCTGGATTGCATCACTTACAACAATTGCATTATCCACAAGCATACCTAAAGCAACAATTAATGCTGCTATAGATATCTGGTGAAGTTCAATATTCATGACAAACATCATACCAATAGTGATTAAAATAGCAGATGGAATCGCTGTTGAAACGATAATAGCGTTTCTTAATCCCATGCCAATGAGTACCACTAGAATGACAAACAAGACCCCTTGCATTAAATTAATGACAAAGGACTGAATAGCCTCATCAACAGTTTGGGGTTGATTTAAGACAAGATTAATTTGGACATCTGCCACCTGATCTTGGTAGCTTTCAAGTTCCCCGGTCACCTCTTGGCCTACACGGACTATGTTCACACCCTTTTTAAAATAACCTACCAGTAATAGAGCCTCTTGCCCCTTATAACGCACCCGCTTACCAGGTACTTGGTCAAGGCTTATATCTGCAAAATCTTTTAAGTAGATTGCTTGACCATTTGCCTGGTCATAAGTTAAGAAGAGATTTTCTACATCCTCTATTGAGGATAAACCACCTCTAATACCGACTTCCATGACCTGGTCTTGATAGCCTATCTGTCCCAAGGGTAAGTCAACATTTTCACTTTTGAGCCACTGGACACTATCATCTAAACTTATGGGCAAATGGTTGAATTTCTCGAGATCGAAGTCAACCATCAAGGCCTTGTCAGCTATACCAAACAGGTTGAAGTTAGAAACACCCTCAAGTCGATTTAATTTCCTTATGAGCTGCTTGGCATGCTCCTCAAGATCCTGACCTGTTAGGGTCACCATAATACCTGCAGTATCAGCCAGGTCTGTTCTGAGTTGAACTGGTTGACACCCGTCTGGGAACTGGTCTTCCACCTTGTCTAAAATCACCCTAAGTTCCTGCCATTGACTATCTATATCGGAGTCATAACTTAAGCGTAGGATAACAAGGCCTACATCTTCTTGAGAATAAGAAAACGAGTAATCATACCCAGACAGACTCCTAATGGCATCTTCAATAGGCGTCACAACGAGTCCTTCTATATCTTCAGAACTGGCCCCAGGATAAATGATTGTCATCATAGCCACAGGGGCATTTATCTCTGGCGTTTCCTGTCGGGGTGATATCAGGTAATTATAGACACCAAATCCAATCAAGATTATTAGGACAAAAAGAGTTATTTTTCTATGTAAAATAAATTGCTTAATCATAAGACCCTCCCCCCTATACATACCCGGTTCCTTCCGTGTCTATCAAGAAAGAAACACTCTAAATTAAAACAAGCCCCATCAGGCTTGTTTTTTATTATAGAATAGTAAATCATCAACTTGTGAGCCTAAGAGCACACCAACTAAGTAGGCCAATAAGCCCAAGCCTCTAATACCTTGACTACCCATAAATAATATGATGGGGATGGATCCATAAGGAATCAGTAGGGCTAGGGGCCAATAAAGGATACAAGCTAGGCCAACCTTCAGCCAGAGCTGATCTCTAATAACCACTTGTAGACTGGCATAAACAACTAATCCCATCAGTATATCACCGATATACTGGTTCAGGGGTCATGGAATATTAAACCGAACCTGGTAGGCTATGAGCAAGGCTGAGCAAGCTATTACAGGCAATACAAACTTTTTCATGAGTTTTCCTTTTCATTGAGTAGGGCATAGTGTATATGGTCTTCCCATTGACCATTGATTTTCAAGTAGCGTCTACTTAAACCTTCTTTACGGAACCCTAGTTTTTCAAGTATCTTAATTGATCGATCATTACAGGGCATAACATTACCTTCCACACGGTGGAGGTCATAGTCCTCGAATATGATTCGTAACCCCTCTTTAACCGCCTCGGTCATATAACCATAGCCTTCATGCCCCACACTCAAACTATAACCAATATAACAGGAGCAAAAGGCATTCATTACGATCTGAGAGAAATTAAGAATACCAATAATAGGTCCCTGTCCCCTTAGATAAATGAAGAGCTTAAGAGACCTCCTATCCTCATACAAGGCTCTTTCAAACTGATAAGAATCCTCCTGGATAGCTAGGGTGAAAAAATCTTCCTCCCGCATGGGTTCAAAGGCCTTAAGAAAGTCTCGATTAACTCTATAGTATTCAAGGATTTCAGATGCATCTACTTCATTAATTGTTTTCAGATCCAAACGACTTGTTTTATACATTTATACCTCTACTTTCTCCATGGCACGATGGCCCATAAAAAGACTTAATAAGGTGAAGGCCATTATAATTAAATAACCTATATAGTTGATATTTTTACCCATATTAAATAGTATCCAAACAGGGGTCAGCCAAGGGATATACCAGGACCAAGTGAAGTTAGTCAGTAGCAGCCCCAAGATAAATACCAACATATTAAAGGACATGACCAGCCATACCCGCCGATAACGGATGGTCAACCACACAGTAAAATACATAATCGGCCATGTTAAAATACTAGACATTATGGAGTAGACTAAACTTTCAAGTAACCAGGATAAACCAATGGTATCAAAGCTTACTAGGACAATAAAGAAAACGGTTGCTGCAAAGGATAGGAGAGTGACCACCAGACTCCATAGGCTCAAGAAAATAATCTTCGCCATATAAAAGGACGAACGGCTGGTAGACATGGTCCACTGTAAGCTCAAGACCTCAGTCTTGAACTCAAGAGCCATTAACTCACAAGCCACATAGGTAAAAATACACATGGCTGAAAACCTCATATTAATCCACAAAATAGCATTTACGAACTTGTAAGAATCCATATTGTAGATGTTGTCAATAAGTAATAAGAGGGAGATCCCTAGACCTAATGGTAAACCTACGACAACCATGGACCAAAACAATAAGGGGGTCCTCTTAAACTTTATCCATTCATTTTGGAGTAATATCTTCATGAATCTCTCATTTCATTTTGTATCAGGTCAATAAAAGTATTGGTTAAACTAAAGACATGAGGGTACATTTCAAGGCATTTGATTTTATGGTCAATCAAGATACCCAAGACCTTCTGCACATCTACATCTCGACTAGGAAGTATTAACTTCTCATCTTGGTCAAGGTAAGGAGCGTAACCGCAGTCTCTTAGTATCCTTAGTCCCTGGCTTGGTTTATCGATAGAAAACACCTGATAATGTTCTTCATACTCTTCCAAGAGATTTTTATCGATGGTCTTAATGATCTTACCCTTATGCATGATCAAAAGTTTATCTGCTAACCTTTCTACTTCTGTCATGATATGACTGGATATCAATATGCCTATGTTTTTTTCCCTAGCCAGGCGAATAATCACATCACAGAACAATTTTGATGTTTTAATATCTAAATCGTTCAAGGGTTCATCGAGAATTAAAATGGAGGGTTGACTCAATAAAGCTCTCACAAATGCTAGGCGTTTTTTTTCTGAGATGCTCAAGGTCTTAACCTTAGCTTTGGCCTTATCAAGTAAGTCAAATTTCTCTAAGAGTTCTTCCGTGTACATGGGTTTATGAACACCAACTACATTAGTAACAAGCTTCAAATTCTCCAAAAGACTCAAATGATCATAAAAGCCAACATTTTCATGGATATAGCCCACTCTGGGGTATATGGCTTCCTTATTGCCCCCTAAACTTTTACCGAAATAAAATACTTTGCCGCTAGAGGGTTGGCTTAAGCCTAAAATAGTTCGAATTAAAGTAGATTTTCCAGATCCATTGAGGCCCAAGAGCCCAACGATTTCCCCAGAATGAACCTTGAAGCTGACCTTGTCAACCATCTTATGTTTTTTGACTACCCTACTTACATATGAAACATCTAGAAGTAACTTATCCAAGTCTTTTCACCCTTCCATTTTTTATCAAACATGACCTGAACATAAACAATTAAGCCTATAGCCACACCAAGCATAACTGGCAGGTTTAAGAGTAGTCCTGGACTTGTGGCTGGTTTTAATACAATATACTTGGGGATACCACTAAAGAAAAAGTAATAGTCCCCAAAGAGCTGAATCAAGTAACCCGCTAGAAGGCTAATCATGAAGGCTATCATAGGATATAAGTATGAGTTAAAAATCATTACTGCCATAAAAGAAATACTAATCATAGTACAACCCAGTAAGAAAACAAAGAAGTACAGGTGGAGGTCATAAATAATGAAGGTTAGCACAGATATGTCACTGAAAATAAACCAACATACTGCAAGGGTCATAAAGACACTCATCACCATAAGGACAAGCATCCAAATGAAGGCAAACTTAATTTTCTGAGTGATTAACTTATTCTTTTTAATCGGTAAATAAAAACCTGATTGTATGCCATGAACCCCATGGTCAATTTTAAGCAAGACCATAATCAAGGCTGGAAATGTGACCTTGGCATGAAGACTGCTCAAGGTCAGTAGATTCATTTTATTTAAGTCTCCCTGGCTAAAGGTTAAGGCATCTATACTCCAGAAAAAAATCAGAAGAACTGGCAGTATACACATAGCAAGAAAGGACGCCCATAAGTAGGATGTTCCCTTAAACTTTTTTAATTCTTCCATAAGTTTAATCCCCTATCTGATTTAAGAAATAAGATTCAATCGTATCATAACCATTTTTTACCTTACGCAGACTAATTTTTTCCTTATAACACAGCTGAAAAATGGCATTTGCTGAGTCCAAGTCATCATAAACCCTTAGCTCCTGGTCCGTTAGGAGTTCATAGTCAAAAATTAGTAAGTCCTTTTCTAGGTGGAGTAATAGGCGAGGCATGTCATCTGTTTGAATCAGAATAAAACTCTTTTGTCGGTTCAAAAGTTCCTCTCTGGAAACGGTATCCCTAATATTCCCATTATGTATCATAGCAATTTTCTGACTATAGTGTACCACCTGAGCCAGGGTTGATGTCAATATTAAGACGCTTAAGCCCTCTTGTTGAGACTTTTTATTCAAATGTTCCATCATGACCTGGACTGTTAAAGAATCTAAAAATGAAAACGGTTCCTCTAAGACGACACATTCAGGTATAATCATCATAGCCCTAATGAACTTAAGCTTTTGTATGGTACCCAGATCATATTTACCAACTAATGTATCTTTGAAGCTTGTCATATTTAAAAGGTCAAAGTAGTAATCAACAGCCTCTAGCATAGCCCTATACTCCTTATAGGTCTTAAACCGCCTATAGGACTTTAAAATCAACTTCAGATTCTCATAGCCAGTCAAATTCTCGTAAAAAAACACCGACCGAGTTACCATGCCCATCTTAACCAAATGCTTATAATCTCCAGAAGAGATTTTTCTTTGCCTATACAGTACCTTGCCTTGGTCAGGACCAACGACACCACCAATAAGCTCAACCATGACCTGCGACCCCTTTTGATTTTGACATAAAAGGGTGAATATCTCCCCTGGCTTAAGAGTAAAACTCAGCTTATTCAAACTATAGTCCTTGCTTTTTTTACTAACGTTTCTGAAGATCAACTCACTCATTAAGGCATCTCTTTCAATACAGGAAACTCCACATAAAACTCAGTAAACTCATGTTCCTCACTCTTAATGTAGATCCTTCCTTGGTGTTTATCAACTAATTTTTTTGCTATTGCCATACCAAGGCCCGAGTTTGAGGAAGATAGTTTTCTAGAATCATCTACCTTAAAGAGACGTTCAAATATCATCCCTTGCTTTGCCTTAGGAATTCCCTTACCCCGGTCCCAGATAATCACTTGGTAGAAGCCATCCACTTCTTGGCTACTAATCCCCATAATCTTACCATCCTTACCATGCTGGAGGGTGTTTTTAATGATATTATGGAAGATCCGTGTCAGGGCAACTGGATCTGCATTGATCATAAAGGGCTTCAGGCCCAACTGATTGTCTAAAGTCATTTGATTTTTTTCAATCTGAGGCATGAAATCAATCAATATATGGATCAAGAAGTCATTTAAATTAATATACTCAGTGTTCATGGCAACATCATCGGCGTCAATACGAGCTATGTTAAATATCTGGTCCGTCAATTCCTTAAGGTTATTGGACTTCATTGATAAAATCTCAATGAACGACTGGGCCTCTTCTTGGGAACTTACCATCCCGTCCTTTAAGGCATCAGCATAACCAATGATAGATGTCAGTGGCGTCCTGATATCATGGGAGAGATTGGACAAGAGCTTCTTGGTGTTGGACTCCTGCTTTTCCCGCTCCACCATTAGGCCTCTATTGGTATCAATCAGCTGGTTAATCTCATAAACCAAGGGCGTAATCTCAGCATCCTTCGGTACCAGGATATTAACCCCTCTCTGTGAGTAACGATAACCCTTTAAAGACTTTAAAACCATGTCCATATGTTTCTTGTTCTCAATATTTTGGAGGTAGGCTAACATATCATAGGCTAAAATTAAATACAGACAAACAGCATAACCATATTCTCCCCTAAATAGCAGCATCGAGGCTAGAGCCAGTTCAAGACTCAAGAAAATCAAGCGAATGTGCTTCTTTCCCATCACTTATCTCCTGCTACAAACTTAAATCCAAGCCCCCAAACAGTTTGTATGTAGCGAGGATTCTTGGGATCTTTTTCTATCTTTTGCCTTAAGCGTCTCATATGAACACTCAAGGTATTGTCATCACCTATATAAGCATTTTGCCAGACACTTTCATATATTTCTCCTTTGGTGAAGATCTTGCCTGGCCTTTTTGCCAAAACTGAAAGAAGTTCATATTCCTTGATTCTCAGTTGAATGAGTTCTCCGTCAATTGTAACCGTTTCATTGGAAAAGTCGATGACCATATCCCCTGCCTCTAAAACTGATGCGGGAATCAAGGGTTGACTTAATTCTAGGTACCGACGTAAGAGAGACTTAACTCTGGCTATAACCTCTCTGATACTAAAAGGCTTGGTCATATAGTCATCGGCTCCATGCTTGAGGCCTTTTAGGGTATCTATTTCCTCATCTTTGGCAGTTAACATGATAATGGGCACATTAGAAAAAGATCTGATACTCTTACATAGGTCGATACCATCCATTACTGGCATCATCACATCGGTGATGACAAGGTCAAATAGTTCGCTATTAAAGACATCTAGTCCTTCCTTGCCATTTTCCTTATACACCACATGGTAGCCTTCAGCTTCCAAGTATTTTTTTATCAAACTGCCAATTTCTCTTTCATCTTCTACTACTAGTATATTTGATTTTCTCATTATGCCTCCATTACTTTTTTGACCTTCACTGCATCACAATAAGTATATCATAAATCAAATGACCACATGGAGGATTCCACCTAAAAAAAGAAGAGAAACACCATTTCCTCTTTTCAGATTCTTCATCCTAGGGTATGATAGTCATGGACCAGTTATGGTCTTTTTTATAGTAACTATTTATACGGAGGAATTATGACATATTTTTTATTGGGCCTCATGGGCTATCTTATCGGAAACATTCCCTGCTCATACGTGGTGGGAAGACTCTACGGTAACATCGATGTAAGAAAACACGGTTCTGGTAATGCAGGTGCCACAAATGTACTCAGAACTGTCGGAAAAAAGGCAGCATTTTTAGCCTTATTTGGAGATATCTTAAAAGGACTCATACCAGCCCTTATGGGACGTCATTTTGGCATTGAAGGAGCTATGATTGCATCAATCTGTGCGGTTATGGGTCACTGTTATCCTGTCTTCATGGGCTTCAAGGGAGGCAAGGGTGTCGCAACAGCTGGTGGTATGATCATTGGAACAAACCCGCTGATTGCCCTAGGCCTCTTCATCTATATGGTCCTTGTCATCTTCGTAACTAAGTTTGTTTCTCTGGCATCTGTTACGGCGGCCATCATCTACCCAATTGTGTGTTTCTTGATTTATGACAACCTATTTGTGTCCCTTGCTAGTAGTCTACTTGGCCTCCTCTTAATTTATAAGCACCGGTCAAACATCGGCCGCCTCATCAAGGGGGTCGAATCAAAGACAAGCCTTTTCGATAAAAAATAAGGACCTTGTAATATTCATATGCATACGATTAAATGACATCTACTTAATAGGTGTCATCTTTTGATAGAATACCCGCCTATAAAGGAGTTCACAATGATTTGGATTATCTATTCTAAGGCTGTCTTAGAGGACAGTCGACCTAATGCCCTGGGTTGGATGCAAGAAGAAGCCCAACTACTGGGACTTGATGTAGAAATAATGTTTGCAGAAGACTTTCAACTATTGACGGACCTGGACCACCAAATCCTATACCAGTATGAAAAAATCGACCTCCCCCAAGCTGCCTTTATAAGGTCCTATGACCTGAGCCTGGTTAAGCACCTTGAGGAAATGGGAGTTAAGACCTTTAACTCCTATCACGGATTACAGACCAGTCGTGACAAGTGGGCCAGCCACCTGGCCCTTGCTAGACAAGGACTATCCAGTCCAAAGACCCTCTTGCTTACACCCTCTTTCTCTTTCGAGTGGATCTGTAAAGAAGTAGGCCTCCCCTTCATCTTAAAAGACGCTTACGGTACTCATGGGGACCAAGTTCATTTAATAGAAAATAAAGAAACTTACTTAAAAATAATTTCCCACTGCCAAAAAGGACTGGCCCAGCGGTATGTTAAGACGTCTCACGGCCGTGATCTGAGGGTACATGTTATAGGAGGCCAAGTGGTCGCTAGTGTTTTACGTTACTCTGATAAGAGCTTCCTTTCCAATTATTCTCAGGGAGGTAAGGCCAAGGCTTATTCTATTGATGATAGGGCCAAAACTCTTGCCATCCAGGCTACTGAAGCCCTGGGCCTAGACTTCTCAGGAGTTGACCTTTTATTCGACGGAAAAGACTACACAGTGTGTGAGGTAAATGGTATACCTGGTTTTAGGACCATAGGTTTGACCAGTCAAGAAAATATCCCCCACATGATGCTAAAATATATTAAGGAGACCCTATGATCGGATGGATAATATACAATGGCCAGTTACAATCAGAAAAAATATATGAACTGGTTATTTGGTTAAAGGATACAGCCAAGGCCTACGACCTGAACCTTGTGCCAGTTAAAAACAACCAGCTTTTGATTTCTTATGACAATAGTTGTCAACCACAAGTCCAGCATATCAAGGACCTCCCCTTACCTGACTTTGTCATTTCATGGGACAAGGATATCCCATTGGCTAGACACTTTGAAAAGTTAGGAATTAGAGTTTACAATTCTGCCGAAGGTATTCTTGCCTGCGATGATAAGATCAAAACCTATGATTACCTTGCCAATCATGGCATTGCGAGTCCAAAAACAATCATTGCCCCCATGGTCTTTTCTAACTGCCAAATCACAGACCACTCCCTTTATCAGGGGATAGTAGATCAGCTAGGGCTTCCCTTGATCATCAAGGAGGCTTTTGGATCTTTCGGCCAGCAAGTCTACATGGTCCATAGCCTTGAAGAACTTGTGGAAAGAGTTAAAACTATAGGCCCCCGCCCCCACCTCTTCCAAGAATATATCAAGGCCAGTCACGGTAAGGACATCCGATTGAATATTGTTGGTGATCAAGTTGTTACCTCTATGATGCGAGTTTCTCAAGAAGACTTCAGGGCCAATATCACCAATGGCGGTCAAGCCAAGGCCTACCAACCCAGCCAAGAGGAAATTGCCTTAGCCCTTAAGTGCCATCAACTACTTGGCCTGGACTTTTCAGGAGTTGACCTACTCTTTTCAGACCAGGGACCCATGGTCTGTGAAATCAATGGCAATCCTCATTTCAAAAGCATCTACCAGTGTACAGGGGTTGATGTGTCTCACCACATTATTGAGTATATTATAAAGGATATGTCATGCAAGGATATTTAATTTATGATCAGAAGGACATTGAAAGAAATCAGTCTTTTATCGACTGGCTCATAGAAGAGTCAACAAAAAAAAGCATTCCTCTGAAGCTCTATGACCACACCCATGATTTCCAGCAAATTGACCTGCCAGATTATGTCATCAATCGGTCGCGTCACTATCAGATAAGCTCATATTTTGAATCTATGGGAATACGGGTCTTTAATAAAAGCCTGGTCGCTCGTCTGGGCAATGACAAACTGGCTGCTTATGAGTATTTTAAGACCTCATTGCCCCTTATGGCAACCTATCAATACCATGAGAAGATAGCCTATCCCTGCGTGGTAAAAAAAAGAGATGGCCATGGCGGCCAGGAGGTCTACCTCTTACAAGATGAAAAAGACCTGAGAACCGCCTACAAGACGGATGACTATATCTTCCAAGACTTCTCTTATCCACCTGGTCGTGACTTGAGAGTATATGTTATTAACAATGAGATTATTGCGAGTGTCTTAAGGTCAAATGACAATGATTTCAAGTCGAACTATTCACTGGGAGGGTCTATCAGCCTATATGATCTCAGCCCAGACCAAAGTCTTCGTGTCCAGGAGGTCCTTAATAGGGTTAATATTGATTATGCTGGTATTGATTTCTTATTAGATCAAAATGACAACTTAATATTCAATGAGATAGAAGATGTGGTTGGGGCACGTATGCTTTATAACCTGTCCTCTATTGATGTGGTTGACCTTCTACTCGATCATGTCAAAAGCTCTCTTTTAGAATAATAATAACTCCCAGCAGAATCCATGATTCAACTGGGAGTCTTTCATTGTCCTTTCATTTGTCTCTTAAATGAGCGACTGCTTGTAAAGCTCAGGACCATCCATAGGAACAAGCAGGCTCACGATTCTATAAAGGGGCCACCATACTCTCTTATGATAAACTACCTTTTAGTGTTTAAACGATAGGGCACTATGACGTACATAATCAAGTAACCTGCCCAGACAAAAAAGATACCAAAAGGATAACCGATAGGATCCACATTGAGGAAGAACCAAGCAAGTGAGCCTGTAATGTAAGTCAAACGTTTGACCCTTATAGGAGACCAGGCCTTGATTAGACGTGGCAAGAAACGGTAGGCCACATAAAACAAGGTCAACAAGATACCGTTGTGCAGCCAAGCATTGTTGGTCATAAATACTCGGTAGTTCTTGTGACTGATCCTGAGGGACCACTCCTCATGGGGTAGCTTGTCTAAATCCACCTCATATAAAGTGTCACTTATTTTTTTCAGCTTGATGTTGCTCTCTAAACTAAGGTTCTCATCAACAGCCACCTGGAGGTGAACCCTTGGTTCTCCCAACCAATAGTCAGCTGGTGTCATATAATATAGTAAGTCAAATATATCATTGACATACTGACCCGACCGACTAAAACTTGCAGAAGGAATATAATGGATCACCAGTGTCTGCTCTTGACCAGCCTCGAATTTCAAGGGAATTTGTGCTGTATGAAACTCACGGTCCCTAGTGGTGTAATCCTGTACAGAAGAAGGTTGCCAGTCAATGGATTCTGGAAGAGGCTCAGTATAAATCAACTGATCAATATTATCTCCGTCTACGCTTATATATCCAGTATCTGTTTCTGGTAAAATAAAGTACATGGTAGTCTCTTCAGCTAACTCACTGGTCATCTTATAGGTCACTGTGATTTCAGCAGAAATGTAGCGACTCACCTCATTATTAAGGCCTAGCTTGTATTGCCCCCTAAAACCTTCATCCTTAATCGTATACTGGATCGATTCCTCAACCAATCGAATGGATGAGTTTTCATCAATTCTAACCATGCCACTGCCATTTCCCTCTTCCTTTGTAGGCAAACCATTAGCAAAAATCGGGATACTTATGAATAGGACACATATGACTATGACGAGTATTTTTTTCATTTCAGCCTCCAATGGATTCTCTTCATCACCTAACTCCTACCTATATCTTACTATAATCTTCCATTTACATGCAATAGAGAGGTCATAATTCAATAGCCCAATCAAAGAAGGCCCCCTCGTCCTTGGATGAGAGGGGGCCTTATACTTCTATGACTTCTTTTTTAAGTGAAGGATATCCTCACAACTACGCCCATCTCTTACATAGGTAATATGAACAGTCAGTTCTTCCAGGGCATCTGAAGCTATTGAGGAATGAATATGGGAACTGGTATTAATTGATTTAACCGAGGCTGCCTTAATGATTTCTTCTTGATAAAGGACCTGCTCTGAGAAGATCAACCGTCCCTGTCGGTCATATATTTCAATGCCCCAACGGTCGCCCTTTTTTATCACCTGATCATCTAGATACTGAAACTTAAACTTGAATCGATCGTGGCGACTGGGGTAAACAGTTATTTCTCCTTGACTCATGGACCAGTTAACCTGGTCCTCAGTCATCTGGTAGTGGTAGTCATCTTTTATACCAAAGATCATGTATAGACAGGCTACAATGACCAGGCTTATGATTATTTTTCCCTTCATTGCTTAACCTACTGATTCTCAATTGCTTCTAAAATAAAAGCAACCGTATGTACAAAGTTATCATAAACATCAAAGTATACGTCCTCCTTAAGATATTGAGTCACAGACAAACTAGCAAAGAATCCTTGACCATAGCTGTAGTATTTACCATAATAAGCACCTTCTATAGCATCATAAGTCATAGGAACTTGAAGACTAGCCTTTTCCAAAGACTCAAGGTCTGCCTTTAAATGATCCTGGAGTTCTTCTAACATGGCTTGGTCCAGTGATAATATATGGTCCTCACCTTGAACTTGGATATTTAGGAAACTAATTTCGCTGCCCTCTATAAGATCATGATCATAGACAAGGGGATACTGTCCAGCCTTGTACTCATCTGTACGAATCAACTCGTATAGACCTAAAGCGTATGAAGACTGGTTGATATCTCCAACAAACTCCCCTTCACCATCAAAAATACTGTAGTAGCGTCTTACATAGCTACCATCTTTAAGCTTGTAAATGATGTTTAAGTCAAAGTAATTCGGCAGCCCCTTTCCATCAACGATTCCCTCATTAACTTTTAGTACACTCTCGATGGCTTCAGGGCTTGTATAAAAATCAACGCCATAAGCCATATAATCCTTATCTTCAATTCTTGTAATGGATGTACTTTCTCCATAATGTTTATAGAACTGGCTACGACTAGAGACCATAACACTTTCAATTTCATCAGCTTCAGGCAGGGACTGGTCTGCCTTGTTGGTCACAAAACCGATTGAGTACACAAGAATGAGGAAACAAGCCAGGTAGGTTGCTAGGAACTTATAACTCTTGAACTCAAGTTTAAATGTCTTCTCCATAATAATAGAAGCCACATAATAGACAAGACTGGCAAGCATAACAAAGGTAATCATTCTTAGGCCTGTGTTGCCTCTAGGCATGGCATAGATAAACATAAAGGGGAGAATCAAAGAGAAAATCATGGCTACGAAGTACTCGTACTTCTTATAGACAATGAAGTTACCAATTTTTTCATTTTCCCTCGTTCTTAAGAGCTGAAGATTATATAAGTAAAGTCCAGCCACTAAGGCAAACACATAAATATAATAACCTAGCCCCGCCTCATTGGCAGCCTCAAAGAAATAAATAAACTCAAGATTGATATACTTGTTTAAAAAGTCTGTTACAACTAAACTTACATTATAGGGTTGGGTTACCGACTGAATTAAAACAAGACTTAGGTTCAAAATTCCATACAAAATAAGGGGCAAGAGGTAGTTGAAAGCAGTTGCAAGGGCTGCAAACACTGTATGACCACTCAATTGACTACCTACACCAACAAGTAAAATCAGTACCAATGTACTTGGAATTATCGGAGCGAAAATATACTGAAGGTCAAAGTCAAGTATGACCGTAAGGACCATTAAAATACCTTGGAAGACCATGGCGAAGGTCAGGTTAACCAAAAAGACTTGATTCATTCTTTGCAGCTTATTGATGGGCTTCGATGAATAATATGAAAACTTCCTGGCATCGTGAAGGTAATTAAAGTCTATTAAGGTACTAATAACTGTAATGACAGTAACAACAAATGATCCTGTTATGATGAAGCCATCTGAGATAGAGGTTTCTAACAAAAGGGGGATCATGAATAGAATGATTGCCAAAATTAATCCTGTTAAGAGGGCCCAAGATTTCTTTTCACCAAGGGTCTTCTTAAAGAGTTTAGTATTATACATGATAGCTTTCATTTCCATAACCTAAACCTCCTAACTCTGAAATAAAGACTTCTTCTAAGTTCATCTGTAATACTTCGAATAAGATGATCTTATACTTCTTATGTAGATCTTTTTTGAAGGCATCCACATCACCTCTTACTACCAAGAAGTGCACTCGACCGATTTTCTTGTCTTGCTCTAAACTGTATAAGTCACTGGTCAAGCCATGGTAGTCTCCATCCTCGAGGGCAAACTGAACCCGCTTGCACTGGTCCTTAAGTCCTTCGATAGACTCTTCTTTAACCACATAGCCCTGGTGGATGATGGCTACCTTATCACAGATGTTATCCAGCTCGATTAAGGCATGTGATGAAATCACAATGGTTAACTTGCTATCCATAACTTCTTCTAATAAGACCTGCCAAAACTTCTTTCTGATAACTGCATCTAAGCCATCAACAATCTCATCCAATAAGATGAGCTCACACCCACTTGCTATGGCCAGTATAAAAGCCGCCTGCTTTTTTTGCCCCTTAGACAATTGTCTTAGCCTTCTGTCACGAGGCAACTTAAAGTAATCCAGTAAGGACTCAAACTTCTTCTTATTGGCCTTTGGATACATGAGACACTCATGATCAAATAAATCATCAATGGTGTACTGAAGGGGAAAATATAAATCATCTTGAACATAGTATATTTCATCATTGTTTACATAGGACTTGATCGACTTGTCCTTGTAAGTGATTTCTCCTTCATCTTCCTTATAGATGCCCATGACATGTTTAAATATAGTTGTTTTACCACAACCATTGGAACCTACAATCCCGTAGATATTCCCCTTCTCTACATGCATGTCAATGCTATTAAGAATCTGGGCCCTAGCAAAGGTTTTCTTCAATCCCTTAATCTCTAACATTTGAACTCTCCTTTAATATCTCTCCTACTGCTGACTGAATCTCTTGACTTGAGATTCCGAAATTCAACCATGTTTCAATCGCTTCCTTCAAGACTCTATTCAAATTCTTCTGGTAGAGTTCTTTTACTTCCTGGTAATCCTTAACAAAGTTTCCCTTGCCTGGCTTAGAATATATAAATCCATCTTGGTCCAAGGCCTTGTAGGTCTTCTGGATGGTATTAGGATTAATTCTAAGTTCGAGGGCCAGTTCGCGAACTGAAGGTAATTTCTCATGTTCAGGCATCACTTTTAGTACAATCAAGTTTAAAAGACCGTTGTAAACTTGCTGATAAATTGGCATTGTACTACTCTCATTAATCTGAATCACTTGTACACCTCCCACTGTACTACTTTATATCATACACTAACTGTATGATATACCCTAATACAGTATGTGTCAATAATTTCAAATGAAAAATTTTCTTAACAATTCCTAGTAAAACACTTGGAATTGCTTGATTTTAATTCTCAATTAGTTTTCTGACAATTCTGCCATTTCGTTAAAATATATACAAACTTTCTTTCATATCCTATACTGTAGAAAAAGGATACTATTAAAGTATAGTTAGGAGGTTCTATGAATTCTCAGTTTAAAAATGGTATTGTATTAGGCCTGGCGCTATTCGCAATGTTCTTTGGTGCAGGTAATCTTATATTCCCTACTTCTGTAGGACTAAATGCAGGAAACAACTGGTTTTTAGCCATGTTAGGTTTTCTTGCCACTGGTGTGGGTTTACCCCTATTAGGTGTCTTTTCGGTCATTAAGATTGGCGGAACTCTCAAGTCTTTCTCAAAAAAACTGGGTGGTATTTTCTCAAATGTATATGGTGTAACAGTTATCACGTCTCTTGCCCTCGTTGCAATCAGTCGGACAGCAGCCACTACATTCGAAATGAGTATTCAACCCCTGGTTCCAGATTTTTCACCAGTGATCAGCTCCATCATATTCTTTGCAATCACTCTGGTCATGGTCATTAATCCCAGTGGCATTATTGATAGAATAGGAAAAATCTTAACACCTGTCCTCTTAACCATGTTATCTATAATTATTGTAAAAGGCATTATCGATCCAATTGGTAATCCTGTACATGCCCTAGAAAGTACTCCCTTCTCAAATGGCTTCTTTGGTGGCTACCAAACAATGGATGCCTTGGGATCTGTTATCTTAGGAGGAATCATCATAGGTTCCCTAATTGAAAAGGGATACACAGACAAGGTGAGTCAAAGGAAAGTCGCTAGAACAGCCATTCTCATTGCAGGTGCAGGCCTAGCTGCGGTATACGGCGGTCTCCTCTATCTAGGAGCAACTTCATCTGGAGTCCTATCAGCAGACTTATCTCGTACAGACTTAACCATTCAAATTGTCCAACTGGTCCTAGGTAATACAGGTAAGATTATTTTAGGCATTTGTGTAGCCTTTGCCTGCTTAACAACTTCTGTTGGTTTAACCGCTACAGTCGGAGATTACTATCAAGACCTGACTAAAAACAAGATCAACTACAAGGCCATCGTCATTCTTGTTAGTGTTTTATGTGCTATCATCTCTAACTTTGGTGTTGATACCATTGTTAGTCTGGCTACACCACTTCTAATCGCTATATATCCTGTCACAATTGTACTTATTGTACTCAACCTACTTAGCGATAGAATCCCACCTGTAAGCGTAAGAGCCAGTGTTATTGGTGCATTTTCAGTCAGCCTATTTGATGGCCTAAAGGCGATTAACATCACAATAGACCAGGTTGATGCCTTTATCCAACAATTACCTCTTGCAGATCAAAACTTTGCCTGGATTTCCCCAGCCCTACTGGGTCTAGTCATTGGTTATGCCTTAGACTTTGCTAACAAGCCCAAGTCAACGACTAAGCCTAAAAATAGGAAGGCCATCAAGGCCACCTAAATCCATATTAACTTATGTTATGATTACCATTAAATAATACAATAGACTAGGCTACTAAATTAGTAGCCTAGTCCCTATTTTAAGCTTGACATCCCTGTGATAAATTTATATAATATTCCAGTAGTCAAGAATAACTTGACTCAATATATAACTTGGGAGTGGATGAGTGCTGGTGTGCTCTCTGGTCTTCAAAACCAGCTTGAGGTGTTAGTAGCATCTTAGGTGGGTTCGATTCCCACGCATTCCCGCCAAGCGCAGTTTTACGAAAGATTTCAGTATGTTTACTGGAATCTTTTTGCTTTT
>Ga0070725_10000063_pt1 | contig 105523 bp, 96 predicted proteins | sample tdDd002_FD_69781 | JGI IMG/M metagenome (GOLD analysis project Ga0070725, IMG submission 69781) | Marine sediment microbial communities from the Atlantic coast under amendment with organic carbon and nitrate - tdDd00.2 | ecosystem: Environmental > Aquatic > Marine > Coastal > Sediment | place... | reverse complement strand
GATGTCATTGACGATCTGATTGTTTCTAAGTATTCCCTATGTTTTGAAGCTGGTACCCTGGTAACGACTCAAAGAGGCTTAGTAGCTATAGAGAACATACAAGTCGGAGATCAGGTATTATCAAGAAACATGTTAACAGGTGAGAATGAGTTTAAGCCTGTTCTACAAACTTTTGTGAACGAGAAAAATGAGTTCATTCGTGTTCATGTGAATGGAGAAGTGATAAAGGCAACTCCTGAGCATCCATTCTATGTAGTTGGTAGTGGCTTTACACAAGCATCAAATCTTCAAGAAGGCATGACTCTTATGCTTTCTACAGGTGAATATGTTATAATAGATCAACTAGAGAATGACCTAAAAGATCATCTGGTGAACACCTATAACTTCAGTGTCAAAGATAATAATAACTACTATGTAGGATCACAAGGACTCTTGGTGCATAACTTATGTAGTATTGAAGATTTAACAAGTGATAAGATACAAATAGATGCAAATTGGTACAGAGACTTTGATGTATTAATGGAAAGAGGTGAAATCAAGAAGGAACATATCGATGCTATTAGAGAGAAACTTAATGGCAAAGTTGGAGCTGATTTTGATAAGGTAATGGATCAGTTAGATATCCTTGAGGGGACGAGTAAAATTGATTCGTATCTAGATGACATTTTTGATGCTACAGGAACAATCAACAAAGCAAAAGTTGATGAAGTTGTGACGATTGCACGTAATGGCGATTTAACACCTGATGAGTTAGCTGATTTAATAGCTAAGCTAGAAGCGAAAGCTGATCCTGAATTAGCACAAAGCATTTTTGAGTTAAAAGCTAGCAAATGGTGGCATCCAGAATATGTTGACAATTTAGATGGTACTCAAATGATTTTAGGAATTAAGCAATCTGCTGAAGGACTTTCAACATTAGGTAGTGCAACACGTTCCACAGCAATGACTACTGGATTAGATTGGGTTGGTGAAGGCTATAAGGAAATGCTTGATGGCGCAGGTAATCTGATTGGATACAGCTCAGCAGATGGAATGAAAGCTTTCAGAATTCAGTTTAAAAATGCAGAAAACATGTGGAGAGCAAACTTTACTGAGAATATTAAGGTAATGACGCAAGGTGGCGAGACAATAAAGCAGTTGAAAAATGTGCATATTGATATTTTAGATTAGGAGGTTATATGCTAATAATTAAAGCCTTAACAAAGGTGTTTGAAGACTGGGGTGAAGATGAGAGTGATTTTTTCGTATCATATCAAGTTGATATTGGACTGAGTGAAGTAGAATTTTCATCAGACATGTTTTCGTTTGATGTGATTAGTCCCAATAGATTGGCAGGGATACTAAAATCAGATGTTCTTAGATTTGGTAAAGGTATGATATTAATGAATGATTTTAATCAAAAAGAAGTTGAAAATAAAGTAAATGAGTTGCTCGGTTTATGTGAGAAATTAGACGAAAAAGATGCTTACATGAATATCTCAAAATATCTCCGATGGGAAATGGAAAGTTTTACATTGGATGGTTAACTAGCTTCATTATTAGCGTTAAACTAACTGCATAAACAAATATAAGAGTGGTGGAGTTGACAATCATAGTCGTTCCATCACTTTTTCTATTTTTGCTGAAATAAATCACACTGCATAATCTAAGTTCTGCAGTCAGTGACATGAGAGTACCATCAGAAACAAACAGAAAGTAGATAAAAACGGTTCCGATTGGATAGTGGGGACAATCCAAAGGACATGAAATAAAACCACGATAAAAGATGAATAAAGAGTAAAGAGACCAATGGTGACAATACCATTGGTTTTTTCTTTGAGAAAGGAGCCATACATGAACTACATTGAAACATTTGAGTCATACCTCAGAGAGCAAGGAAAAGCAGAAAAGACCATTCAAAGCTACACAGGAGACACAACTGGTTTTATAGCCTACATGGCATCTAAATCATTGTCATTCGATGGTAGTCTCAACAGATTCATCATGAACAGCTACAAGAGTCACCTCATCAAGGAGAACTACAGACCAACGACCATCAACAAGAAGTTGAACAGTCTGCAAAGTTTCAATGACTTTCTCATTCATGAAGGCTTCATGACAGACAAGGTTGTGGAACTGGGACGAGATAGAATCAAGATAGCAAAAGGGTCTGAAAAACCTGTAGAGGTCTATTCAGAGGAAACAATCGAATCACTTTTCTTTCATTTGGAGAAGGTAAAAGACATTCGAGATAGAGTCATTGTACAACTGCTTCTGTTCACAGGTGTAAGGGTCAGTGAACTTTGTAGTATCAGAATCAAGGACATAGACTTTCTGTCTCATCATCTCAAGGTCATTGGTAAAGGTGGTAAGTACAGAGAGATTCCACTAAAAGCAGAAGTCGTAGAGACCATCAAAATGTACCTCTTGGAACGTAGAAAAAGCAAGCATTTTCAATCGGAGAATCTGCTTCTTGGACAGCGTGGTGCTCTGAATAGAGATGCCATCAACAGGGTTCTCACTAGAATCACCAAACAAGCAAAGCTCAAACAGAAACTGAAACCACATGCTTGTCGTCACACCTTCTGTACATCGCTCGTTTCAAAAGGCGTACCACTCACAACAGTCAGTAAGCTTGCTGGTCATGCATCCATAGAGACGACAGCAAGATTTTACATAGGTTGTAGTAGACAAGAGAAAATCAATGCAGTAAACATGCTGTGAGAGGGGGAGTAAATGATCATCATCACTAATTGGAATGAAATAAACACAAGTAACATCTCAGTTGGTCTCAAATCAGACATCAAGAGATTCTTCAAGGAACTGGTACATGACAACATGGGAGAAGACCACCTAACCTACGATTTCACTGAAATCGGCAAGATAGCCATTCTCGAATCAACAGATGACATCAATCACTTGCCTGAGATTGGCTTCTACAATGAAACCATCTTTCTCTTGGATTCTACCATAGAGTTTGTTGAAGATGTTTTCATAGAAGATAGTAACTACTACAGACTCACAATACTTCTCAACGATGCAGAAGGTGTAGTCCTGTACATCAACAGAGAGTGTAAAAGACAAGACATAGAATCATGGATTCAAAAGGAGAGAGGAGAATAAGATGGGAGAAATCACAAGACTATTAATCGAATTGGCAATAAAGGTAATAGAAGAAGCAGCAAAAGAGGGGACTAAACTACCAGTGAAGTCAAATGTTAAGAAAATTTAATAACTTCCGATACAAATGTGTGTTTCCAATGATTGCACGGATAATTGGGTGGTTCAAATTCCATATATTGGAAAACTTTTCGAGCCCATACTACAATGCCTAAACCGATTCAAAAGTTTTAAGCCCCGAATTTCAATGCCTAAACAGAATTTGCCAATACCCTTCAAACCCTGTAAACTGAGGGCATTCATGAATAAGTAACAGGTGTACACCTCCCTAACACAACTAAGGAGGAAATAGAAATGGCTATGAAAAATGAGTTAAGAATTGAAGGTATGAACGAGGAAGAAAAGGCGCTCTATAATCTAGGGTATTTCTTCAACAAGGATGGAAAATTGAAAGGTCTCAATGCTAATAGGTTTGGAAGATACATTGAGAGAAACTACAATTTTCTCTATAGAAATGGTGTTGAGTTTGACTACTTTGAGGATGGTGTTTGGCAGAAGATTTCTAAGGATGCGTTTTCTCAACTGCTCTACGATGAGCTAGAAAGTGTGAGACCACACCTTTGGAAGACATCCTACGAAAGAGAAGCACTGGCTGTTCTAAAAAGAATACTTTACACCAAGGTAGACTTCAACAGTAATCGAAATCTCATCAATCTACAAAATGGCATGTACAACATCGATACCCATGAACTGCTTGAGCATGATTTGGAGTTCTATAGTTCGGTACAACTACCCTATGCCTACGATGAAAATGCAGAATGTCCTCGCTTCGAGCAATTCTTGGATGAAGTCTTCGAAGGGGATGAAGAGAGAATCTCAAAGGCACTAGAATGGCTAGGCTACTGTATGACTGTAGAAACACAGGCTCAGAAATCACTGATTCTGTTCGGTGGTGGTAGCAATGGTAAGGGGGTCTTCTCAGAAGTCATGACCAAACTTGTTGGGAAGGAGAATATTTCCAATGTTCCACTTCTTGACCTAGGGACGGACTTCAACCGTGTTCAACTCTACAATAAAACTGTAAACATGGCAGGAGAGAATGAAGTTGGTAAGAGTGGTTTCAACAGCCAGTACTTCAAGACCATCATTGGCGAGGATACCATAACAGCTGCTCATAAGGGAGTTGATGGATTTTCATTCAAACCCTTCTGTAAGCTAGTGCTGACTTTCAATAATCTACCCTTCACGATGGATAAATCAGATGGCTACTTCAGAAGATTGGACTTTCTTCCCTTCACTAAGCATTTCTCTGAACATGAGAAGGATCCATTTCTTCGTGAAAAACTCATAGATGAGATTCCAGGCATCTTCAATCTTGCAATGAAAGGTCTGGCAAGACTTCAGAGCAATGGTTTCAGATTCACTAAATCAGAGGTCAGTGAGAAGCTTCTTAATGAGTACAAAGAGGAACTGAGTCCGATGATGCAATTCTTCAATCAACGTGTCACAGCTTCAGAAGATGGCGATAGAGTTGAGAACCAAAAGGTGTATAATGCCTACATAAGCTGGCTCAAGGAAAATGGATACAAGTCCCATGCCAATCTCACAACAAAAGCTTTCTGGAGGGAATTCAGTGAAGAAGCAAAGAAACGACAGATAAAAATCAAATCGAAGCATTCAGGAGAATGTAGGTACAGGACTGGCTTCAAGCTTGAAAAAGAGTACATCTAAAGAGTTGGTCACTTCTTGGGAACTTCACAATTCAAGCTTTTCAGTCAATTCAATAGATTGGTAGCTTGGGCACTTGGGAAGGTCAATTTTGGAGAGTTTTGTTTGAAAAAAATTCATTCATAAGTTTTCAAGGCAACCAAGCCCCCAAGCAACCAAACCCAGTAAAATCAAGAGATACATCAAATGTTGGAAGTAACCAACTCTAATCAAAGCAACCAATGTGACATCACATTGTAAATACATTCAATCGTAATAAAACCATCATCAAAGATATATTATATTCTTGATGATTCCACATAGGAATAAGCGTTGTCAAAGGCAACATTTCCAGAATAAACGGACTGGCTTTCGTCCCCATGCCCTGCACCAGAACCTTGGTGTAGAAGGCTCGAATCTGAGGTTGCCGACGTACACGCTGGAGAGGAGTAATACATGACAATACCAAAGGAATACCAAGAAAAGCTAAGTCAAGCATACATAGGCTTGGACTTGCATAAGTTCACACATACAGCAGTGACAATGGACTGTTTTTCAAATGTTCTAGATACACATGAGTTTGAGAATAAACCATCTGAGTTTGTGAAACTTGTTGAAAGAATCAAGAACAAGGCACAAGGTAAAACCCTCATCTTTGGACTAGAAGATGTAGGGGGGAATGGTCGATCACTTGCTGTCTACCTAAAGAATCAAGGCTTTGTAGTCAAGGAAGTGAATGCAGCTCTTGCGGCTGGATACCGAAAAGGAGATGCTCAGTATAAGAAGAGCGATGCTCATGATGCTAAGTGTGTAGCAGAGGTCTTGTTGCATAAACTGGATAGACTGCCAGATGCTAATCCACAAGACTTGCACTGGACACTTAGCCAATTGGTGAATAGAAGAAATCTTCTCATCAAGGGTCAAACTACAATCACCAATCAACTTCAAGAGCAATTGAAACATCATTTCCCTAGCTACAATAAGTTCTTCTCTAAAGTGAGAGGGCAGACTGCTTTGTTCTTCTGGGAAACCTTTCCTTCACCAGTTCATCTAAAGGGGGTGTCTGTAGAAGCATTGGCAGAGAAGCTGAGAGGGGCAAGTCACAATACAATGTCCACGAGAAAGGCAAAAAACATACTTCAAATCATCAAAAGCGATGGTGAAACCACCACTGAGTTTCAAGAAGAAAGAGATGAAATTGTGAGAAGTCTGGTTCGACAACTGAGATACCTCAAAACTGAGATTGCATCCATTGAGACAATCATGGAAAAAACAGAGCAGAAGCTCGGGTACCAGCTCAAAAGCATGCCAGGTGTGGATACGGTCACCTCTTGCGATCTCATTGCAGAGATTGGCGACATTCACAGATTTCGGAGTGCAGACAAACTAGCTAAGTTTGCAGGCATAGCACCTGTGAACTTCTCCAGTGCTGGTAAAGGTAAGGATAAAGTTTCAAAGCAAGGGAATAGAAAGCTTCATGGCATCTTCTACTTCCTAGCTGTTCAGCAAGTACAGGTTTCAAGAGGAAGTAAAATCCCTCGTAATCAAGCATTCTACAACTACTACAAAAAGAAGATGGAAGAAGGTAAATCCAAGGGTCAAGCACTAGTCTGTGTCATGAGAAGACTGGTCAACATCATCTTTGGGATGATGCGATCAAAGAGTGCGTACAGAATGCCCTTAGTAGAGATGCCTAAAAAGCAACAGAATTTGGTAAATGAAAAGGTAGCATGATATAATAGTGGCAATGGTTTCATGACTGTTGCCATTGTTTTTCTCAGACGACAGTACAACATCTGAGGGGATGAGTAATCTTATATCTGATGCTGATAGACTCAAAATTAATGGTTGGAAGTATACACCTTCAGATGATTTATATGTTAAATACAAGCATGTATATGACAATCCAGATTATTATGACCAAGTGACTGGAAATATTCATTGGCCTACTAACGATGGTTTCTTAGATGGAACAATGAAAAACATCCCTGTTGATGAAAACGTAGTATTTAAGAGATATGGTGAATCAACAGGAGAATTTTTGGGAAATGCAACAGATTCGTTTGAGTCACGAGCATTAGCTCCACATAGTGATAGTGCGAATCAATATTTCTATAGACCAACAGAACAGTTTGAGATAACATCTGGTAAGGCTGCTCCTTGGTTTGGTAGTGATGGTGGTGCTGACCAATTTGTTAAGTATAAGCCTGATGGTAGTAGATACTCAATAGATGAGCTGATAGATTTGGGCTTACTAGAGGATATAACTGATAAGGTAAAAAGTGGAGAGGTGATTATCAATTAATATTGAAAAATATTTAAATAGGAAGAAGTATTTTGTAAGTAAAATAAAATCTGAAATAGATGTATGTCACATTGAAAATGGATTAGCAAATCAAGAAAACTTCATAAGAGTAATTCTTACCAATGGAACGTATGAGGTTTGCATCTTTTCACGAGATAACAAAAAGAAAATTGGGCTGTTTAAAGATGAGCTGATGGCTACAGCTGTAGTTTTTGTTCTATGTCACAAACTTTTTGAAAGACCAGAAAGGAATAATGATTTAGAACGATTAAAAAGTGCAGCAAGTTCTCGTGACTTCAATAAGATGTCAAAAGCAATCGAAGCTGAATGTAGGTCAAAATTCTTCAGTTTGGGTCAATACAAAGATAAGTCAATTTGTATGATTGAAGAAAACGAATGCTATAAAGTAATCTATAAAAACAGTAATTTTGAGAAAGTGATTTTAAGTGGTGTTGGGCTAAACAGGGCAGCACTTGTAACAAGAAATTACGCATGTTTGCTTCAAAATTTCGATAGTATATATAAGTGGCTATTGAATGAACTTAGAGTGAGTAAAACTAATTACTCATCATTATTGGAGTACTATTTATTCTAGTTAATACTAGAGAAATAATGGTGGTAGAATTGACCTTGAAGTCGTTCTACCACCTTTTTCGTAGTATAATCATATAAGAACTGACTACAATTCTACATCTGAGGGGAAGAGTAATCTTACAGGAACAGTTTGGGAGGGAATAAAAGCTACTCAATCTGCTTACGATGGAACAGTATTACCAATATCTTTTGAAATAGTAACTGAGAGTGAAAGTTAATGGGTTAGTGGTGCTGGTACTAAACATATGAAAGATGAAATACTTTCAATGATAAATAAAAAAGGAGATATTCCTGGATTTGACCCTGCATTGTATACTCAAAATTTACTAGATGATTTCTCAGGAGCACTTAGCCAAGCTACAAAAGATGGTTATGTACTAGATGAAGTATTCACTGTTGGTAATTGGGAATTGATTGTAGGACCACCAAAAGAGGAAGGTCTATTACCAGCTGTCTATCATGCTGTGTTTAAAGGATGGGGCCAGTAATAAGAGGAGGTAACAATGAAGATAAAAGGTTTTAGCGATTTTCTCGAATCAGAAGAAATAGGATTTGATTTATATGTACCGATTGATATAAAATGGGGTAGCTGGGATGAAATGAAGGCAAGTTCAATTTACTATAGGTTTGGTAATTTGAAATGTTCATTACTGGAAATAAGTATAAATTCAGTTTCTGGTTTATTACGCTCGTTGACTTTGGTTCTTTTTAAAGAGAATGTTCATGTTTATTCGCATGACTTAGAAATTGATGAGGAATCTGATGAAGGTAAAATACCTGTATTCTTTACTGATGGTATAAACCAAAATATTCAAATAGATGCAACTAAATATTTGGAAGTAGAATTGTATAATGATGGTATTAGTATCAACCTAAGCAATGATTCATTAAATCGAGTTTACAGAACTGGACGTACCTATATATGTGTCAATGATTTAGATGAGATTGTTTCTGTGAAAGTAACTTCCCTAAATGATAGGGAAATGAAGATGCTAAGGAATACTTTTTAACCTTTTTAATTGTTATTGAATTAACTAATACATAAAAATTGGCAAATCATTCAAAAACTAAAGTGATGGAATTGACAATCATAGTCGTTCCATCACTTTTTTCGTTTTTGTAAGATGAAATCTGACTTCAGAACAGTGATTCTGTAGTCACTCATACGAGAGTAATATCAGAACCAAACGGAAAATAGTGAAAAATGGTTCTAATTGGAAAATGCCATTGATGCAATGGATAAAGTTGAAGATCGTTTCAGTAATTTTGATGGCTACATTGATCAAAACTTAGAGAATCTATTGGATGCTTCTGGTGAACTGATAGAAAAGAATAGAAATGAGTTCATAAACGCCCTAAAGAGTGCTGAGTTAACCAGTGATGAAATCTGTGATGTTGTCAGAAAAGTTGCTGCAAATGATGCAATAGATACCAATCAGTTCTTACAAGGATTTACCAATGATGAGATAGAAGACTTAATCAAACGGATTGATAACACAGATGGCGTATCGAAGGATGTCATTGACGATCTGATTGTTTCTAAGTATTCCCTATGTTTTGAAGCTGGTACCCTGGTAACGACTCAAAGAGGCTTAGTAGCTATAGAGAACATACAAGTCGGAGATTATGTATTATCAAGAAACATGTTAACAGGTGAGAATGAGTTTAAGCCTGTTCTACAAACTTTTGTGAACGAGAAAAATGAGTTCATTCGTGTTCATGTAAATGGAGAAGTGATAAAGGCAACTCCTGAGCATCCCTTCTATGTAGTTGGTAGTGGCTTCACACAAGCATCAAATCTTCAAGAAGGCATGACTCTTATGCTTTCTACAGGTGAATATGTTATAATAGATCAACTAGAGAATGACCTAAAAGATCAGCTGGTGAACACCTATAACTTCAGTGTCAAAGATAATAATAACTACTATGTAGGATCACAAGGACTCTTGGTGCATAACTTATGTAGTATTGAAGATTTAACAAGTGATAAGATAAAAATAGATGCAGATTGGTACAGAGACTTTGATGCATTAATGGAAAAAGGTGAAATCAAGAAGGAACATATCGATGCTATTAGAGAGAAACTTGATGGCAAAGTTGGAGCTGATTTTGATAAGGTAATGGATCAGTTAGATATTCTTGAGGGAGCGAGTAATCTTGTTGCAAACATATCTGATGATATGGGACAGAAAATCTTATATGGTGCAAGAAAAGCAGAAGGTAAGAATGCTCTAATTGGAGGACACTCAGCTAAACTTTTAGATAACCCAAATGTTGCTTCAGAGATATTAAGGAGTAATCCAGATGGAACTAAATTTGTTCAATTTACAACACAATTTGCTGATGGTAGTTTATCAAAACTTAAGAAAAGTACTCTCTTCCCTGAAAGTTGGACAGATGATGCTATTTTACAAGCTGTGAAACAAGTTGGAGAAACGCCTAGTATAGGAAAAAGAGTTAGTGATGGAGTTACTCTTCATAGAGGATTTGTTAATGGCGTTCAAGTAGAAGTTATGAAAGTTGGTGATGCTGTAACAAGTGGGTATCCTACTGGTGGTGTTATAACTGATTTGCTTGCAGGATTTGAATAAAAAATGAGGAGTTAGATTATGTACAAAAAATTTGATGAGTATCTATCAGGATTCTTCACTGATGATTACTGGTATGATGAAGGAGTATATTTTGCTCAGGGATTACTAGAGAAATTTAATGATGATGACTGGAATGAATTAGTTAATAGTATTCTATCAAAGTCTATTGAATGGCAATCTCGATATGTATATTGCATTGATGAAGGTATTGACAATGAAAATGTAGTTAAGAGTTTAATCATGTTATCTGAGGTTGAGAGTGATGACTTGTTTATTAATGTTATTGATTCTCTAAGATGTATTATGAGTTCAGAAAACATGAAATTTGTAGAGATAAATAGTACTCTCAGAAGAAGAATTGAAGAGCTCACTCCACAATGTGGTATTTCTACAAAAAAAATATTGGAAGATTTTAGAGTGAAAATTCATAAATAAAAATTCTATTCTGATTCTATATCACTACATTAAGTTTCGAATTCTAACTTCAAAAAATAAACACAAAGTGGTGGAAATGACAATCAAAGTCATTCCATCACTTTTTTCATAGTATAATTGTAAAAGAACTGACTGCAGTACAACATCTGAGGGGACGAGTAATCTTATATCTGAAGCCGATAGATTAAAGTTAGACAGTTGGAAGTATAAACCATCTGATGAACTTTATCTTAATCATAAGAAGGTGTTTGATAACCCTAATTATTATGATCAAGCTACAGGTTCAATCAAATGGCCAGTAAATGATGGGTTTGAAGGGGTTGCTAAGCAGATTAAATTGTCACCTGGTACACGTATTGATAGATATGGTTTTGAAAAAGGTACATTTGTATCGCCTGAAGGTATTCCATATGGACAACGTTCACTTGCACCTGGAACAGAGTTAAAGCCATACCATGTATATGAGGTTGTGAAACCAGTTGATGGCATGGGAGGAAAGATTGCTCCGTTCTTCGATGAAGTTGGTGGTGGAACTCAATACAAGTTGGCAATGACTATTGAGGAATTACTTGAAGGTGGATATATCAAGGAGATATTCGAATAATGAACACAAAAAAATTAAATGAAATGCTACAAGAATTAAATATTCCAAGAGATGCATACTCTTTACAGGGAGGGTTTCCAAATGAAGCATTCTGTATAGGCGTAGTTAATGGAAAGTGGGAAACGTACTATAGCGAAAGAGGAAATAAAACGGGTCTTAAATCATTTGAAAATGAGAACGAAGCGTGTGAATATTTCCTGGCATGGATGATAAGAACATTCAAAAAATAAAGCTCACTATCAAGGATGTAATTTCGTATAAAGCTAACTGCGTTATGTTACTAAAACCTGTGGCATTAAAGTAGAACAAGAGTGGTGGAAGTGACGATAATTGTCGATCCATCACTTTTTTCATAGTATAATTGTAAATGAACTGACTGCAGTTCTACATCTGAGGGGACGAGTAAATATGATGGTATTGTCAAGAGAAAACCTGTATCAGCAGATGTAAATAAAGTCGATCAGCAGATGGGTTCATTCAAGTCCTAGAAGAAGGAGTAGATGTATTTCAGATTTTTTTGAGTAAAACTGAGATGTATTAAATCAAAAAATAAGTGATAGTTAGGCCGACGTGTCTTTCTATCGCTTTTTCTTTTGGGTGGGACATATAGTGCCTAGCGTATTTTTATCATTTAAGTTATTGCTACTGGTTGTATGTTATTGAGTAGTTCTGTAGGTACTATGGTAGGCTTGAATAGGGAGTAGGATGAAGGCTATCATGTGGACATGGGCTAGTGGTCCTGTAGAGGAGTTAATTCAGATTATACATAGAAGTTTTTAATAGTAGTTTGATATAAGCATTTAAAAAGTTAATAGACTACCTAGGTAGTATAAAAAAATTCAATTTCAATTGTAGCCTAAAATAGTATATGATACTCGTAGATTAAACAACTTGATTTTAGGAGGAAGAATGAAAAGATTTATATTATTAATTACAGTGATGGCTTTGGCTTTAACAGCTTTCATTGCTTGTGAAAATGAAAAAACTAATGAGAATGGAAAAGAAGAACAAACTTTAATTTTGGGTGGTATTCCTGATCAAAACTCTGCAAAGTTAACAGAGCGTTTTAGTGAATTAGCTGCTCACATTGAAGAAGTAACTGGTATCAAGACAGAGTATTTACCATCAGCAGACTATTCAGCTCTTGTAACTGGATTTGGTCGTGAAGAAGTTCATTTAGGTTGGTTTGGTGGCCTTACTGGGGTTCAAGCCAGAGAATTAGTGGATGGGGCTGAAGCCATTGCTCACAGACCTAGAGATGCTCAGTTTGAATCTGTATTTATTGCTAACAAGGCCTTAAATGTAGAATCATTAGAAGACTTAAAGGGGCTTTCGTTCACATTTGGTTCAGAGTCTTCAACATCTGGTCACTTAATGCCTAGACACTTCTTATTAGAAAATGGCATTGATGCAGACAAGGACTTTGCAGGTGCTCCTAACTACTCAGGTTCACATGATAAGACTTGGGCTCTAGTAGAAGCAGGATCATTTGATGCAGGTGCCCTAAACATTGCTGTTTGGGAAGCGGCTGTTGAATCAGGTAGTGTAGACTTAGACAAGGTTGATGTATTCTATACAACACCTTACTACTATGACTACAACTGGACAGTAGGTAATGTGGATGAAATCTTTGGTCAAGGTACTAAGGACAAGATCAAGGAAGCGCTTTTATCATTTGGTGAAGCTAATCCAGAAATGATGGAGCTTTTCAAGGATAGCTCATTTGTTGAAACAAACAACGCAAACTATGATGCAATTAAGGCTGTAGCAGAAGCTTTAGGTATTATTAAATAGGAGCACATATGATTGAGCTAAAAGATGTCAGCTACCAGGTTGGCAAACAAAGAATACTTAATCAGCTCAATATCCAAATAAAAGATAAAGAAAAAATTGCCCTCATCGGTCCTTCCGGTGCGGGCAAAAGCTCTTTATTGAATCTTTTATCGAAACGGATTGAGCCATCGGCTGGTGAGATTAAGTTAAAGGGTCGTCTCATACAAGACATTAGGGGGAAAGAAATGAGCCATACCTTGGGTATGATTACTCAATCTTTTGACTTGATTGAGGCCCTGTCGGTTAAGTCTAATATTTACGTGGGTCAGTTCAGGAACTGGTCCTTAATCAAGAGCTTGTATTACATGGTGAGCAAGTCCTTGACCATCGATTCGATCTTAAAGGCTGTAGGCCTAGACAAGATGGGAGGGAAGATATCTAGCCAGCTGTCAGGTGGAGAAAAGCAGAGGGTGGCCATTGCCAGGTTGATTTTTCAGGATCCTGCCATTGTTTTAGCAGATGAACCCATCGCTTCCTTGGACCCTACCCTGTCTGGTAGCATCATCAAGCTATTATTAGAAACCAGTCAAGACAAGACCCTGGTGGTGAGTCTCCATCAACAGGACTTTGCCCTGAATCACTTTGATCGAATTATCGGTATGAAGGAGGGAGAGGTTTTCTTTGACCGACCATCTAATGAGGTAGACCAAGCGCTCTTAGACCGCCTTTATGAGAGGTCATCATGAATAAAAAAAGACTATTAACCAGTTTGATTATCCTAGTCATCCTTGCTGCTTTTGTGGGACTGGACTGGGAGACCAATAGCTTTTATACCAGTGGCTTTGATACAGTAAAAGATATAGGGAGGGGCGCCTTAAGTCCTGATTGGAGCCATTTTAGCAAGGCCCTTGAAGCTGCTGTTATAACCCTATCCTATGCAGGAGCTGGTCTGGTACTGGCCATGGCGATAGGCTTTACTCTGAGCTTGTTTGGAGCAGGCCTCATAAGCCAAAACAAGTGGCTTAGGGGAGGCTGCATGCGTTTGCTAGCCTTCATGAGAGCCATCCATGAACTCATATGGGCCCTTTTCTTTGTAGCGTCCATTGGCCTAAGTCCTCTAGCAGCTGTCTTTGCCATAGCCATTCCCTATGGGGGCATGCTGGGCAAGGTTTATACAGATATATTTTTGCAGGTCAAAGAGGAAAAAGTACAGGCCCTGAGACAAGTGGGGGCAAGCAAGGCCCAGTTGATTCTTTTTGCCTATCTACCAGAGGCCTATAACAATCTGGTTTCCTATACCCTTTACAGGTTTGAATGTGCCATACGGTCATCGAGTATCCTAAGCTTTGTGGGCCTAGCCGGTCTGGGTCTCAGGATACAACTGAATTTGAATGACCTCCAGTACAGTACAGCCTTCATGTATGTATACGTCCTAGTGGCCCTTGTAGCCCTCGTTGACTTGTGGGGTAACCTCCACAGGCGGTATAAGACCAAGGACAAGTGGTCAGGCAAGTTAATGGCAGCCTTATTAATCTTTTCCTGGTATTATGTGGGTCACGTGGATGGTGGCTTCTATGAGAGTCTCTTCACTGAAAAGAACCTGAAGTTTTCTATGAAATTCATACATGGCCTATTAGGAGTTGGCGTGGACAATCCAGCCTTCTTAGATCAAGCCTCCATAGTTGAAGTCTTGAAATTAACCCTAGATACCCTACAGATGAGCTTGATCGCCATTACCCTGGCAGGGCTGGGCATGCTTACATCTGTCATCTTTGCTACCCGCCAATACGCACCCAAGCCCATCTTCTACATCATAAGGGGACTCTACCTCTTTACCAGGGCTATACCGGAACTGATCTGGGCCATGATTATTGTCTTTGTTATCAAGCCCGGTATATTGGCAGGTGCTGTTGCCCTGGCCATCCATAACTTTGGTATTTTATCTAAGTTGTGTGCTGAGGTGGTAGAAGACTTAGACCAAAGACCCCTCCAGGCCATGCGCCTATCAGGAGCAGGCTTCTTACAGATGATTGTGTTTGGCGTCTTGCCCATGGCATCCAGCCAGTTTATCAAGTACACCATTTACAGGTGGGAGATTATTTTAAGGACCACCATCATAGTTGGCTTTATTGGAGCAGGCGGCCTGGGCTACTACTTTAAGACCCACATGTCATGGTTCCACTATACCCATGTCAGCCTAGTCTTGATCGCCTATTTTATTTTAGTTAGACTAGCGGATTGGACAGCCCATAAGTTAGATAAGGCCTATTCTAAAGCTTAAAAAATCACCTCTTGCGAGGTGATTTTTCATTACTTGTGATCTACATAACATTGAATACCCGCTACCAAGAGGTCCGTAACCCCAGTCCCGTAGGCATCCATAGACGACCTGAACTGGTCATCAGACTGGTACATGTGTGACAGGCCCAAAAGAATGTCCTTGTTGCAGGGATAGTAATAAGTGGTGATATGGTCCTGCCAGGCCTTGACCAGGTCTTGGACCGGTTGGCTTTCAGGAGGATGACCAAGCAAGTTGGCCAGTCCCTTGAGAATAGCTTCATATTGGTCCTGGATAGACTCCAGGTCCTCATCTGTATACTGGCTGAACTTCTTATTGGCCAGCTTGTAGGCCTCAGAGTCACCATAGAGATCTTCTGTTTCTTGCCTGAATTTGGCCTCGTGGGCACGAATGGCACTGGCATCAAAGGCTTTAAAATCCATTGCACGCTCTCCTTTCATGGTTTGATCAATTAAGTCAATTAAATCATCCATCTGTTGTCGTTTCATCTCTAAGAGGCTTCTTTGATGCCTTAAGGCCTTAAAGGCATCAAAGTTTTCACTTTCCATGATCATTTTAATCTCCTTGAGGGGAAAGTCTAAGGCCCTATAAAAGAGAATTTGCTTGAGTTTGTCTAAAGAAGCCCTGGCATACTGGCGGTACTTATTGTCAAGGACCCGGTCAGGTTTAAATAGATCAATTTGATCATAATAGTGGAGGGTCCTTTTAGACAGGCCAGTTACCTGGCAGACTTCTTTGATGGTCAGATATTTTTCCATAGCTATGTCCTTTCTGAGTTACCTTTAGTATAAACGATAACGTAAGGTTATAGTCAATGTTTTTTAAGCATCAAAAAAGGGAGGGAGCATTCCCCCCTTCCTTATTGGATATATTGCTGGCTGACTAAGATGTCTTGGAGCAGGTGGCTTGGAATTTCAAAGGTTTGAACCCCCATATACCCTGGACTGACCTCATACTTGTCAAAGGCAATGACCAACTTATGGTCAGAGCTGATGTAAAAGTCTTGGTCTTCAGTAATACCTGTGAAGCCTGGGTCACCAATGAAGTAGCTATAAGAGTCATCCTTGGCCATCAGGTCCTCCATGGTTGCTTTCAAGTAGTCACTGATGATGGCCAGGTAGGTGTCATCTTTAAAGAGACTGGGCAAAGTAATGACCAGGCCGTTGACCTTGTCCAGGGTGGTATAGGTGACCTCATTGGAAGAGGAACCAGCCACCTCCACAAAATATTGACCGATAGAAAGAATATCGTCTGTATCGGTTTCTACAATGTAGCCGCTGTTAAAGGCAGAGTGGGCCCCCTCTTCTAAGAGGTCACCCATTTCTTCCATATAGGCCTGGTAGCGGGCCATGGCCTCATCTACATAGGCCTGGTTGATGGTCGCCTGGACATCTTGGTCTTCTAGCCCTGTCACCTGGGGCGTTTGAATACTGATATCTTGGGCCTCATGGGCTTGGACCTCGAGGTTTAAGCTGACAACCTCAACAAATGACCCAATAATGGGCAGGTCTACTAGGGCTTCAGCAAAGCTGGGTAGGGCATTTAAACTTCCAACAAATACAATTAGGCCTGCAGCAAGAGAGAGGCCGGCTGTACGTAGGGTTCTTGTCATATTATGTCTCCTTTTACCGGTCAAGGCCTGACTGAGACGGTAGTCTAGGCTATCGGGCACTTGAGCCTTGTGGTAGGTTTTTCTAAAGTCATCCAGTGAATGCATGGTCATCCTCCTTCAATTCAATTCTTAAATACTTGAGTCCCTTATAGAGCCGAGTTTTTATAGTACTTAGTTTTTCATCTAAAATGTGGGCTATATCCTGGAGCCTGAGGTCCTCGTAGTACCTGAGGTAGATGATGGTCTTGTATTGGACAGGAATCCTCTCCATGGCATCTTCTAAGTCAAAGTTCCTATAAGCATCCTCAGTGACCATCAAGTCAGTGAGACTTTCAGGGTCTACCAGGTGGGTCCTTCTGTTCTTTCTGGTAAAATCAATAGCGGTATGGATGAGGATCCTGTAGAACCAAGCATTAAGCTGGTCTGGATAGCCCCTTTTTTTTATGTGCTTGAGGGCTTTCTCAACACTGTCCTGGATCACATCCAATGCATCTTCTTTATTTTTGGTATAACTCAAGGCCATATGATAATGGGCTTCCTTCTTTTCTATTAAGTAATGCTGCAGCATGTGAATCTCCTTTGTTCTGTAAGCTTACAACTTATAAACGATCCTGTACATAAAAAAGTTTTAGAAAAGAAAAAAACCTTCATCTCCCTTAAAGCATGGTAGAATAAGGAGAAAGAAGGGTGAGCTTATGGGTCTATGACGACGAAAGAGAATAATCCAGGATGGAAAAAATAAAAAAACCTATACCTGTCCCATGTGCGGTACAAGGGGACTGCGGGTATCTAGCCTGACAGTCAAGGCCTTGTCATGGGATCCTATTGAGACCTGCGACTATCCTCTTGAGGTATTTTCCTTGTGCCTCGATCCCGCTTGTCAAATGGCCTATTACTCTGCAGATTACGGCTACTTGGTCTTCCAGGACCACATTCGGGTCCCCCTAGACCACAAGGAGGGTGTAAAAGAAAAATACATATGTTACTGCCACCAGATCACTTATGACGACCTGGAAGACCGAGTTATTCATCGCGGTCTTCGCCAGGCCAAGGACCTCTTCATGCCGCATCAGAAGGTGCTTGTATCCAAGTGTCGCCAGGAAAATCCCTTTGATTGTTCCTGCCTGGCAGACATACAGAAAAAGATCGAAGAACACTTAAGATCCAATTAGACATTTAAAAAGACCCTAGTCCGGGTCTTTTTGTGGTCTTAATTAAAGAAGAATCCTTGGTCCAAGCCACATAGGCTCAAAAGAACAAGAGACAGTGTCAACCGACCCAGGTGATGACTCAGGGTGATCCTACCGTGAATTTTTTTACCATTCATCCAGGCGCTTACATGAATCAAGCTTAAACCCAAGATGAGGGTGAGGACTTGACTTCCCTGGTCCAGCAAACAGGAGCCTATGACCATCAGGCTGCCCATGACCATAAGGAAAGCAGAGGAAAAAGAGATCAATCTTTCCTTGCTTTGGATACATACTCCCAGGGTCATGAGAAGACCATAACTACCGATGATAATTTTTACCAACATTTCTATTCCTCCCTTATACTCTTGACGAGGCTGGGGTCCTTTAAGACCCGGTCTAATTTTGTGAGCGCCTTGTCGAGAATAGACTTTCCATAGACCAAGTGGTGAATCTTTTCATCCATATGTTGCCGTTTGGCCTCCAAGAGCTCCTGGACTTGAATAATGGAGTCCATGCCTTGGCTGGATTCAATCACTTGCTCCAATTGGAAGACCTGAACCATCTCCTCTAGGGTAAAATCACAGGCCTTTAATCGACCAATCACTTCAACCAGTGTGAGATCACTGGTCTGATATTGGCGGTTATTGCCTAACTTTTTTGCCCGCAACAGGCCGATCTTATCATAGTACCTTAGGGTATCGATACTCAAGCCACTGGCTTTTGAAAATTCTCCTATTCTCATAAAACACCTCTTGTTCATCATATCACCTGGAGTTTACTCCAGGTCAAGCTATCATTTGAAATAAGTTGACTTGCTGGCTTACTCTACCAGTATAGCACAAGACAAGACTCTCTTCAGAAGGCAAAAAACTCCCCTAGCAGTCAGCAGGGGAGTCTTATTAGGCTCTATAAGAGGCTCGGGCCACCTCTGTTGTGAAGAGGGTTCTGAAACCGCCCTTGTAACAGATGTACTCTGACTGTTTGTGGGCAGGCCATTGGAAGCAGTTTTTAATCTTATTTTTCTGACAGTAGTCAATGGCATAAGATAAGAGCTGACTGGCATAGCCCTTGTTTCTAGCCTTGGGTGCCATAAGGATGTAGTCAAATCGGCAAGAAGTCTTGGTGACATGGAAGGATAATATCCCAAGAGCCTCATGGTCCTTATAGGCCACCAGGGTAGTCGCTGAAGGCTCCTTGATCAGCCTCTTGAACATACCGATATTGTAGGCCTCCTGTGCAGGAAGGCAGATGTGGTTTTCAATTCTTTTGTCCCACTCATCCAAGCGTTTGACTTGTATGTCTCCAGGAAGGCCGAGCTTGTTGGGGCCATTCAGGACCATGATGTGGGCTGGATCTTCCAGCCAGACCCTAAAGCCCTTTTTTTCAAAGACCGCCTGGTTATCTGTGAAGAAACCAGGATCCCTGAGGGACTGGTAAATAGACGGGTGAATATCTTTCTCCTTATAAAATGCCACCAGGTCATCAAGAACCTCCTCAAGGTTGTCGATTTGATCCCGGAACAAAAGGGCGTGGTTGCTATCATAATAGGACTTGTTATCTGGGTCATAAAAGAGATAACCATAGGGTCTCTTTTCATACGAGGCCAGGATTTTTGGGAAACAATCCTCCTCTTGCTGGATAATATCTATAAGCTTGTTCATTGTTACCTCCTGGTCTTATTATAGGTTGAAAGATAGCAGGATAAAATGTCATAAATAGGTATAACTTTTCAAAGGCAGAAAAAGTCTATATAATACAAGAGAGAGAGAAAGAAGGTTATATGAAATTTTACTTTGCGCCCATGGAAGGCATCACAGGCTATGTTTATAGAAAGGCATTTAATGAGTTTTTTGGTCCCTTGGACCGGTATTATATCCCCTTTATTGCCCCAACCCAAAATAAGAAGTTTGCTTCTAAGGCCCTTAAGGATGTAGCCCCAGACAATAATCCTAATATGGTGGCCATTCCCCAAGTCTTAACCAACAAGAGTGACCAGTTTATCTTCACAGCCCAGGCCTTGGCTGACCAGGGCTATGACATGGTCAACCTGAACTTGGGCTGTCCATCGGCCACGGTTGTATCCAAGAAAAAGGGATCAGGCTTCTTGGGAGACCTGGACCTTTTGGACCAGTTCATGGCAGACATATTCTCTAAGTCACCCATTAAAATCTCCGTCAAGACCCGGTTGGGCATAGAAGATCCCCAGGAGTTTCATGCCCTCTTGGACCTGTTCAACAAGTACCCCATGGAGGAACTCATCATCCATCCTAGGACACAAAAGGATTATTACAAGAATACTCCCCACTTGGACATGTTTCAAATGGCCCTGGACAAGGCTAAGATGCCCCTGGTTTACAATGGAGACATCTTTACCAAGAAGGACTTTCAGGCTATCCATGAGGCCTTTCCCCAAGTGGATGCCTTTATGCTAGGCAGGGGACTACTGGGTAATCCCAACCTGGTTAGGGATATTCTAGGACAGGCTGCTTTGAGCAAGGACCAACTCAAGGGCTTCCATGACAGCTTGATGGCAGGCTACCAAGAGGTCATGTCAGGAGACCGGCCAGTCCTTTACAAGATGAAGGAGCTTTGGTTTTATATGATTCACTTGTTTGATGATCCAGGCAAGTCCCTAAAGAAGATCAGGAAGAGTCAAAAGTTGTCTGACTATAAGACTCTTATTGACCTCATGTTCGCCCAAAAGAACCTGACCGACAACGGTCCTACCTTCCATGATGCCATCAAGGGAATTCGCAAATAGGACACAGGCCAGCAAACCAGGACAGGTTTTATTTTTCCAGACCACCTATACTATAAGCAAGGAGGTATTATGGAGTGGATTAAGAAAATACAGGAAGCCATAGACTATGTGGAAGAGGGACTCATGACAGACCTGGACTACGAAACCATACCGGATAGGGTCTACATGTCTAGTTATCATTTTCACCGGACCTTTAGCCTGCTCATGGGCATGTCCCTGACAGATTATATCCGGAGGAGACGGATGAGTTTGGCCGGTCAAGAGGTGGTTGCCACAGACAAGAAGGTCATCGACCTGGCCTATGATTACTTCTTTGCCAGCCCGGAGAGTTTTACCAAGGCCTTCACCAGGTTCCATGGAGTAACCCCCAGTTTATGTCGTAAACTCAACCACCCCATAAAAACCTTTAACAGGATGTATATTGCATTGCAAGTGAAAGGTGGTTTAGGTATGGAGTACAAGATAGTGACCCAGGAGGCCTTCAAGGTCTTAGCCCTGGTAAGAGACTTTGATAATAAGATTATCAATGAAGAGGGCAACACGGATATAGGAGATTTTTGGAAGGAAACCATATCGAGGGGAGGACTTAAGGACCTTATTAGCCATAGCCAAGGTAACTTTACCCTGGGCCTGTGCGATCCGGTTTCTGACCAATCCAAGACCTTTGAATACGGTATAGGGGTCAAGGTGGCAGAAGACTTCCTCGCTCCAGAAGGCTATGTCCTCCGTGACTTTAGGGCAGGCGACTATGCTGTTTTTGAGTGCCGGGGACAAGATGGCGCCTGTATCGGCCAGGTTTGGGAAAGAATATTTTCGGAGTTCTTGGTTCACAGTCCCTATGACCTGGTTCATGGCCCAGACTTTGAAATTTATTATGAGCATGGAGACCCCCAAGTTTTCTGCGAAATATGGATACCGGTAAAAATCAAGTAAGAGGATCCCTGGTGAAAGCCAGGGATTTCTTGTGCATTCAAACAATAGACTGGCCTCCCCTAAAGGACAGGTGGTATAATACTGGAAGGAGGAGAAAAAAATGTTTGATAAGATTTTAGATAGACAGGCAACAAAATCCCTCAAGTGGGACCGGACCATATTAAAGGAAAGGTTTGGTGACCCAGACATCCTGCCCCTGTGGGTAGCTGACATGGATTTTGAAGCAGCCCCTGCCATCAAGGCAGCCATTTTAAAAGAGGTCCAAATCAACACCTACGGCTATTCTTTGCCAGGCCAAGCCTACTACCAGGCCATTATCAACTGGTATAAAGAAAGATTTAATTGGTCCATAAAAAAAGACTGGATCTTAATCACACCCGGTATAGTGACTGGCCTGGGTTTCATTTTAGATGCCTACCTGCAAGCAGGAGACCAGGTACTGATCCAGGAGCCCGTCTACTATCCCTTTAGAATGATGATTGAAAATCATGGCTTATCAGTGGCCAATAACCCCCTTATCAGGGAGCAAGGGACCTATAGGATGGACTTTGAAGATATGGAGGCCAAGCTCAAGGAAGACAAGACCAAGATGTTCATCCTCTGTAGCCCCCACAACCCCATTGGTCAAGTCTGGTCTCAGGAGGACTTAAGAAAAATAGTTGACCTCTGTAAGCAGTATCAGGTTTTGATTCTTGCTGACGAAATTCACCACGACTTGGTTTATGGAGGCAACCACCAGGTTTTAGCCAACTTGTGTCCGGACTATAAGACTGGTATTATAACGGCTACAGCCCCATCTAAAACCTTCAACCTGGCTGGTATGCAGATGTCCCATATGATCATAGAAGACAAGGACTTGAGGGCTCAATTGGAAAACCAGCTTGAGAGGATTCATCTAGCACCCCCCAATCCTCTGGCCATTGCAGGGGTCCAAGGTGCTTATGAAGGAGGCCAGGCCTGGTTGGAGGACCTACTGGTCTACTTGAAGGCAAACATAGACACCATAGAAGACTTCCTGGCTAACCACCTGCCTAAGGCTGGCTTTGTCCCTCCCCAGGGAACCTACTTGGCCTGGATAGACCTGAGTGCTTATGAAAAAGATGACCAGGCCCTCCAGGAAAGGCTTGTGAAAAAGGGCAGGGTTGCCTTGAATCCGGGCATCATGTTTGGTCAAGGTGGGTCAGGCCATGTGCGTCTAAACTTTGCCTGCCCGAGGACCACCCTCATACAGGCTTTAGAATCCATCAGAAAGGCAGTGGCTCAATAATGACATTTGAATTAAAAGTATTAGATTTTATACAAGACCTGAGTCATCCTATCTTGGATAAGTTTTGGGTCTTCGTGACCCACCTGGGTGACGGTGGGATTGGCTTAATCATTTGTGGTCTTCTCCTCATGGCCTTTAAAAAGACCAGAAAGATTGGCTTCATGTGCATCCTGGCCATTGCCCTGGGTGCCCTGGTCACCAATCTGACCCTGAAAAACCTGATCCAGAGGGCCAGGCCCTTTGAGGGAACAGACTTCAGCCTCTTAATCAAGGCCCCCAAGGATTATTCATTTCCTTCAGGCCATACAACAGCATCCTTCGCCATGGCCTTCACAGTTATAAGGGCCAAGCTTAAGATCAAGGGCCTACCGATGGGCTGGCTAGGCTTAGGACTGGCAAGTCTAATTGCCTTTTCTAGACTCTACCTTTATGTCCATTATCCAACGGATATTTTGGCCGGCATCCTGGTGGGCTATGGGGCAGCCCTTGTAGCCTATGACCTGGTAGAGGGCAGGCAGTACATAAAGGTTTTCAACAATAGAAAAAAAGACCAGTAAGATAAGGGTGGGACTTTACAGAAGTCCCACCCTTATTATAGTTGACGGAATTTCCCCTATGACCAGGACCCAAAGTGACCAGGCTGTGAATGAATAGGAGACATGTGGGTAAATAAGGGACGATAAAGGGGTGATGTCTTGAGTAAGCGTGTATTAAGTATCTATCTTGTGATTGTTTTAGGCATGGTAGCCTTCTTCCTTGTGGACTACATAGTCCTCATGGCCAGTGTCAATGACCCTGACCACGTGATCAAGTTAGAAGAGTTTAGCTACCTGGGACAAAAACAGGACTTTACAGAAAGAAAAATTGAAGGGGACCGTAGCCTTCATTCATACCAAGTTCTTGTGTCACGCGATCAACTGGACCGGTTGGGCGACCACTGGACCCTTATCGTTACTAGGCTAAGAGGCAATTGGCACCAGGTCTATTTAAACGATGTTCAAATTGGTGCCATTGGGTCTCCTGAGATCATCAGCAACCACATCTGGAATGATGCTTACCAGTTTGTCCTAGATCCCAGTCAAATTAAGGACCAGAATGTCATTCGGTTCGAAACCTATTCTCAGTATAAAATTGGCTTTTCAACCATACCCATTGTGATTGCAAATGAAGAAGTTGGCCATACCCTATTCAAGCACCTTAAACGTTTTCATAGCGGCTTTTACATCATTGCCATAACTGGCCTCTTGACCCTGGCCCTGGTTGAGGTGCTCTTATTTATATTTACCAAGTACTATGGCAAGTCCTATAGTCTGATGCCCCTGAGTATCTTAGCGATTGCCCTTTACCTGTTTGACTATAGCATATTCAAGTATGAGCCCCTGAGCCCTCTTGTTTTCAAGAAAATCCTGATTATGCTTCTTTATCTGGCTGTCTTTATACAAGACTTATCCCTAAGCAAGCTCTACAAGCGGCCCTATATTTTTAAACTGGGTCTATTTACCCTGGCTTTTTCAGCTCTTAGTTTTATCCTAAGTCCCAGCCTGGTGGTCCTTTCCAATGTCTACAAGGTGACCAACCTCTTGCTCCTGGTCAATGTCTTGGTCTGGTTCCTGGAGTCGAGTCGTCACTATCTAAAACACAAGGACAACCACTATTTGATGCTGGCCATAGCCAGCATGCTCCTATTGTTACCAGGAACCATAGATGTTTTTGTCTTGGCCTTTAACAAGGGACATAATTTAAGACTAACCGTATACGGTATTTTGTTTTACTCCATAGCCGTTCTCATTGTAGCCATCATCCACTATATAGAGTACCAGAAAAAGCTCTTCCATGATTCAGAGCAGCTGAAGAAGGACAAGGAGCACCTGGAAAAAGCCCTTGTAACAGATGACCTAACAGGCCTTGGCAACCATAGGGGCTTTTACGAGGCCTTCCGCCACAATACCCAAATCAGGGATAAGAGGATCAGCCTCTTGTATGTGGACATTGATAAGTTTAGGGCTATCAACCATACCCTGGGTCACTCAACAGGAGACCAGATCGTCAAAAGACTATCAGAAGTCATCTTGGACCACAGCCATTCCTACCAGCATGTTTACCGGTATGGTGGAGAGGAATTTGTGATCCTCTGTGACCATGAAGTCTACCCTGACCCCGTCCAGGTGGCAGAAGATATCCGTCAGGCTGTTTTAAAGGACAAGGGCTTGACCGACCTGAGTGGCTTTTATCCCGTATCCGTTTCTGTTGGCCTGGCAACTTATCCCTTAGATGCAGTGGACCTGAAAATGGTTGTCAGAAAGGCCGAAAGGGCCAATGACTATGCCAAGGTAAGCGGCCGTAACCGGGTCTGTGTTTATGAGCGGTCCATAGAAAGTAAGTTAGAGTCTATGGCCCAACAACAGCTTAAGGACAACCTGATCTTAGACTTTGTCTTAACCCTGGCAGCCGCCATTGACCTCAAGGATGTTTATACAGGTAAACACTCAGAAGAAGTGTCTCGCTATGCCATGTTAATCGCTGATGGCATGGATCTGGATAATGATACCAAGGCCTCCCTCAGAACTGGAAGCCTCCTTCATGACTTGGGTAAAATCGCCATACCCGACATGATCCTTCAAAAGCCTGGTCGCTTAACAGAGGAGGAGTATGTTAAAATTCAAGACCATACAAGAACAGGGTCCAAGTTGATAGAAGAAATCATTGATGATCCCCTTGTGATTGCCTGTGTCAGGAACCACCACGAGCGCTACGATGGTGGGGGGTATCCTGATGGCTTAAGGGGGGACCGTATCCCCCTTGTTGCTAGAATTGTTGGTGTAGCAGATGCCTACCATGCCATGGTATCTGACCGGTCCTACCGTCAGGGGATTGGTAGAGAAAGAGCCCTGGCTGAACTACACGCCAACAAGGGGAGTCAGTTTGATCCCTTGGTTGTTGAAATCTTTGAAGGCGTAATAGGAGACTGATATGAGACGAGATGTTCATTTCCACTTGACCTATCTTTTGCTGAGGCATGCAGGCATAAAAAAAGACCTTGCCCAGGTGATTGCTTATGCGTGTGAACATGTGGATAATCAAAAGAGCCCCCATGTCATCCCCTTTATCAATGGGGGACAGACCCAGACCTATCGGTCTGCTCATAGGTTCTTATCCAGACACATGTATACGGACCGGTCAGGCCTGGCCATTTATATGCCCTTTCACTTCTTTCCCTGCTTAGAGGGAGAAAGCTTCTATGACAAAATAAGGTGCCTGCCAAGAAGCCAGGGTATTCAAGCCCTCAAAAGCAACCTTCTTGACCATATTCACAAGGCCTATGGTCCCCACTTGTTGGGGATTGGTCTCCATGTAATAGAAGACACCTATGCCCACCAGGGGTTTGTTGCCCTTAGAGACAGAAGCAATAGGGTTAAGGATATGGCCATAGACAACCATGTTTTCATGGACGTCTTGTACAGGGTCAAGCCCTTTTTCCTACCAGCCTTTAGTCACCTCCAGGCCTTGACCTGTCCAGATGAACCTGCCTGCCAGTGGTCCTATACTGATTATCAAGGCAGACGGATCCACAGAAACAACATTGATGACTATATGGAGGCTGTTGAGGAAGTCTATGACTTCCTACAGGCAGATGTTTTTAAGGCTAAGCCCTCCTGGTTTGACACCAAGCCCAGAGACCTGGACCTGATCAGAGATTCCATCTATAAGCTACTAGACATCAAGCAGTCTTGTCAAAACCGCCTGAAGGTATGGGAAACTGTCTGGGATTTGGATTTTTTCACAGGAATCGAAAGACCCATCTACCAGGAAGACCAGTGGTTTTCTGAGGCCATTCAAGAAAAAAACTACTGGCTCTTCAAGTCCTATAAGAGACAGGTCCCCTACGCTCAGAGTCACTGGAAGTATTTTCAGGACGCCCTGGCAGCCCACCTCTACTATTGTAAACATGACCTTTTTCCTGGCCATGGCATATTTATATAAGCAAACTTATGATAAACTGGTTAAAGAAACTTTAACCAGTATTTTTTTGGAGGCCCCATGAGACGAAAGACCCTTAAACATTTTTTACCTGCCCTGGCCTGGATGGCCCTAATCTTTTATTTGTCCCAGCAAAATGGTAGCCAGTCGTCTCACCTGTCTTCTGGCCTTATGAAAAGATTGGAGGGCCTTACTTCCTATTGGGGCCTTGGCTTGGAGGGACAGGCCCTTCATATTCTTGTCCGTAAGGCAGGTCATTTTTTTGCCTACTTTATCCTGGCCGGTCTCTTAACCTATGGTTATCAGAAAAGCTCTAGGCTTAGACCTGGTCTGATTCTTGCTTTGGTCTTTCTTTATGCCTGCACCGATGAGTTCCACCAGGTCTTTGTGCCGGGCCGGTCCGGTGAATTTAGAGATGTCCTTATTGATACAAGTGGTGGCCTTTGTTTCTTGGCCCTATACTTGGGGGCCAGGGGCCTATACAAACACCATAAAGAAAAAAACGCCGGGACTTAGTCCTGGCGTTTGTGGTCTAAAAGGGATCAAAAACATGCTTTTCAAAGGCTTCAACAACCAAGGGATCAAACTGGCTGCCGGCCTTGTCTTTTAACTCCTCCATGGCTTCCATTCGAGACACCTTGGTCTTGTAGGGTCTGTGAGAGGTCATGGCCTCGTAGGCATCGGCCACACAGAGGATACGAGATATCAAGGGGATATCTTGACCAGACAGGCCCCTTGGATAGCCCTGACCATCAAAGTGTTCATGGTGGTGGAGGACAATATCTGCTATGGAAGCATATTTATCAACCGTCTTAAGGATCCTGTATGTAGCCTCAGGATGCTTTCTGATTTCCATCCTTTCACTCTCTGACAAGAGGGTGGTCTTGTTGAGGAGGTTGGGATCAAGAGTTATCTTACCCAGGTCGTGGAGTTCCCCTGCTAGCCAGGCCTGGTTGACCTGGTCAGGCGGTAGGTCCATGGCCAGGGCGATAGACTTAGAAATAGCACTGACCCTTTGGCTGTGAACCCTTTCAATGGCCATTTGGTCGTGGAGGGTTTGCTGGATGAGCTTAATGGTATCATGCCGCATGGTCTGGCTTTCCACCATCTTATTGTGGTACATTTTTTCCTCTGCCCTTGCAATGACATGGTTGATCATTTCTTCCTTGTACTCTTTTTGACTGAGGCCAATGGAAATGGAAACAACCGTATGGTGGAAGCGAATATGGTGGATATCATTTTGAATCTTTTCAATGATGGGCCAGGTCTGGTCCAAAGTCTTGTCCTTGAAGACCAGGGCAAACTCATCTCCTCCCGTACGAGCAACAATATCGCACTGGTTCTTATAGGATAAAAGGATGGTGGCAACTGCCTTGAGGAGTTGGTCACCAGCCGCATGGCCAAAGGCGTCGTTGATGAGCTTAAGACCATTGACGTCAATAATAGCCAGGCTGAGGGGATAGGCCTCTGTCAGGCTTATATGGTGAATTTTTTCCTCAAAGTATCTTCGGTTAAAGGTTTGGGTTAGGGCATCATGATAACTCAAGTAAACAATGTTGTTTTGTGATTCTTTCAAGTCTGTAATGTCCTTTAAAATGGCAACCACTTCACTGCTGGAGTAACGGCTGAAGTGGACCTTGAAGTACTTCTTCTTGCCCATATCCAGGTCATACTCCATCTCCTCCTTCTGGTCATAGTTTAGGACCTTGTGGATTTTATGGAGGGCCAGGTCTGCTATGTCCACCGGCATAATTTGGAGGAGAGACTTACCAAGGAAGGACTCACTACCTTCTATCAGCCAGGACTCATTTTCAACCTCACAATCTGTGAATACGCCATCTCTATTGATGATGAAAAAGGCATCCGGTAGGGCGTGCATCATGGACTTAAAGCGGTTCTTTGATAGCTCCAGGCTGATCAGAGATTTTTCATGGGCTGCAATTTCCTCTTGGAGACGGAGGTTGCCTGCCTCTAGTTGGCTGGATTGGTCAAGAAGAATTTGATTTTGAATGGTGATTTCCTCTTGATAAGAAGTCTTTTCTTGAATGATGGATCTCAGGTGGTCACCGATGGTCCTAAACTCTCTTATGGTAAGGGCTGACAGGTCCTGGTCTTCAGGATTTTTATCGATTCGGTTAATGGCCTGGTGGAGGTAGTCCACCTGGTGTTTAAAGTGCTTGTAGATCAAGTTGTTAACAATGGCCAGTATGACCATGAGAGATAGGATGGAAACCCCCATAATGATGATGACATTTTTATTTTTTTCGTTAGTAGATTGATGGATCCCTGCCTCGATATCTTTTATCTTGTCTAGGGAAACCCCAACTCCTATATACCAGTCGTATGCATGAAAGGGCATGACATAACTTAAGCGGGCCTCTTCCTTGTAGCCCTCAAGAGGAGGCCTAACATATTCAACAAAGCCACCACCCGCCTTGGCCGTATCGATGAGCAGGGGGACGACCTTGAGTCCGTTTACATCCTCCACATGAAAGACATTTTGGCCCTGGCCAGGTCCCAGACGGGCGTTGCCCTCATAATCACTGGCAAAGAAGTAACCTACCTGGCTGGAATGAATACCAGATAAGAGCAAGATGATGTTTTCCTCCAAGAGGTCCTGGTCCATCAAATACTTGTTTTGCTCATAGTAGAAACTAGCGGCATAAACCGCCCCTTGGACTTCGTCAACCATGATGGCCCTAAGGTTGGCCTCATAGGCTTGGACATCCTCTTTAATCTTTTTATTGCCAGCATCTGTTTCGTATAGAATTTGAATGAGAAGTAAAAAACCACCCAGGACTAGGGGGAGGATCAGTAACAGTCTCTTGTAGCTTTGGTCAAATGATTTCATGTCTTGTCTCATAGAGTCTCCTTACATAGATTCGCCTTTATTTACCCCATAAAAAGGAAATTAAACAATGGGGTCCAGCTACTTTTTTAAGGGCCACTTTAATGATAAAATTAGATGTGTAAAACAAGGGAGAAGACTTAAGTGACGAAAGTTAAGATTCCTTGATTTTCATTCCGGAAAATGGGCATAAGATAGAGGACGGGTCAGATAAGAGACCCTGTTTATTAAAGGATGACTACTAGGAGGAAATCATGATTGTCTCATCGGATAAGGACTATATGTTAAAAATGATCAAAAAATATCCTATTGAAACCCTGCACATCAATGGTCGGCTCAAGCAGGAAGAGGCCCAACTTTACCTGGACGATCTGGACCAGCCCAGGGTCGGTGTTTTGGTTCATGATGGCTGGATGGCCCCATTTTCAGAGGATCCTGATGCCATGGTTGATGCCTTGACGACCCTTATAGATAAGGACCATGTTTCTTTTTGTGGTCTCCCCTTAAATATGGCCAATCCGATTATTGAAGGCCTGGTAGACTTTAGAATGAAGTGGGTAGAAGAGTGTGTCCTCTACTACTTGCCAGAGGCTGAGTATGAGACCTATCTAGAGGCTGATACGAGCCTGGATGACCTGCAAGAAAAGGACATTCCAATTATTGATAAGTATTATACCTATAGGTCTGATGACAGTCAGGACTATTTGCTGGCGTGTATTCGCAGGGGTCCCTCATCGGTTGTGAGAGATGACCAGGGCCAGCCCATCTCTTGGGCCCTCTTACGAGAAGATGGGTCACTCGGTGTCATGTACACCCTAGAAGCTTATAGGAAGCAAGGCCTGGCCCTTACTGTTTCAAGGGACTTGATCAAGAAGGTTATCAAGGCTGGCTATCAACCCTATGTCCATATTGTGGTGGACAATTACCCTTCAAGAAACCTAGCCGAACACTTGAATATGGTTCATTACGATGAAATTCTATGGTTCGGTATGGAGAGAATTAAAGACTAGTGAGAATGAGGAGAAAATTATGTATGAAGCTCTGATGACAGAGGAAATGAAGCCGTGGCGGGACTTGCTCTTAGTCCATAAGTTTGCTGTGGAAGAAATAAAAACAAAACTAGAAATATTAGATGAGGAGTTCCGGTCAATCCATGACTACAACCCCATTGAACATATCCGTTACAGAATAAAAAAACCCAACAATATTATAGAAAAACTCAAGCGCTATGGCTTTGAACCAACCATAGAAAACGCTAGAAAACACCTGTCAGATATCGGGGGAATAAGAATAATCTGCTCCTTTACGACGGATATATACCATGTTTATGAGCTTTTAAAGAACCAAGATGACCTCAACATAGTTCTTATTAAGGACTATATAAAAAAGCCAAAGCCAAACGGTTACCAAAGTCTCCACCTCCACATTGAGATTCCAGTTTACCTGAGTAGTGGCATGGTAAAGACCCGTATAGAGGTTCAAATTAGAACCATAGCCATGGACTTTTGGGCTGCCCTGGAGCATAAGATTTACTATAAGTTTAGAAATGATGCGCCGGCAAAGATCACAGACCAGCTCAAGCTTTGTGCCAATATGATTTCGACCCTGGATAAGCGGATGTTGAGTATAAAAAATGAAATGGCTGAGTTTGATGAGATGATCACCAATGGGGTGGATGAGACCCTAGATGAACATGTGATTTCTCACATTGACCTGAAGGGAGAGAAAATTGCCGATTAAGTTTGAGATTGTAAAACACATAGCCGTATTATCAGAAAGTGCCAAGGGTTGGACCAAGGAGATTAATTTAATCAGCTGGAATGACCGACCGGCTAAGTATGATATTAGAGAATGGGATGAAAACCATGAAAAAATGAGTAAGGGTATCACCTTAACTGAGGAGGAAGTGGACATCCTCTTGGAGGCCCTAAAATCTTAGGAGGGAGTTTGTATGCGCTACATTGATTTTGATACACTGGAAGACTTCATGACAAGGGCTCTTATGGCAGCTGGCCTGCCTCAAGGAGATGCTGAATTGAGTGCCAAAGTTTTGATTGCATCTGATAAAAGAGGGATAGACTCTCATGGTATTGGCCGCTTAAAGCCCATTTACCTAGATCGGATTCGAGCTGGGGTCATCCATCCAGTGACCAAGATCGATGTCATAAAGGAGGGGCCAACGACTGGTGTCCTAGATGGGAACAATGGCATGGGGCAAGTAGTGGCTCATAGGGCCATGACCATGGCGATAGAAAAGGCAAAGACCTATGGACTGGGTATGGTGGCCGTGAGAAATTCCAACCACTATGGTATAGCGGGTTATTATGCAACCATGGCCAGTGACCAAGGATTAATCGGTATCACAGGTACCAATGCCCGGCCCTCAATAGCCCCCACATTCGGGGTTGAAAACATGCTGGGAACCAATCCCCTGACCTTTGCTATGCCCAGTGATGAAGATTTTCCCTTTGTACTGGACTGTGCAACATCTGTTTCACAGAGGGGGAAAATCGAAGTCTACCAAAGAGAGGGCAAGGACCTGCCAGAAGGCTGGGTCATTGGAAGTGAAGGCCAGGCCCGTACAGATACAGACCAAGTCTTAAAAGACCTGGTTGAGGGGGGCGCAGCCCTGACTCCTCTAGGTGGCATGGGAGATACCCTGGGTGGCCATAAGGGATATGGCTATGCAACCGTTGTGGAAATCCTATCCTCTGCCCTTCAGGGAGGAGCCTTTTTAAAGGCCCTGGCAGGCCATGGTGGCCAGCCCTATCACCTGGGTCATTTCTTCATGGCCATTGATATAGAAGCCTTTACAGACCTAGACAGCTTTAAGGAGACTACGGGACAGATTTTAAGGCAACTTAGGGCTTCAAAAAAATCTCCCCACCACCAAAGGATATACACCGCTGGTGAGAAGGAGTACCTGGCTTATCAAGAACGCTTGGTTCAGGGGGTCCCCATTAATCAAGCCCTAGAAAAAGATATCAAGCAGATAGAAGCCTGGTATCAAGTGAAACCATAACACCTGGATCTTCCAGGTGTTTTTATTATCCTAGCTGAAAAAGAGTCGTTTTAAAAGGCTTAATTGCCAGTCCTTGGTTTGACTTTTAAGGGCCTGAATAGCCAGGTCCTTAATCATTTCAGCCTGGCTGGGATAAGGGATAATGAGATTAAGATAGGCTCTTAACTTGGTCTTGTCCTTGATGCCCTTAATAATCAGGGGTAAGAGCTTGCCAGCCCCTGGTCCAATAATGGTTGCAGCCACCAAGACTCCCTTGTAGGTCAAGACCTTCATAAAGCCCTGGCTTTGGTGGTCAGTAATGGCCCGGTCATTTGAAGCCCAATCTGTTGTGAAGACCTGGTAGCCTGCTAGGTCCTTGAAGGTGTCATCGAACTTAGGGCCGACATGGGCAATCTCAGGCGAGGTATAAATCACGTATGGAACCTGGTCATAAGCCACCTTTAGTCTCATGGGTAAAAGGGCATTTTGAACAGCCCTAGTTGCCTGATAGTTGGCCATGTGAGTTAAGAGGTGGGGGCCAGCCACATCTCCACAGGCATATATATGCTTATGGGAGCTTTGCATCCGGTTGTTACAGGCAATGAAACCTTTCTCATCCAGCTTAAGCTGGATTTTTTCTAAGTTAAGGCCACAAGTATTGGGGCGTTTGCCTGTGGCTAAAAGTAAGGTCTGTCCCTGCACACTCCCCTGGTCTAAAGAGACCTCAAAGTGTCCCTCGTAGGTGATGTGCTTGATCTTGGCTGACTTGATGATTTGCATGCCCTCCTGGGTGAGGAAGGTCTCCGCGACCTGGTTGGCTTGGGGACATAAGTTCTTTAATAGGCGGTCTCCCCTAGCTAGGAGGGTGATGGCCACACCCATTTTCTGATAGGCCTGTCCAAGTTCTAGAGCCATGGGGCCACTACCTATGATGATCATAGATTGAGGGAGGCTCTTAAGGTCAAAGACCGTTTCGTGGCTTAAGTAGGGAGTCCCTGCTAGGCCTGGTATGTCTGGTATGTGAACCCGGCTCCCCGTAGCAATAATGATTCTCTTGCCTGTAATCACCTGGTCCTCAACCTGGATGGTGTGGGGGTCTATGAAAGTCGCCTGCCCCTGGTAGACGGAGATCCCCATGGCTTCAAGCCTATGGATGGAGTCGTGGGGTTCTATGGTTTGGATGACTCCCTTAATATAGTCATATAAGTTAGCTGATTTTGGTGACTGGCTGTAGCTGACCAGGCTCTTACTGGGGACACAGCCTGTATATAAGCACTCACCACCCGTCCTATCCTTTTCAATTAAGGCCACCTTGGCTCCTAGGTGACAGCCGGTAACAGCAGCGGATAGGCCGCCAGCCCCACCGCCGATTACAATCAGGTGGTAGTCATATTTTTTCATGATGCAATCCTTTCTCTAGACAGTTGAGCTTTTAATATTATACCCCTCTAGTAAAAATTCCAACAGAAAGAGGCAGATTTCTTTTGAAAGCATGGTAAGTGGGTATAAGTTGAAAGAGGTAAAAGATATGGATAATAAAAAACACTTGTTATTAATTGGAGGTGGCCACGGCCACCTGGCCTTTATAAATCTGTTTAAGTATGAGAAAAAGCGTCTGAAGATTACCTTGATATCAGAAAACGACTACCAGTATTACTCAGGCATGATATCTGGCTATCTAAGAGGCCAATACGACCTAGAGGCCTGTCGGTTGAACTTAAGAAAGATTTGTGATTTTAAGCAGCTTCAGTGGGTTTGTGGTCGAGTTGAGATCATTCAACCTGCTTGTCGTAAGGTCTTTCTAGAAGATGGTCGCCAGTTATCCTATGACTACCTGTCTATAGATGTGGGCAGTCAAAGTCAGAGCGACTGGGCGATTAGGCCCATAAGCAATTTGGTGGACATGAGGGAAAAAGGCCTCTTGGAGGACATCGGGTCCATAAGGGGATGTGGTTATGGAGGACTTGAAATCGCAGGTGCCCTAGGAGGAAATCAAGCCATAGATCTCATCAGGGGGAACCATGGATTTTTAAAGTCCATGCCCAGGGCCATTAAAGATCGAATTGAAAGGGACCTGAGACAAATGGGAGTCAGGATAGTGACCGATTGTAAAGAAAGTCATGGTCATGAACTAGACGCCTATTCCAGAAGGGCCCAGGTAACCCTGGAAGCAGGGGGGAAAGAGGGCCCTCATGGCCAGATCATCGTAGACCAGCAGTTACGGCTTGTAGGCTTTCAGTCTGTCTTTGCCCTTGGAGATTGTTGTCAAATCCAGGGCATGGAGAACTTGAGGAAAAATGGTTTTCATGCCATAGAACAGGGGAAGTTCTTGGTAAAAAACATGACGGCCCTTCTGTCTTCAAAGCCCCTCTTAACCTATAAGCCTAGACAAAGTCATTTGTCAATCCTTCCCATCAGTTCAAGCAAGGGGGTTCTCTCCTTTGGCCGCCTCTACCTGTACAATGCCTGGTGCTTGAAAGTGAAAAAGTGGATTGATAAAAGGTATATGAAAGAAATGAAGAAAATGGAGGGAAATCGTGCATAAAAAAATAGTTACCAAGGTAGTGATCATATTTTTGATTATGGCAGTGGCCCTAGGCATGACCATTGGCTTTAGTTATGTTGCTGTGGATACTCAAAAGCAACACATCGCTATAACGGAAGTTGTGGGAGCTGAACGCATGCATATGGAACGGTTTTCCCTTTTGACGGTCAATGTGTCTGAGGCCTATCTCTACAAGGGGACTGTCCCAGAGACGAGTCCTGCTTATGAGCAGATTCAGATGTCCATTGAAGCCCTGGACCATATATTTGAGGAACTTTATAGACGTCAGTATACCCTAATTGATGGCAGTGTGGTTGACTTAAAGGTTGAGGGTGACTTTGAAGCCCTCATGTACGGCAAGTTGGACCAGATTCTTGAAACCTTTGATGAGGCAAGAGACCTTTCAGAAAACCTCTTAAATCGTCCGGTTGAACCCGGGGTCTATGAAGAAAAGTTAGAAGCCTTTAAGGCCCTTAATCCCCTGCTCTTAACCCTATCCGATGAGTTGGTTGTGATTTGCCTGGAAGAGGCCACCAACCGGTCGACCTATTCCTTTATCATGCAAACCATTAGTGTTGTCTTGGCCTTGATGGCCCTCCTACTGATTATATGGTATCTGGTGAAAGATTTTTATAAGCCCATTATGAAAATGAAGACCCTATTTAAGGATTTAAGTCGGGGATCTTTGTCTAAACGCTTGAAGCGTAAGCAGGAGGATGAGTTTGCTTCCTTGTTTGAGGACCTCAATGATTTTCTCAACCACCTAGAAGACATGATGACCTTTGAAGATAAGATTCTAGAGGAATCCTATATCAATAGGCTGCTCCACTACATAGAAGATAATTTTAGAACCTTTATTCCCTTCAAGGCATTCGGTATTTTTTATTCCAAGGAAGCCATGGTTGAGGGGGTGGCGGTTGAAGAGGGCGCTATAAAGGAAGTGACTTATGGCAGTCGAGACCTCAACCAGGTCAAGGAGGCCCTATGCCAGGAGAATGAGACCCTGAAGTACCTTCTTTCTCCAATAGAAATGAATGGCTTGGTCATTGGCTGGTCCTACTTTGCCATCGACAAGACTGATTATGACCTGTCTCACATGGACTTTGTCCAACTACTGGAAAAGAAATTATCCATGGCCTTCTACAAGAGTCTCCTCTTCCATGACCTCTTGGGCATTGTGACCAGTAGCCTGGCTAAAATGGCTGAAAAAAAGGATCCTGAGACGGGCAACCACCTGAAACGTATGGCCATGTATACCCAGATTATGGCTAGGGGACTGGCTGAAAAACCAGCCTATAAGGACCTGATCGACGGCCAGTACATTCGGAACATTTACTTAACAGCTCCCATGCATGATATCGGCAAGGTTGCTATAAAAGACAGTATCTTGCTCAAGCCTGGCCGGTTGACAGACCAGGAATATGAAGAGATGAAACTTCATGTAACCGCTGGATCAGAAATCCTAGAAGATGTAAATCGCCAGTTCTCCAATTACAACATCACTTACTTTGAAATGGCAAGGGATATCGCCTGCTACCACCATGAGAAATTTGATGGAACCGGTTACCCCAGCCAGATTAAGGGCAAGGCCATTCCCTTGGCTGCTAGAATTTGTGCGATTGCAGATGTGTTTGATGCCTTGGGGTCCAGACGACCCTACAAGTCAGCCTTCCCCCTAGATAAGTGTTATGGCATCTTAAAGGAGGGGAGGGGACAACACTTTGACCCAGAAATTTTAGATGTCTTTTTTGAAAATATTCAAGCCATAGAGGCTGTTTACCACAAGTATAAGGAAGTTTAATATGATTGATACGAGTTTGAGACACCTAGCCCAGCCAGCCTTTGACCGGATAGGTCACTGGTTGCTGGCATTAAAAATTAGGGCCCTTCATTTGACCCTCTTGGGATTTGTCACCGGCATAGCTGCTGGTGGCTTAATTGGCCTAAGTTATTATAAGTTGGGCCTGGCCTTACTGATCCTGTCAGGTCTTTTTGATGTTCTTGATGGGTCCCTGGCCCGGCTAGCCGGTACGGCCAGTCCAAGAGGGGCTTTCTTAGACTTGATTTTTGACCGCCTAGTAGAGGCAGGCGTCATACTGGGTTTTTATGCCAGTCAGCCTGACCATACCCTGGCCTACCTCTTATTTTTGATTGCCGTCATTTTCAATTTCTCAACCTTCATGGTTGCCGGTGCCCTTTGGCCCAACCAGGGCCATAAGAGCATGCATTATGATATTGGTCTTGTTGAGAGGAGTGAAACCTTCCTCTTTTTCTTCATATTCTTACTCTGGCCCCAGACCATGGGCCTGGGTTTTATAGTCCTTAACAGTCTCATATTCTTGACCGGTATAATAAGGACCTTTCGTCTCTTAAGAAGGGAGGCATAGATGAGAAAACACTTACGGTTGATTCTTATTGTCCTAGTCATGGGTCTCCTACTGGTGGGTTTTGTCCTGGGCCGGTCCACAATAAAGGGAGACCAGTTGCAGGATCTTATAAGTGGGGTCAAAGACCATCCCCTACTACCAATCTTTTATGTTCTCTTTTACATAGTAGCTGTGATTTTTGCCCTACCAGGTGTAGCCCTGACCCTGCTCAGCGGACCCTTGTTTGGCTTTAGCAAGGGCGTGGTTTTAGTGACCATTGGGGCCAATATTGGCTGTAGCCTGACCTTCTTTATTTCTCGTTTCATTGCCCGTGACTTTGTCCAGAGTAAAATGAAAAAATACGACAAGATGGCAGTCCTATCAGACCAGATAGAGGACAAGGGATTTTCCTATCTATTTTACATCCGCCTCTTACCCATCTTCCCCTTTAACTTGATTAACTATCTCATGGGGATGACCTCCATTTCCTATAAGGCCTATGCCCTAGCCTCTCTCTTTGGCATGCTGCCAGGTATAGTCTTTTACGTTTACCTGTCTACCCAGGTTACTAGGGCCCCCGAGAGTCTCATTAACTTCATTTGGCCCTTTATTGTGGCGGGACTATTCTTCGGACTCCAGAGACTGCTCATAAAATGGAAAGAAAAAAAAGGCTAAGAAGGGCTTAACTTCTTGGCCTTTTTGTTGATTAGTAACGGCGTTTATTACGTCTGAGTTTTGAACGAATGAAGACAAAAATTAGGACGAGGACCAGGAAGGCCAGGACACCACCGATAATGATGTATAGCTTGACCTGTTTGTAAAGGTCTTGGTGCTGGTCGTAGATTTCCTCAGTGTCCATGGCAGGATAGAGGTCGATGGTATGACTGGTATTTCTTTGGGTAAAGGTCATTTGACCAACTGGCAAGGACTTGTCTAACTGGTCCACATCGATGTCATAAAGGTCATAGGTAAACTCAACCTCTGCCTGGTTGAGGGCATTGGGATAGTAAAGAAAGTCACCGTCATATCTCAAGTCCATGGTTTCTGTGACCGTTTTACCAAAGGTCTTCAAGGGCTTATAGGTTAAGTCAACAGTGAAGTCAGGCTTAACCTGGTCCAAGTAAGATACCCGCTCGGCCTGGTCGAAACTATAGTCCATGAGCTTGTCCATATCTTCAAAGACAATAAGATCTTCATAATTATATTCAGCATTTAAGACGGCTGCCACAATCTTTCGCCCATCTCTTTCATAAATGGCAACCAGGCAACGACCCGCTTCAGGTGTATAGCCTGTCTTAGCATAGATCAAGCCATTGTTGTTGAGCTTTTGGTTAGAATTCTTAACAGGCAGGATGCCAGATTGTATTTGTAGAGTGACCTCTGGCATAGACAAAACTTCCTGGATCCAAGGGTTCGAGAAGGCTTCAATGGCCATTTGAGCGAGATCATAAGCCGTTGTATAGTGGTTGTCATCATGGATACCATTAGGTGACAGGTAGTTGGAATTTGTCAAACCCAGGTCCTTGATTCTTTGATTGATTTGACCCATAAGGTCAATGCCATCCAGGGCCAGGTTGTCTTCCACCATAGCAGCAACATCATTAGCTGAGTAAATCAGCAAAGACTTCATGACCATGTCTCCAGTCATCTGGTAGCCTAAAGAAATAGGACCATAATCCTTGTTTAAGGAATAAGAGGGCTGGTTGAGGGCATTTTCTGTATAAGCAAGAAGGTCATCCTTGGTTTTGTTCTCTGCAAAAATTAAGGCCGTCATGATTTTAGTTGTACTAGCAGGGAAGGTTTTTTGGTCGATGTTTTTGGCATAGATGATTTCTCCCGTTTCCACATCCATTGCAATAGCATAGCTACCATTTAGGTCCAATACATCGTCATTTGCTTCATCTTCGGCATAGGTAAAGGTGGTTAGTAATACACATAAAATCACCACCCACATGAGGCCTTTTTTCATTTTCATACGAGCTCCTTTTCATTATCATTTATCTCCCGTTTATTGTATCATTTTTGCATGCAAGTCTGTATAAAAAAATGAAATTACATCAAAAAACCTCCCAGATAAGCAAGTAAATGCTTTTGGGAGGTTTCAGTGTTTTCATAAGCTACTTGACCCTGAGCCAATGACAATGACTGATGGGAGAGGGTTTGTCTCTGAAGTAGCCTTGGCCCTCATCACAGGCAGTTTGCTGAATGACGAGAAGGTGCTCGGCTGTTTCTATACCCTCAGCGATAATCTTGAGCTCCAATTCCTTCACCATAGCCACGATTGACCGGAAGAGCTTTTCCGCCCTAGGGTCCTTGTGGATATTTTGAATGAGGGACCGGTCGATTTTGATGGTATCTATGGGCAGGGCAGCGACACAGGCAAGGGATGAATAACCCGCCCCAAAGTCATCCAGGGCAATACCGCACCCCATGTCCGACAATTGGTTGAGCTGGTCGATGGCCTTGGGATTATTCTCTATAAAGGTCCTTTCAATGATTTCAATCTCTATGTTTTTAGCATGGATACCATATTGAACACAGCAGGACTCGATGAACTGCTTTAGGTCATGGTTGGCCAGTTGGTAGGGAGAAACATTGATGGCCACCTTAAAATTGGAATCCACCTGGCGGATATAGGGCCCCAATTGGTCTAGGGCCTGGTGGACCAATTGCTCAGTGAGAGTCATGATCAAGTCCATATTTTCTATATGCTCTATGAAGAAATAGGGAGACTTAATTTCCCCATTAGCCCTTTGCCAGCGGGCTAAGATTTCCACCCCTCTTATCTTTTGTTGTTTGATGCACCATTTGGTCTGTACAAAGGGGATAAACTCATGCTTGTTGAGACCCTGGGTAATGTGGACCATCAGCTCATCGTTAACTGGTCTTGACTCGTCTTCAGAAGAGGACCGCTGAAGGGCGCGAAGGGCCTGGTTCAGCTGGGTATTCTCCCTGTGGAGTTCGTGGATTTTTTCCATATGAGGAATGATTTCTTCCTTGTACTTTTCAGCAACAGACCGGGCCTTGTTCTTGGTTGCAATTCGTTGTTGGTCAACATAATTGAAGAGGACGTACAAGGCCTTGTCCATCTTGCCCTGGTCCTTGTAAAACTGAGCAATCCCTCTGACAGCAGTTGAAAAATAAGTCATAAAATTATGGTCTTCAGCCAGTTTCAAACAAGTGTTGAGGTAATAATGCCCCTCCTGGGTATGGCCTAGCTTGGTCTGACTAAAGCCGATATTAAGTAGGATAACCGCATAATTCAAGTAAGAAGCGTGGTCAGGGACCTTGTGGTAATAGTCCATGGCCAGGGTATAGGCCTTGAGGGCCTCCTCATGCTGACTGGACTTGCCCAGGCTGGCGCCGTAGTTTAAATAAAGTTCAGCAATGGTCAAGGGATTTTTTAAGTTGGGTATGGATTGAAGAGACCGCTTGGCATACTTAATGGCTGTGTCATGGTCGCCGCTCATGCTGAAGGTTCCGCTCATAAACAAGAGAGACCGACTGATTAAGTTGGGATCTTCTGTTTTAATGGCAGCATCATAGGCCTTACCCAAATGAGACATGGCCTGGTCAAACAAGTTGATAGACCGGTTAAAGAGACCGTGGGAAATATGGTAATAATGGTCCAGTTCTGGGTTTTCATCAATGCCACGAAGGGCCAGAAGAGTTTGGTCTATCTGTCGAAAGAGGTCGTCATGCTGGTAGTGGGCAGATGCAGCCAAGAGGCAAATTAAGCCATCAAGGTCAAAGGATTTGGGGTCTGACAAGAACTTATCGACCCGGTTTTGTATATATTTTTCTGGATTTTTTCTAACATGTTGTATTTTTTGATCTAGCATACAATGATGCCTCCTTTATGGTCAATATACCCCTATATTAGATGATAAAAACAAGGATTCGTCAATAGCATGTTTATATGTATAGACTCTTATGGTACACTAGGAGCAAGTAAATGCACTTGAAAGGGGTACTTATGAAAATACTTGTAACAGGGGGGGCAGGCTATATTGGTAGCCATACCTGTGTTGAACTTTTAAATCAAGACCATCAGGTTGTTATCGTAGACAACCTGTCAAATAGTAAGATAGAAACCATAGGCAATATAAAGACCATTACAGGCAAGGACGTGACCTTCTACCAGTATGATGCCTGCAACTTTGACCAGATGAATCAGGTCTTTAAAGACCACCATATTGAGGGGGTCATTCACTTTGCCGGCTTTAAGGCTGTAGGCGAGTCGGTGGAGAAACCTATCATGTATTATAAGAATAACTTAATGTCCACCCTGGTTGTGAGTCAACTGTGCCAGCATCATGGGGTCAAGAAGATGGTCTTTTCATCATCTGCTACAGTTTATGGAGACAATCCATCTCCCTTAAACGAAGATATGGTCTTAAAAAAGACCACCAATCCTTATGGGGAAACCAAGGTGATGTGTGAACGGATTTTAACAGACATTTGCCTGTCAGATCCAGACTTCCAGGTCAGCCTCTTGAGGTACTTTAACCCAGTTGGGGCCCATGAAAGTGGCCTGATTGGAGAGGATCCTAATGATATTCCCAACAACCTAGTCCCCTATATTACCAAGGTAGCCAAGGGTGCCTTAGACCAATTGTACGTATTTGGAGATGACTACGATACCTGGGATGGAACAGGTGTTAGGGACTATGTCCATGTGGTGGACCTAGCCAAGGGACATATTAAGGCCCTTGACCACTTAAAGCCTGGTGCCCATATTTATAACCTGGGGACAGGCAGAGGCTATTCTGTCTTTGACATGGTCAAGACCTTTGAAGGGGTAAATGGCATGAAGATTCCCTACCAGGTCATTGGACGCCGTCCAGGAGATTTAGCAAGGGCTTTTGCAGATGTTGACAAGGCCAAGAGGGACTTGGACTGGCAGGCTGAGAAGACCATAGAAGACATGTTAGGGGACTCATGGCGGTTCGAAAAACAAAATAACTAGCAAAAGACAGGACTGGGTCCTGTCTTTTTGAGGGATTATATGTTATTTTTTTGTCGAGGATAGATTCAAAAACAAAAAAAATGTCGATTGTACCCGGACAAACCAGGAGGCTGGTCACTTAATCAGGTTTATGATTGTTATAATAATATTTATGGGTGTAAGTCGTTCACTTTTTTAGTATACTATAGGGGATTAAAAGAGAGGAGTCATCATGATTAGAAAATATTTAATTAAAACCTTAAACGGTATGGCCCTGGGCCTATTTGCGTCCCTGATCATAGGTTTGATCTTAAAGCAAATAGGGGCAGTGACCCATATTGAGTTCTTAGAGACCATAGGACAAACTGCCCAGTATCTTATGGGGCCTGCCATTGGAGCAGCTGTTGCCTACAGTGTAGCCGCTTCTCCCCTGGGGATTTTCTCCAGCTTAATTGTCGGAGCCATTGGTGCTGGAACCTTTAGTGTAGAAGCGGGTGTTTATACTGTTGGCTACGGAGAACCCCTTGGGGCCTTTGTTGCAGCCTTGGTTGCTGCAGAAGCTTCCAAGTTAATTGCTGGTAAAACAAAGGTGGATATTGTTCTTGTTCCAGCAGCAACCCTAATTGTAGGGGGGCTTGTAGGCGTCTTTATCAGCCCTTATATTGCTGCCCTCACCAAGGAACTTGGCCAGATTATTAACACAGCTACCCAACTTCATCCTATACCAATGGGGATTCTCGTTGCTGTCTTAATGGGCATGATCTTAACCCTGCCTATCAGTTCAGCTGCTATTGCCATATCTCTAGGCCTGTCCGGGGTAGCCGCAGGGGCATCCTTAATCGGCTGCAGTGCTCAGATGATTGGTTTTGCGGTAATTTCCTACAAGGCCAATGGTTTTGGAGGCTTTATTGCCCAGGGACTGGGTACATCCATGTTACAGGTGCCTAACATCATTAAGAAACCCCTGATCTGGTTACCGCCCATTGTCGCTTCAGCCATCCTGGGTCCTATTGGATCAGCCGTCATAAAAATGGAGTCCAACAAGATTGGAGCTGGTATGGGGACATCCGGCCTGGTGGGTCAGTTTGGTACTTTTGCTGCCATGGGTGAAACCACATCGACCCCAGTTTTACTGGTTTTGATTGCCCTCATGCATTTTATTCTGCCTGGTGCCATTGCTTATGGTGTTTACAAGTTAATGGAAGCCAAGTCTTGGATTGGACCAGAAGACTTAAGGTTAGAAACTAAGTAAAAATAGAAACGAGTTCCAATTTTAAGGAACTCGTTTTTTTTATTCATAGAAATACTCCCCATCAATAATGGTGTAGAGGTCGTCTGCCCGGGATTGGAAGGGACGGTGGTTGAAGTAAAGGCTCCCACCCACATTGTTGTAGCCTTCTAGGGCCCGTTTACTGGCCATAAGGCTTAGACTGTCGGCTTTGACATCTGTAAAACTGGCCTTATGGGCTGGTGGAAATTGAACAGCATACTGGTCATCGAATATGACGTCATAGACACTTGATGGAAAGCGTGGGTCTTTAACCCGGTTAAGAACCACATTGGCAATGCCGATCTTCATGGGTACAGAGTCGTAATCGGATTCCACCTGGACAATTTTTGCTAGCCAATAAAGGTCATCATCTGTATAGGGTCTCTGGTAAACATAAGAGGGATTGATGATTAAGTCCTCCTTAGTCACATGAACCGTCAGGGTTTGACTATCCCAAGTCACCTGACAGCCCAAGAGCTCGCTGACCAAGCGGATGGGTATGTAGGTACGATCATTTTTTATAAAGGGGGCCACATCATAGGTGAATACCTGGTCATTGTAAGTGACTTGAGGGTCATCAATGGTCAGGAGGATGAGGCTATCCTGGCCTTGTATCTGAACCTGGCGGCTTTCAGCCTGCCAGCTAATGGTTAGGTTAAGGCTTTCACACAGGGTTCTAGCTACTATGAAGACTCGGTCTCCAATCAAAAGATGGTGGGCATCTCCCATGATATAGTCACCATTTAAGGTCACACTGGTTTCGACCTCATAGGCAAGGGCACTTGAAGCAGTAAAGAGAACCAGTAATAGTATGGATAATATTTTTTTCATATAAACCTCCTTGTAGCCAGTATGACAAAGGAGTACACTAGAAGCAAGGAAACAGATTATTTGACATACATTTGCAATGTATGGACACTAGGAGGACATATGCCCATAGATTTTCACACCCATTCCAAAGACCATAAGGAGTATACCAACCAGGGGCTTAAGGCCCTGGTAAACTGCATGACACCCAAAGAAGCCGACTACTGGCTAGACGTTAGTAAAAGCCAGCCGGGCATCAAGGTGTCCATAGGGGTCCACCCCGATAGGCCAGACCAGTTTGATGCCTTGAAGGCCTACTACGGTCAGGCCCATGTGATTGGTGAAATTGGACTGGATAATGTCTGGGCGACCAGTGATCTTGAAGACCAAAGAAGGGTATTTAAGGCGAGTTTAGACTTGGCAGTAAGCTTAAACAAGCCAGTCATCCTCCATACTAAGGGAATGGCAGAGGAAATTTTTTCTTCCTTACAAGCCTATGATATGGTGAAAATCATCCACTGGTATTCTGATGATATAGACCTAGTAAAAAAATATCCCATGACCCAGGCCTATTTTACCATAGGGCCTGATGTTTTGATCAATCCCAAGGTGAGGGCCCTGGTGGACTACCTGAGTGTAGATCAATTATTGATAGAAACCGATGGCCTAGATGCTGTCCGGTGGGCTCTGGGAGACTGCCTAAGCTCTGAGGACTTGCCCCAAACCTTAAGGACAATTATCCTTTATATTTGCCAGACCAAGCAGGTGAGTGAAGAAGACTTCCTTAGGCACCTGAATGCCTTTTTCGACCGCCTCTAGATCCTTGTTTTCAAGGGGGGGAGGATGGGTATGAAGGAATAAGGAGAAAAAGGAGTCTTATGAATATAGATATTAGTAAGAAATGGATAGAGTTTATAGACTTGCTCAATGACCAAGAGGGACATTCTATAAAGGGGTGTACCAGGGCCATATTGGGCTTCTTTTCCCAAATGATTTCTGCAGATCATGCTTATATGATTGGGGTACAAGAAGGTCAATTAGACTGGGCCAATTATTACTTCACTGGTCAACAGCAACTCTTCATTGAACAGCCCATGGGACAACTGCATCGTGACCTCTTGGATCAAAAGCAAGTTCAACACTTAGATGGCCTTCTTTTGATTCCTATAATTGCCAAGGGAGATTTAATCTTGATCCTGGGCTTTACGGGTGTAGAGAGTCTGGATCCCTGCCCCTGCAAGGACCTTGCTGCCATGGCTGAGATAGGTTACCAGAGAATATTGCACCAGAGGGTCATTGACCAGCTAGAGAAGAGTGAACGGGTCTTTCGTTTGACCTTTGAACAGGCTGGCAGTGGCATGTGTCAGACAGACCTTGGGGGCCATGTTGAATTTGCCAATATGAAGTTTTATGACATGATTGGATACCAGCCTGGTGAAGCCATTGATATTTTAAAGATAACCTATCCAGACGACATAGACCTGGACCGAGAACACAAAGACCGCCTCCTAGCTAGGGAAATTCAATATTACTCCATGGAAAAGCGGTATGTAAAAAAGGATGGGGCTATAAGCTGGGTTTATGTAACCGTATCCCTGGTTGAGGGAGAGGACTTAGAAGAGGACTACCTCCTTGGAGTGGTTCAAGATATCAACCAGCAGAAGGCTGCTGAAGCGATGCAGAAAAACCAGGAAGAGGCCTTGGAGAAACTGGTCAAGGAACGGTCCCAGGCCCTAATTGAAATGAATAAAGCCTTGATAAAGGCCCACAGTACCAAGGACCAGGTGATACGTGAGCTTAAGGATACCAAGGCAGCTCTTGAAGAAATGGCCATTAAGGACCCCTTGACCCAGCTCTACAACAGACGGTATATGATGGACCAGTTGGCCAGTGAATGGGAACGCTATTCTAGGTATGAAACCCCCTTCTCTGTCATCATCATTGACATTGATCATTTCAAGATGGTCAATGATACTTATGGCCATGACTGTGGGGACTATGTCCTAGACCAGTTAAGCCGGGAGATGGAAGAGGCCTTAAGACGAATCGATGTCCTTTGTCGGTGGGGAGGCGAGGAGTTTCTTGTACTTTTACCAGAAACTACCCTAGAAGAGGGCTATTTAGTTAGCCAGAGAATCCACCAAGCCACAAGGTCAACAACCTATCATTACAAGGGCCAGGACCTGTCCATTACCCTGACCCTGGGCCTGGCTTCTAATGTTGACCATGAGACCATAGAAAGCCTCATTAAGGCTGCTGATGATGCCCTTTACAGGGGCAAGGCTTCAGGCCGTGATCAAATTGTTAAGGCTTAAATCATAAAAATCCCAATCCATGAACATGGATTGGGATTTTTTGATTATTGAGTTAAGTCTAAGAATTGATTGATTTCTTCTTCGATCATTTCCAGAGAGGCCAACCAGAAGGCCTTCTTGGTGATGTCAATTCCCATGGTTTGGGCAACTGCCTGTGCATCCATTTTTGTTGTGTTATTTAACAAGGTGTTATAGGCTTCAACAAAGTCTGGGCGACCAGCCTTATATTGAGCATATAAGCCCTTACCAAACAATAAACCAAAGGCATAGGGGTAGTTGTAGAAACTAAAGCCTGCCGAGTAGTAGTGAGGCTTGCAAATCCACATGTATTGGTGGAGGTAGTCATGGTCAAGACCATCTCCATAAGCTTCTTTTTGAGCTTGGACCATGATGTCATTGATTTGAGCAACAGACAAGGGACTCTCTTCTCTTGATTCAAACACATTCTTTTCAAATATGAAACGAGATAAGATATCCACTATGACCTGGGTAGCCCCCTCGATAGATTTTTCTAGGATGAAGATGGCATCATCCTTTGATGCTTTTTCAATGGCCGCATTGGTTACAATGGTCTCACAGAAGATAGAGGCCGTTTCAGCAACAGGCATGGGGTAGTTAGCATTTAACATGGTCTCATCATAAACCTGACTGTTGTGATAACCGTGACCCAATTCATGGGCTAGGGTACTAACCTCTGAGAAGGATTCATCAAAGTTGAGCATAATACGGCTCTGACGTCTACCCTTAACACCAGCACAGAAGGCACCACCGCGTTTGCCCTCTCTAGGCTCAACATCGATCCAATTGTTGTCAAAGGCTTCCTTTGCATAATCAGAAAGCTCTTGTGAGAAGGCTGCAAAGTTTTCAAGAATGAAGACCTTGGCTTCTTCGTAGGTGTAGGTTAATGAGCTTGATGAAATAGGAGCAAACAAGTCATAGAAGGGAAGAGAGCCTTCATGACCCAAGAGGCTGGCCTTTCTTTTTAAGTATTTGTGGAAGACCGGTAGTTTTTCCTTCATGGCTTCAATCATAGCATTCAAAGAGTCCATGTCCAGTTGAGCCGTCACAGCCGATTGGTGGAGGGGAGAATCATAACCCCTTAACTTAGAGATGATATTCACCTCTCCCTTGATGGCGTTTAATGAGGCCGCGATTGCTTCTTCTATACGCTTGTATCCTGCAATTTCTGCATGGTAGGCACGCTTACGGACGTCCTGGTCCTTGTGGTTGGCAAAGGTTCTGATCATTGATAGGGAGTAGGACTTGGTTTCGCCGTCCACTTCAAAATCAATCATGAGACCAGAAGTCAGCTTACCCTGAAGGTTACTCCAGGCACTAGAACCCACAGATTGAAGCTTAGATAATAAAACTTCTTCTTGGTCACTCAATAGGTGGCTCGCTTGCTTGTGGGTTTCCTCTAGGTAGAATTGGTGGTCCTTAACAATAGGATTGCTACTTTTATCTATTGTTTGAATATCAAAGTTCTTAAGCCACTTTTGGAACTTTACTGAAGGCTCTGTCAGCTTTGAAGAGGCTTCTTGCATCTTATTTAAGTACTTAAGAGCTGTTTCGTTGTTGGTATCGGTTGCGAAGGTCAGGCTGGCATAAGTTGCAAGAGGGTAAATGATTCTTAGGGTTTCATTATACGCCTCTATATAGCGGGCAGCCGTTTGATCAAAGTCATCTCCTAACTCTAGACCGATGATGTCCTCAATTTTCTTGTTTAATTTCTTGATATCCTCTTGATAGCTTTCATGTTCAAAGCTAGGATAAATAGTTGATAAATCCCAATAATGCGCCATAAATGCCTCCTTATATGTAATGATCATAATTGATGTTTCCAAGTATTAGTTTAGAGACTAATGGCTAATTAATCAAGCCTATTTAGGGGATTTTAATATTGGCCTCCTAGCAGCGAGTAAAAAAAATAGCCTAGCCCCGATGGGGTAGGCTAATGATAAATTCTGTTCCTTGGTTGACTTGAGAAACCACCTGAATATCTCCTTGGTGGAGGGAAACGATCTTCTTGACGATAGATAGTCCAAGTCCGTTGCCCGCGCCAGAGTGGTTGACATCTCCCTGGTAGAATTTCTCAAAGATTCTCTTTTGGGTACGGCTGGTCATGCCGATTCCTTCGTCTAAAAGGTGGATTTCCACTCGGTCATCCTTGAGCTTGGAAAAGACATAGATGGTTTGGCCTGGGCCAGAAAACTTAACAGCGTTTTCCATAAGGTTGACCCAAACTTGACTGAGGAGGGCCTGGTCCCCTTGGATCATAATCTTATCCAAATCTACCCTAAGATTAAGCTTCTTTTCTGACCACTCCTGCTCAAAGAGGAGGATGGAATGACGAATCTGCTCGTCCAGGGAAAATAGACTGGTATCTGTCAATTGGTCCTGGTTTTCTAGCTTGGTCAGTTTGAGAATGTTACTGGCCAAATGAGACATCCTGTCGGTTTCCTCAACAATGATTTCAGCATATTCTCTTTGTTCCTCCTGGGTCAGGGTATCCTGGCTTAAGAGCTTGGCAAAGCCCTGTATAGAGGCCAGGGGGGTCTTGAACTCATGAGAAAAGTTGGTAATAAAGTCTTTACGAAGTACTTCAATCTGCTTGAGCTCATAAGACATCTTATTAAAGTTATCGGTTAAGAGCTTGATTTCATCCTGACCCCTGCTTTCCACATACACATCGAAGTTGCCCTTGGCGACCTCCTTGGTTGCCTGGGAGAGTTTTGTAATGGGTTTGACCATTTTTCCAACAATTAAGATGGTCAAGAGGGTGCCAAAAAATACGTGGGACAGGGCCGTAAATCCAACCCTTGATGATATGGTCTTTAAGAGCGAGGCCTCATTATCAAAGCTGATTTTGAAGTAGTAGTCCTTGACCCTGAAGACTGTGGAGGGCAGATTATGCCATTTGCCCTGGTTGTAGTAGTAGCCCTCTTGGTCGATGATTTTTGTGATGGGCTCTTGAATACCCAATTGGTCAGGATCCTTGTCATGGGTCAAAATGAAGACGGTATATGTAAAGATGTTATCAACATCCTGGGGACTTAAATCGTAGTCATCTATCATTTTCTCAACGGTGGCCTTCATGGCCATTTGGTTGATTCTGATTTCTCTTTTGAAATTGTAACCAAAAATCGCTGACATGATAAAGGAGATAAAGGACGACAGGGCTATAATGGTAAAAATCAAGAGGGTCAGCTTGACACTAATTCTTTTCATGGTTGATTTCTCCCTTGTAACCCAGGCCTCGCACGGTAATGATGTTAAAGTCTTGTATATGGCCTACCCGGTTTCTTAGTCGTCTGATATGAACATCCACGGTCCGCTCGTCTGTTTCTGTTGACATCCCCCATATTTCATCCATCAACTGCTGGCGGGTGAAGATTTTCTTGGGATAGCTGAGAAGCTTAAAGAGCAGTTGAAACTCTTTCTTAGGCAGGAGGTAGTCCTGTCCCCTGTGGTTAAGGGTTAGGTTGTCTCCGTTCACTTGAGTGTCTAAAAAAGACAGGCAGTGTTCTTGGACAACCCGTGACCGTCTCAATAAGGCACGAATCCTAAGAATCAGCTCATCCATGTCTATGGGTTTAACCATATAATCATCCGTTCCCAGTAAAAAGCCTCTTTTCTTGTCATCAATGTGCTCCTTGGCGGTGACTAGGAGGATGGGCAGTTGGCTGTTCATTTGCCGAACGGCTTGCAAAAGGCCATAGCCATCAAGGCCCGGCATCATGATGTCTGAAATCAGCAAATCCACATGGGTGTGCCCTAGAATTTCTAGGGCCTGGTCACCGCATGTGGCACTGGTTACTTGGTAATTATGTTGTTTTAAGACGACTGTCATCAGCCGTCTTAAATTTTTATCATCTTCTACAACAAGTAGGTGGATCATTTATTTACTCCTATGGAATACATCATATAGGACTGGAATGAAGACTAGGGTTAAAAGGGTAGCGTAGATTAAACCACCAATAGCTGTAATGGCCATGGGCTGCATCATTTCCGTTCCCTCGCCAGCTCCAACCGACATGGTTGAAAGGGCAAATATAGTCGTCAAGGCGGTCATCATAATTGGACGCATACGGTCTCTACCAGCCTTGAGGAGGGCTTCATGCTTATTCATACCCTCTTGGCGCATCTTATTCACGTAATCAACAAACACAATACCGTTGTTTACAACAATACCTGCCAGGATGATTAGGCCAATCATAGACACCATACTGAGGGGAGTGCCTGTTAGGATGAGGGCTAGGAAGCCACCTGTAAAGGCCAGTGGGATGGTGAACATAACGATGAATGGCGACTTCAAAGATTGGAACTGGGCAACCATAATCAGATAAATGAAGAGGATACCAGCTGCCAGCATGAGGAAGAGGTCCCTGAAGGATTCATTGATAGACTCCTGCTCACCAGCTATTTTAATTTTATAGCCCTCAGGTAGGTCATAGTCCTCAATGAGATCTTCCACCTCTCGACTCACCTTACCTATATTATAACCGTCTTCTATAGAACTTGTAACTGTTAGATATCTCTGTTGGTCCGTTCTCTTGATTGATGAGAAACCTTCTGTCATTTGTAGGTCTGCAACATCTGTTAATTTCACGGGTTGACCATAGGGACTATTAATGACCATGTTTTCTAACCCTTGTAGGTCTAGGGCCTGGTCTTGGCTATTTTTAACGATAATATCCAGCTCATTGTTGCCAATAATAATTGAGCTTGACGCTTGAGCATCTGAGATGGCTTCTCTTATTGGCATAAAGATGGTGGCAACCGTTAGACCGTTTGAGATGCTTGCTGTTTTGTCTACTTGGATCTTGAGCTCTGGAGCTGTCTCTTCTAAGCCGTTATTGATTTCTGTAGTTCCTTGAACCCCTTCAAGGAGACCGGCTAGGTCGTTGGCGATATCTGCTAGAACCTGGAAGTCACGTCCGGTTATGGTTAAGCCGATTCCTGAATCACCCATGCCCATCATCATCATATCGCCATCATTTACAAGGATTTCACCTGAGACTTGATCAGCTAAATCACGAATGGACTGGGCGATTTCCTGGGTCGTTGCTTGTCTATCTGGGTCGAGTATGATGTTGAAGGTTACCGAGTTAGCTCCCGTCATCATCATGGGATTACCATTACTGCCTATAGATGCTCCGATGGTTTCGATTCCTTCGATGTCCTTCATGAGGTCATAGAGCTGGTCTCCTGCTTGGACAGCCTCTTGGTGGCTGGTTCCTTTTTCCAGTTCTAGAGTAACAGTCAACTGGCCCATATCTGTTGATGGGAAGAGTTCGGTTCCTGTTTGGACGGCTCCAAAAATTGAGGCCACAAAGGCAAGGAGGATTAGGAAAACCACACTGATTTTATGCTTAAGAGAGAACTTTAAAATACTGAGATAAGCATTCTTGATCTTGTCCATAACAGGGTGTTCCTCTTTGGCCTTTTCTTTTAGGGTCTTAGAGGCAAGCATAGGAACTAAGGTAAGGGCTATAATTAAACTTGCTGTTAGGGAATAGGCGATGGTTAAGCCCATATCCGAGAAAATTTGTTTGGTTAAGCCCTGGGTGAAGACAATGGGTAAAAAGACAGCCATGGTCGTAAGGGTTGAGGCAATGATGGCACCTGTTACCTGCTTGGCACCCTTAATTGAAGCTTCCTTGGCTGAAAGGCCTTCATTTCTCATTCTATAGATGTTTTCGATAACAACAATGGAGTTATCAACCAGCATACCAACCCCGAGGGCTAGTCCACCCATTGAAATAATGTTTAAGGTGATGTTGCTGAAATACATAAGAACAAAGGCAGTTACCACTGAAATTGGGATTGCCAGGCCAACAACAAGGGTTGGTCTTAAGTCTCTTAGGAAGATAAAGAGAATCAAAATGGCCAGGAGACCCCCGTAAACTAAGTTCATACCAATAGAAGAAACCACCACATCAATGTATTCCCCTTGGTCTAGGAGAGATACAACCGACAGGTCTGGATATTGGTCCTCCAGGTCCTTTATTTTTGCACGAACATCTTCGCTGACTTGAGAGGTAGCATATTCTGTTTGTTTTTGAATGGAAATGGTAACCGAGTCATTACCGTTTATTTTCGAGTAACGGTCACCAGAGTTGTCTACAGTTAAAATATCGGCGATGTCAGACAAGAGGATAGGCTCCATACCTGGCATATTGAAGGAGAAGACCACTAGGTTTTCTAGCTCTTCTAAGCCATTAATCTTGTCGCCTGTACGAACCAGGAGGTCTGTTTGACCGTCCTGAACATAACCCGTTGGCATAGAGAAGTTTTGACCCTGGATGATGCCTGAAATCATTTCAGTATTAAGGGGGAGGGTTACCCCCTCAGGCATACTGGCTTGAAGACCATCCAACTTGTCCTGGTTGATGACAACGTGGATGATGTTTTCTGTTAAACCGAATGGTGTGATTGAGGCAACTCCCTCTACACTTTCCAGTTCCGGGATCACAACTGTTTCTATGAAGGGGGTAGAAATGTCAACGGTTTGACCCTCTTGAGAAACCCCCAGGGCCATGATGGGCATCATGGATGGATTGAGTTTCATGATCATGGAAGACCCCACACCCACAGGCATGAAGGATTCAATCATATCCAAACTCTCCCGCATCTCTATAACAGCTGAATCCATATTGGTGGATTCATTGAATTCTAAGATGACCATGGATACATGTTCACTGGAGATAGATTGGATGTTTTTTATGTTACTGATTGAGGCCATCCGCTGCTCAATGGGACGGGTAACAAAGGTTTCAACCTCCTCTGGGCTGGCTCCAACATATGACGTGGAAACAACAGCATAGGGTAGGTTGAGGCTAGGGAGTAAGTCGGTAGTCATGTTGGTAATGGATATGAAGCCCAGTACCAAAACAAATACCACCGCAACAATGACGGTATAAGGTTTTTTTACACTAAAATTAGATAACAATTTTGTACACTCCTTTTGTAGTATATTTTCTGATATCTCAAGTATATACCCCTTTTATGAACTCAGTATGACATAAATCTTAAAAAAGTATAATATACCCGATGATTTGTATAACCTTTCCATATTAGTCTCGGCCCAGTGAGAACTTCCCTAAAACTTAACAATTATATGGTATATTAGTAGCAAGGAGGAAAAATTATTGAAATTATCAAAAGCAGAGAAATCTTGGATTTTATACGATTGTGGAAATTCGGCTTATTCCATAGCCATTACCACTGCTCTATTGCCTGCCATTTTTGGCATGTTTAATGGGGTAGACAACCCTATGATCCTGGGCTACTTCAATTCCCTTGCCAGCATTATTGTTGCCATACTCAGTCCTATCCTAGGAACCATAGCAGATTATAAGGACACTAAAAAAAGATTCTTTATCTTCTTTGTCAGCCTAGGCGTCATCTTCACAGGGTCTTTGGCCTTGATTCCACCCAGCACGGGACTCTGGCAGGTCTTGATTGCCTTTTACGTCTTAACTGCTATCGGCTTCTCCGGTGCCAATATATTTTATGATGCCTTCCTGGTGGATGTTACCCAGGATGAGCGTATGGACCAGGTATCAACAAGGGGCTTTGCTTTCGGCTATATATCCAGTGTCATTCCCTTTGGGATTAGTTTAGGGATTGTTTATGTCATCGGGATGGACAAGCCCCTGGGTTACCAGTTGGGCTTTGTTATTACGGCTCTTTGGTGGGGACTCTTGACCATGCCCATGATCAAAAATGTTAAGCAAATTCATTACATAGCCAAGGACCCCAAGCCTGTGCGAATGAGTTTTAAGCGTTTATTCAAGACCCTTAAGAATATCAAGTCCCACAGGGTAGTGGTTATTTTCTTATGTGCCTACTTCCTCTACATTGACGGGGTAGATACCATTATTCGTATGGTGGTTCCCTATGCCACGTCTGTACTGGGGCCGGATGCCCTTAATCAGTTCACCCTACTGGGCATCCTGTTAATCATTCAAATCATAGCCTTTCCCTTTGCCATTCTCTATGGTCAGTTGGCTAAAAAGTATTCTGCTAGACGGATGATTACAGTTGCCATTATAACCTATATCATCGCTTGTAGCGGGGCCTACTTCATCAGCCGGGTTTGGCATATCTTCCTCTTAGGAGCCTTCATCGGATCTGCTCAAGGGGGAATCCAAGCCCTGAGTCGGTCTTACTTTGCCAAGATCATACCCAAAAATAAGGCCAATGAGTTTTTTGGTTTCTACAATATATTTGGCAAGTTTGCAGCCATTGTCGGCCCCCTACTCATGTCACTGGTTACTGATTTAACAGGCCAGGCTCGACTGAGTATCCTGGCTGTTTTGCCCCTCTTTATAGCGGGTCTAGGTGTCTTTCTCAGCCTGCCCAAGGCTGACCACGAGTTGGTCAACTAGGAGTTGATAGAAAGAGAGGAAAGTCTACTGGGAGTTGCTGGTATTAACAAGAAACTTTTAGTAAACTGACTTAGGGAGGTTGAAATGGTTAATTCAGATGAAATAGGTAAGTTTATTATCCTTAAGAGACGGGAAATGAAGCTGACCCAGGCCGACCTGGCCAAGAAACTTCTGGTCAGTCCTCAGGCCGTTTCCAAGTGGGAACGTGGAGAGTCCATGCCTGATACTGGTATCCTAGTAGCCCTGGCAAAGGCCTTGTCTACCTCAACCGATAGCCTATTGACGGGGGGAAGGGGGATGGTCATCTCTAAGGGCTTTGTAGATGTTGTTAAAATAAAGAAGGGGGTCCAGTACATGTCTGAACTAAAGACCCTCTTGGGTGAAAACAATAGTGTTTATCGGTCCATGGTAGAGGGTCTTAATAAGGGAATGAACATCGACTTTGAAGATATGGTATCAGACAGTTACAAGCGAGAGGCCATCATCGCTGAAATCATGGTCCAAAACATCATGGAAGGCTACCAGGTGGACCTGGCCAGTGTTGACCACTGGCTGACCCATGATCATTGGAAGAGGATTATCAATAAGTTTGCCAAAGACTACAAGGTCACAAGCTAGAAAAGTCAGGTTCGCCTGGCTTTTTTTTATGATATTTTTCATTTTTGAGCAATAGAATCTGTGGTTGAGAAGGGAGGCAGGGAAGGAAAAGTTTAGTACCTGCTTCTAGGACCTTGAAATAAAGAGGAGGAGGGTGTATACTTTAAGTGAGAACCATTATCAACGAAAGGAGTCGCCTATGACTAAATCGGAATGGAGACAAAAATTAAAGCCCTACGCCAGAGCCCAGGCCCTAAAGGCTTGGATACAAATACTGAATACCCTTTTACCTTATTTGGCCCTAATGGTCCTAATGGCTTATGGACTCTATAAGGATCTGCCCTATTGGTTGATCCTGCCTCTTGCCCTACCGGCAGGTGGATTTATGGTCCGTTTGTTTATCTTGTTCCATGACTGTACCCACCTGTCATTTTTCAAGCAGCCATGGGCCAATCGGTTAACCGGTCATCTTTTGAGTGTCCTTGTTTTCACTCCCTATACCATCTGGCAATCTTCTCACAACAAGCACCATGGGTCGGTGGGTAATTTAGACCAGAGGGGGATAGGAGATGTGTGGACCATGACGGTGGCAGAGTATGAAGGATCAACTTGGCTCAAGCGACGTTTATACGGTCTGTATAGGAATCCAATATTCTTGTTTTTACTGGCACCCTTTTTCTTGTTTGCTGTTTTAAACCGGTTACCCGTGAAGAAGTATGCCTCTAAAAAACATCGCCTAAGTCTTTATATGACCAATAGTGGTATAGGCTTGGTCTTCTTAGCCACAGCCTACACCCTTGGCTGGCAGTATTATTTGCTGATTCAGTTGCCAGTCTTGTTTGTCGCCAGCGTCATGGGTGTTTGGATGTTCTTTGTCCAGCATCAGTTTGAAGATGTCTACTGGGCACGGCATGAGGCCTGGAACTTTTCACAAGCAGCCTTGGAGGGGTCGTCCTTTTACAAGCTTCCCTTGGTCTTGGATTGGATTACAGGCCACATTGGCTACCACCACATCCACCACTTAAACCCTAGAATCCCTAATTATAACCTGAGACGGTGTTATAGGGAGATTCATGATTTTAAGACCAAGCATACCCTTACCCTGTGGAAGAGCTTCAAGGTGGGACTTTTGAACTTGTATGATGAAAAGTCGAAAAAGTTGATCCGTATTAGGGATTTAAGGAAAAGAGCCATAAAAATTTAGCTGGTTAACCACCAGCTTTTTTTGTAACCTTCTAAGAGGTAGTCTTTGTTTTTACTTGTTCTAAGATGTTGAGTGTCACGAAATAAAATGATACAATGAATAGGTTAGAATGGTCCAGTTGTATCTGGACAAGACATATCAATGAAAGGGGACTTAGATGTTTAAAAAATTCTTGAGTTATTACAAGCCCTATAAAAAGCTATTGTTCTTTGACCTGCTGGCAGCTGTTATCCTGTCATCGGTAGACCTAGTTTTTCCAATGGTTTCAAGAACCATTATCGATGATTACATACCCAATGGGGAGGTTGGAGCCATTGTACAAGTTGGCTTGATTTTGACCCTACTCTTTGTTGTTAGAGCAGGATGTATGTGGTTTATGAATTATTGGGGTCATGTCATGGGGGCTATGATGGGCAGAGATATGAGGAATGATCTCTTTAGACACTACCTGATCCTCCCCTTTAAATTTTATGATGAAAACAAGACCGGTAAGTTGATGAGTCGGCTGACCAATGACCTCAACGATATTGCAGAGGTGGCCCACCATGTGCCTGAAGATGCTTTGATTTCAACCCTACTGCTCTTCGGTTCTTTGGGACTCTTGTTTACCATCAATATCAGCCTGACCCTGATTCTCTTGGTCATGGTAGTCTTCCTCTTCTTATTTGCCTTCTACAAGAGAAAGGCCATGAGGGATGCCTTTAGGGTCCACAGGGAACGAGCGGCTGTTATCAATGCGCAAATAGAAAACTCTCTTTCAGGCATCCGCCTGTGTCAATCTTATGCCAATGAGGAGTTTGAATCTGATCGATTTGAAAAGGTCAACAATGACTACCTAGGGTCCCGTCAGGTTGCCTTCAAGACCATGGGTGAGTTCATCTCTGGTACAACCTTCTTCACAGATGTCATGAACCTAGTGGTCATCGCCATAGGGGCGGTTTATGTTATCAACGGCGCCATAGATATTGGTGAATTGGTTGCCTTTCTTTTATACTCTAACTTCTTTATGAGGCCTGTTAGGGGGCTGGTCATGATGATCCAGCAAATCCAGTCAGGGATTAGTGGTTTTGAACGTTTCCATAACATCATCACTCTTGAGTCAGACATTGTGACCAGAGACAATCCAGTCCACTTAGACCGTCTGGATGGAGATATTCACTTTGAAAATGTTACCTTTGCCTATGAGGATGACAACCACATATTGGAGAGCCTTAACTTGGACATAGCAGCAGGCAAGCACATTGCCTTGGTTGGTCCGTCAGGTGTAGGTAAGTCAACTATTATCAGTTTAATTCCGAGATTTTATGATGTACAAGAAGGGGCGATTAAAATAGGGGGCTACAATATAAAGGATTTAGACTTGGAAAGTCTAAGAAAGTCCATCGGTATTGTCCAGCAGGATGTATTTATCTTCCACGGGACTATTAAGGACAATATTCTCTATGGGAATCCTGATGCTTTAGATGATGCCGTTATTGACGCAGCCAAGCAGGCCTATATACACGACTTCATCATGTCCCTGCCAGAGGGCTATGATACCCTCGTTGGAGAGAGGGGGGTTAAGCTTTCAGGTGGACAAAAGCAAAGATTGTCTATTGCCCGTGTCTTCCTGAAAAATCCGCCGATTGTTATCTTGGATGAGGCAACCTCTTCTTTAGATAATGAAAGTGAAAAGTATGTGCAGCAGGCCCTAGATGGTCTAGCGGTTGGTAAGACAACAGTAACGGTTGCCCACCGATTAACAACCATTATGAACGCAGATGAAATCCTTGTTCTCAAGGGCAATGCTATTGCTGAGAGGGGCAAGCACCAAGACCTCCTGGACAAGGATGGTATTTATAAGAAACTATATATGGCCCAGTTCAAGGGTTATATGCCAGATCAAGTAGAGGCTTAAAAAGGAGGACCTATGAAAACAAATCAAGACAAGTTGGTAATGCAGTCGGTACAGGGAACCATTAAACACCCTGGATTTGCAGGCTATCGTTTGGACACAGAGGGACAGGCCTATGTTATTCCTGCTACAGCTGGTATAACCTATAATGTTAAGGTAGGAGACTGTGCATTTGGCTTGGTGGGAGACCACGTGGAACCTGGGGTATCCCTTTACAATCCTGACCGAGCGGCCTCAAATGCTTTGAATATCTTCTCTTGCATTGGCAATGAGGCCCGTGTTGTCAGTGGAGAAGCCAAGAATAAGAAGGGCTATGTGACTGGAACCCATGGGGGTGTTGAGCACGTGATTATCCACTTTGACGATGAGGTTTTAGACCAGTTGACCCTAGATGACAAGATTCTAATCAAGGCCTATGGCCAGGGCTTAGAATTAAAGGACTACCCTCAAGTCAAAATGATGAGTATTGATCCAAACTTGTTTAACAAACTTGGGATTGAGGAGAGAGATGGCAAGCTACATGTCCCAGTGGTTAAGAGAATTCCTCAGGCCTTTATGGGGTCAGGGGTTGGATCTGGCTTTAGTCAAAAGGGGGACTACGACCTCATTACTTCAGACCGTCAAGCCATTGAGGACTTGGGTCTGAATACCCTGAGATTTGGTGACCTTGTCCTTCTAGAGGATAGTGACAATACTTATGGCCTGGGGGGCATGAAAAAGGGCGCTGTATCCATTGGTATTATTATTCACTCAGACTGTATTAAGGCAGGTCACGGACCAGGGGTGACCATTATAATGACATCTAAGGATGATAGCATTCAGGGGATCTTGGATGACCAGGCTAACATCGCCAATTACATGAAATAAAATAAAAGCAGGGTTCTTAATAAGAACCTTGCTTTTTTAGGCAGCCTTGTCCATGAGGTCTAGAAGGGTCCGTTGGTGGTGAGACTTGGGATCATAATGGAAAATCTTAAAGAAGAAGTCTAAGATTTTACCACCCAAGAGGGCCACAATAAGGGTTCCGATTCCTAGGGGACCTCCCAAAGCAATACCAATAAGAGTCACGGTGATTTCAATGGCAGGCTTAATGATAGAGGCACTTGAGTTGGTGATCTTAATCAGGGCAATCATAAGTCCATCTCTAGGCCCAGCACCCAGTTGGCAGGATAGGTAGAGATAGATCCCATAAGATAAGACCACTAGGCCCAATAGACACATGGCTAGCTTCAGGATAAAGTGGTTTGGTGTGACCATAAAGGGCAGGCCTTCAAATAAATCAATAAAGTAGCCGATAAAAAACATGTTGAGTAGGGTGCCTACCCCTGGAATAGACTTAAGGGGGAGGGTGGCTATGATGATGACAAAGCCAATCAACTGAGACAACTGACCAAAGGATAGGTTGGTGATATTAACCAGGCCAGAGGTAAAAGTTCCCCATGGGTTCATGCCGAGGTCAGCTGTGATTAAAAGTCGGATGCCCAAAGAACATAAGATAAAACCAATGAAGAGCTTGGGCAGGTCCTTGATGATTAATAATAGTTTAGTCTTCATAAATACCTTCTTTCACAAGCATTATATACTGGCAGGGAGGGAAAGTAAACAAAATATTTCTAGTTGCGAAATATTTTTCCTCTTTAACTCCTCCTGTCTTTTGTGTATGATATAAGGACAAGAAAGGAAGTAAGTATGTTATCAAAAAAAGCGTCTGCAATAATCAGGCTAAGAAATAGAATAGACCAGTTGATGTGTCCTGTCTGCCAGGACCAGGTAGAGATCAATGATCAGGGCACCCTGTCTTGTCCTAACAACCATTGTTTTGATGTATCCAAGAAGGGTTACTTGAATGTTCTCAGGCAAGCCCCCAAGGAAAACTACCACAAGAGCCTTTTTGAGTCTAGACAAAGGGTTATCCAGGGAGGACTTTATGGCCCCCTTATCGACTACCTCTACAATTTTTTACAAAAGACATTCGGCGACCAATCCCTCAGTTTGATTGATGCAGGCTGTGGAGAAGGGTCCCACCTGAGTGGTTTGCGATCTCGGTTTGATGGACCCATGAACTTTTATGGAGTGGATATAGCCAAGGCGGGTATTGGCCTGGCAACGGATTCTAAAGAAGACATCAGCTGGTTGGTTGGGGACCTGGCCCAGGTGCCCTTGAGGGATGCCACCCTAGATGTGGTTTTAAACATCCTATCCCCTGGTCATTATGAAACCTTTAAGCGACTTTTGAAGGACCAGGGGCTGGTGATAAAGGTTATTCCAAGACCAGATTACTTAAAGGAGATTAGGCAGGCTTTTTACCCAGACCAGCCTTATAGCAATGAGCCTGTAAAAGATCATTTTCTAGATCACTTTGACCTTGTGGACCAGGGAGATTTGCATTATGTCTTCCCTTTGCCAGAGGACTTAAAGATGGACCTACTTAAGATGACCCCTCTTACCTGGCAATTTGAGGACAAGCAGCTGGAGGCCCTTGACTTGAAAGAGGTAACCGTTTCACTCCTGGTTATGGTTGGGAAATGTAAGAACTAAAAAAAGGACAAGGTCTGTGACCCTGTCCTTTTTGAGTGGCCCAATGGACCTCTTATGATTGGTTTATTTCTTTTTATAGGGACTAGAAATACTAAAGATCTTATCCTTTTCTGTTACCTGGGCAACGTGGAAACTGTCATAGAGGTCTAGAACCTGCTTGGGAACCATAAGGGTTGATGCATTGACATAGTAGGTCGTTAAGGCCTCATCTTCAGCATAAACCTGACTCCACTGCGTGAAGTTTTGTCCCTTGACATAGTAGATGTCTCCTTCTGCTATCAGGTCATTGATTTCAATGACACCGCACCCCATGGTCATGTTTTTGGTTTCATATGGACTCTGACCATTGTAGACATTTTGCTCACCATAAAGCATGTCATATTGGAGGAGGACCAGTTTCTCCTGGTAGTCATCCTTGTCAAAGTTAATTTGGTGGAACTTGGTCAATATACCTTCATCAAAGCCCAAGCGACCTAGGACATAAGACGATAATTGGTAGGCCTCAAGGTCCTTTGAAATGTTGTCGATGTTAAAGTTTGACCACATGATGTATTCCGTTTGGAAGATATCACCATTGGCAATGTCCTCATTTTGAATATTTAAAGAGGGTAAATGGTCACCATATAGAACTAGTACAGTTGGCTCGTGGTAGGTCTCTAAAGTTTTAACCAAGTTGCCAATGAAGTCATCAACCTCTCTTAGCTGGTTGACAAAGTATTCGTAACCGATGATATCCTCTTCTGACAAATCAACTTCCATGTCGATGAATTGGTTTTCGTCTACGATGTTATCTGGATACTTGCCGTGGGGTTGCACAGAAACTGCAAAAACAAAGTCTTGGCTATCGGTTTCCTTGAGGGCCTTCATTATCTCTGGTAGAAGGACGTCATCCTTGGCCCATCCTAGAGGGTTATAGGTCACATCATTCATATATTCGATAGAAGAAAAACTGTCAAAGCCTAGGTTTGGATAAACCCTGTAACGACTGTAGAAGGTACCTGTATTGTTGTGCATGGCATGGTTGTGGTAGCCATAAGCATCTAGATTAAAGGCCATACCTTCAATAGGTGTTTCCTTTAAAACAGTCTTGAAGGGATACTCTCCAGCGCCAAAGTAGCTTAAGTTCATGCCGGATAAGACCTCAAACTCTGTATTGGCTGTTCCAGCCCCAATCGATGGCACCCGCAAGAAGCCTGATGAGTATTGCTTTTTCAGGGCTGTAAAGTTGGGTATAGGATCCTCAGAGAACTTGGCTTCTTTTAAATAGTTCACATCAAAGAAGGATTCTAATTGTACCACAATGATATTAGGCTGATTGATAGTCGAATTGGGGAACTGCTTGACTTCATCTTCTAGGGTGTCCGATGGAACAACATCTGTGAAGATTTGATCGGGATCTTTTTGTATATCCTCTAGGGCCTCATCAACAGCCTCTTTCGAGTAAGAGGCGGGTTTTTCAATACCTCGGTCTATAATACTCATGGTGAAACAGTAAGAAAAACCATACTCTTGGTAGGCATCTGCCAGGTTACCAAAGTCAGTGACTAAAACACCCGAAGCAAGGGCCAGCTTTGATGTTCCTAAAAGTAGGATTAGGGTACAGCAGAAAGTAAATAAGGCGTTTTTGAAGATGGGTTTTACCTTGGGGACCTTAAAGAAACTGTAAGCGACACCTGCCAGGGTAACTGCAAGTAAAATAATGATAACAATCAGGTCGAATAGGGAAAGGTAGATCTTTATAATCCCGATGACTGATCTGAAAATCTCTAGATCACTTCCTGTTAGAGGAGTGGTTCTGAATCCTAGTAGGATGAAGTTGGTGACACCAAAGCCTAGCCAGACCACAGTATTTAAAATGATAAAGAAGTATTTCTTTTTGAAAAAGGATGCCAGGGAATAAAAAAGCATCACGATGAGTATGTTATAAACAAACATAATCGGGTTGTTGAAAAGGCTGATGAAACCACCAAATATGGATCTTTTACTAAAGGCTTCGATTACACCTGTCACCAGGGTCGCCAAAACCAAGTATAAAATAATAGGGTTTTTAGTAAGGAAGGCCAGATACTTTTGAAGCCTCTCCTTGAACTGCTTATAGTCTATTTTTGTCGACATGATTATAACTCTCTTTCTTTTATCTCAAATCATCCTGTCAATTAAGAATTATAGCACTTATCAAAAAAACATTCAATGAACTGCTAGGGGGAGGCGGGAAGTTTAAGGACTGTGTCATTTTTGTGGCAGTGGGTATATTTTAAGAAAGGACAGGGGAGACTAGGTCCTTGCATGTCTATCTGGACTTGTGTTAACCTTAGACTCGTCATATAATTAAATTAGGCTAAATGGAGGGCTTATGGCAACTAGGAAGTGGTTTAATGACCAAGTAAAAGACCTGTTACAAGAGAAAAACCTATCAATCAAGATGGTATGTGATCAGACGGGGTTTAATTATAATCGATTGCTGAGGCTCATGAAGGGGGAAATGAGATTCACCCAGGAGGACTTAGGAGTCTTTTTATCCTGTCCTTCTTTCGATGGGGAGGACGTGGCCTGTATCCATAAGTGGGCAAGCCAACTCAACCTAAACCAAGAAGAAAGGGTGAGCGTAAAAGAGGTGGAGGCCCTTCTTATTCACATGTATGAAACCGTTATTGAGAAGGCGGTTTTGAAGGAGCACCTCTTAGGTGGCCTAGAGAGTCCCTTGTCGCTCTTGAGCAATCAAGTCAGTGACCAACTCTACAAGTCCTATACCAGTGTTTTAAAGGACACCTTCCTTTCAGGTTCTGCAGAGTTTGAAATTGTACTCTACCTCCCACCTATTCCGGTTCTCATTCATGAGATCTATCATACCATCAGGGCCTTGAAGGCCTGCCTAGACAAGAGAATCAGTTTAAATATCACTTGCTTGATTGAGCGTAAGGGGCCTTCCGGGGACCGGGAGGCATGGAATCGCTACCATGAGGCCATACAGTATATTAAGATGGCTACTCTGACAGACGATGTGACCATGAAGGCCATAGAGCCTATCCAGGAGGACATCCAATATGGTATCTACTTTAGAGATCGGTTTATTGTTATAGACCAAGATGATTTTCAAGTGACAGTTCTACACCAGGATGGCATGACGGGCTTGAAGCAAGACCGGTTAGACTTAATCCCCTTGGTGGAAACTCAAAAGCTCAATAGGGGAACCGATGAGTTCTTTGTCAGGGCTAAGAGCCAGCTGGCCTATAGGGGCCGTCATTATTCGATTATGAATAACCTAAACCCTGGTTTTGTTGGGGACCATTATCTGAGGGTGAGCCCAAAGGACTACCCCTCTATGGCAGCTTATGTCCATGCTTTTAACCAGGCCCTTGAAAACAACCCGTCGGGCTCTAATTATTTCATATGTGAGTCTGGCATTGAGATTCTCCTGGTTGAGGGGATTATGCCTGATTATTCTGTGGGCTTTTCGCCCTTAAACGAGCTAGAAAGGGTCGCCATTGTCTTAGATACCCTGCTTAAGATGAAGAAGGGCTGCAAGCTCAGGCTTTTACCCAAGGGCATTAAGATGTCTTATCCTGAAATAGGCATCATACAGTATTATGAGGTTCATAAGATCCATGAGAGGATCCTTCTTAAAAGTCATAAGAAGTCCAATGAATTGACCCAAAAGCATATTCAGTCTGCTAGGGACCATAATGTTGAGTTCATTATCAAGGAGTCAAGGGCTGTTGAGGCCTTCGACCTTTACTGCCGGTCAGTCCTCTTGCATATTACCCTGTCTGAGGCTGACTCTTTTAAAACCATACAGGAGATGGTCTTGAAGCATTATGGGGCAAGTCCAGACCCTGCTATTCAAGAATTGCTGGTGGTCATCAAGCATTTAACCTATAAAAATGAGCAACCCTAGGGCTGCTCATTTGTTGTATTAGTCTTTAATAATTATTTATTGACGATTTGTTCACCAACGAGACGGATGTTACCAGCACCTAGGGTTAAGACAAGGTCGTTTTCCTGAATGGTCGACTGGACATAAGTTACAATATCATCGAAAGTTTCGATGTACTTAACCTTATCATGTTCTTCAGCGATGGCCTGTACCAGGTCCTTAGAATGAACATTCACTGTATTGACCTCACGGGCTGCATAGATATCTGTGATGATGACCTGGTCCGCTTCACTAAAAGCAGTAGCAAACTGTAATAAAAGCTCACTGGTTCTAGTGTAGGTGTGGGGCTGGAAGATTGCCGTTATCTTTTGGTGTGGAATCTTTTTAGCCGCCGCGAGTGTTGCCTTGATTTCGTTAGGATGGTGGGCATAATCATCGATAATGGTTGCATCACCGTATTCTCCTAGAATTTCAAAACGTCTTTGAGTACCTTGATATGACTTCATGGCTTGGATAGAGGTTTCAACAGGGATATCTAGGGCATCTGCTGACGCAATAGCGGCAAGAGCATTGTAGATATTATGCTGACCCGGAACCTTGAGTAAGAAGGTGCCATAAAGGTCGTCCTTCTTATAGACATCAAACTTAGGATGGCCATGGTTATCAAAGGTAATGTTTTTAGCCTGGTAGGTTGACTCGGTATTGATGCCGAAGGTCAAGAGGTCACAGCTTATATGAGACGCGACTTTTCTGGCATTATAATCGTCATTGTTTAAAACAAGTACACCTTCTTCAGGAATCTTTTTTGCAAACTTGATGAAGGCAGAAATAATATGCTCCATATCATCATAGTAGTCTAAGTGGTCCTCATCTATGTTGAGGATGACACCAAGATTATGGTTGAAGCTTAAGAAGTTTTCCCTGTATTCACAGGCTTCAAGTAGTAGAACAGACTGGTCTCCAATTTGTACATTGGACCCACGGTTCTTAGTAATTCCTCCTACTAGAACAGTAGGATTATAGTCAGAAGCATTTAATATGTTTGATACCATCGATGTAGTTGATGTCTTACCGTGGGCACCGGCTATGGCGATGCTGGTATTGTATTCGGGCATTAAATGGCCAATCATCTCTGCGCGACTTAGGATTGGGATATGCCTCTCCTTGGCTTCAAGGTATTCTGGATTGGTTTCTGGTACAGCTGATGAATAAACAACTAAATCAGCACCATGTACATGGTCTTGGTGGTGACCGATGAATATCTTTACTCCCTTATCCATAAGGTTCTTGCAACGCTCAGACTCTTGTTGGTCTGATCCTGTTACAATATAATCTCTTTCTTTCAACATTTCTGCAATGCCGCTCATCATTATGCCGCCAATTCCAATAAAGTGGACGTGGCGCAGTGTGGATAAATCAATCATTTAAGGCTCCTTATCAATCCTGCAGTCAGGATAGTATTCTTTAACTATAAAATTATATCACAGAATATCGGATTGTTAAATAGAAAAGTCCTTGGCCCAGATGATACAAATTGTGAAGTTTCTTATGAAAGACTTGCAAAAAAGAATTAAAACGAATAAAATTAAATTATATTAAAAAAACATTCGGATAGGAGCAAAAACGTGAGTAAATTCAAAAGAAATGAGCGTATAGCAGCAATGACACAAACCCTGGTCAGTTCGCCCAGTCGTGTTTTCACCTTAACATATTTTACAGAAGTGTTTTCATCATCAAAGTCAACCATCAGCGAGGACCTGGTTATCATCAAGGATATCTTCCAGAAACAACAACTGGGACGTATTGAAACGATTACAGGGGCTGCAGGTGGTGTTAAGTATATTCCAATCATATCAAAAGAAGTCAAGGGAGACCTGATTCAAAATCTCAAGGATGAGTTGTCCCAACCTGCTAGACGGATACCAGGTGAAATGATTTACCTGGCGGATATATTATTCGATCCCTACTATATAAGACCCCTGGGATCAATTTTTGCAGAGGAATTTTTGGACAAGACCATAGATTATGTAGTGACAGTGGAAACAAAGGGGATTCCCCTGGCCTTGAAAACAGCTCAAGCCCTAAATGTTCCCCTAGTAGTCTTTAGGAACTCCTTTAAGGCAGATGATGGATCAACCATCTCCATTCATTATCAATCGGGATCGGATGGTCGCCTTAAAACCATGTATGCACCTAAGAGAGCAATCGAAAGAGGGTCAAATGTTCTAATTATTGATGCTTTCATGCGAGGGGGCGGAACCCTAAAGGGAATGATTTCCCTTGTGGAAGAACTAGAAGCGCAGGTCGTTGGCACGGGTGTACTTTTCGATGAGAAAACTAAGAAGGAAAAAATGGTGTCTGACTATTTCAGAATCTTTTCCGTTGATCCTGGCCAGGACTCTCATACTGTTACCATAGAAACGGACATCTTATAAAATTACCATAGCGAGCCATCGCTATCATATAAATTAATTGAAAATTTAGACAATATTGAAGGGTTTTTATACTTAACCTAGAATATTATATAGTATGGGGTTGGATTGAATGTTTAGGGAGGATTCGATGAATATTACAGATGTGAGAATTAGGCGACTCAAGGACGATGGTAAAATGAAGGCGGTGGTTTCTGTAACCTTCGAAAATGTATTTGTTGTTCATGATATTAAGATTATTGAAGGGCAGAATGGTTTGTTTGTTGCTATGCCAAGTCGTAAGGTGGGAGACTCTGATTATAGAGATATTGCCCATCCAATTAACTCGGGTATGAGACAGACATTAGAACACGCTATCTTTACGGCTTATGAGGATGCCAAAGACAACCAGTATGAAGTTGTAGAGAGCCTAGTTGAAAGCATAAGTGTATAAGGTGTAAAATTCCTATTCTTGGTAATAGGAATTTTTTTACATTGTTTTTTCCACCAACCCTAGGGAGGGATGGGTCCAGGGTAAATATGTCCAAATATTAAGAAATACCTGTGAATTGACCTATCATTTTTAAAGGATAAATGTTATAATTCAAGCGGTTGTCAATCTAGTCAATGCTTGACTGTAGACCATACACAAGGATTTATTTCCGGTGTAGAAAACTTTTATAAGGAGGATGTTATGCTAAGTTTAATTTGTTTTGATGCTGATCAATCAAAAATGAAATCAAGAAGACCTAAAGAAGAGCAAATGATTCTTGGAAAGACAGTTGTCGATATTTTGAAGTTAACCCTTCAACAAGAAACTAAGTGGATTGAGACTTTAGATAAAGCGGATGATGATATTGTTTTTGCGATGGCTCATGTACCCTTAACGACAACAAGTGTCTTAGATAAGTATATTGATCAATATAAAGACGATTTCATTCTTTTCAAGGACGTCATGGAAATGCCTGTTGCCTTGTATGTACCAAAACAAAAGTTAGATCAACATCTAAGTGTGTTTATGGGGGCCTTTGAAAGTTTTTCTAATTGGTTAGAAATTCTAGGTGAAACCTACCGTGTAGAGATTTTGTCGGATGTTAAGGGGATTTACTCTAAAAACGATGTTGAAGAAGTCTCTAAAATCGTACAAAGAAAAATCAATAAAAGATGGATGGATGAGGGGGTAACCCTAGTGAATTCGGAGTCTGTCTACATTGATATCGATGCTCAGATTGGCATGGATACAACGATTTATCCTAACTCATTTGTAAAGGGGACATCAGTAATTGGAGAAGGGTGCGTTATCGGACCGAATGCTCGAATTGAGAGTTCAACCATCCATGACGATGCTCAAATTGTTGATAGTACAGTCCTTGAATCGAGTGTTGGATCATTCACAAAAGTTGGTCCTTATGCTTATATTCGACCAGGTTCGACTGTTGGTGAAAACGTGAAGATTGGAGATTTTGTTGAGGTTAAGAACTCAACTGTCGGTGACGGCACAAAAATTTCTCATCTGGCTTACGTTGGAGACGCTGACTTAGGACAAGAGGTCAATATCGGTTGTGGCGTTGTATTTGTTAATTACAATGGCAAGGACAAGAACCGATCGACTGTCAAGGATGGAGCCTTTGTTGGTTGTAATGTTAACCTGGTTTCACCTGTTGTGGTTGAATCATCAGCCTATATAGCTGCTGGTACAACTGTGACTAAGAATGTGCCATCTGGCGCTTTAGCAGTTGGAAGAGCGAGACAAGAGAATAAAGACGGTTGGGTTGAACGCAAGCAATTGATTAAGAAGAAATAATAGGGTTACTTATTATAACTTGTAGGTAAGTTGTCAAACTCAGGAGGAGAATCATGCATTCTAAAGGTAAAAAAATTAAGGTTTTTGCTGGTAATTCTAATCAGGATTTAGCATTAAAGATTTGTGGTGAGTTAGGTCTACCACTAGGGGATGTTGAACTAAAGACATTCAGTGATGGAGAAATCGCCCTGGATCTTAAGGAAACAGTAAGAGGTGTGGATGTTTACATCATCCAGTCGACAAGTCCTCCAGCGGTTAATACCTACCTAATGGAACTACTTATTATGATCGATGCGTTAAAGCGTGCATCTGCTGGTAGAATCACGGCAGTTATGCCATACTATGGTTATGCTAGACAAGATAGAAAGGCCAAGGCGAGAGATCCAATTTCAGCTAAGTTATGTGCTGATATTCTAACGGCTGCTGGTGCGGACCGAGTTTTAACAATGGATTTACATGCGGCTCAAATTCAAGGATACTTTAACATTCCTGTAGACCACTTACTAGGTGTTCCAATTCTAGGAGATCACTTCAAGCAACGTGAAATTGAAGACCTTGTAGTTGTATCTCCAGACTTAGGTTCTGTAACAAGAGCTAGAAAGTTTGCTGATCGATTAAATGCAGAAATTGCTATTATTGATAAGAGAAGACCAGAAGCCAATGCTGTTGAAGTGATGAACATTATTGGTTCGGTTGAAGGTAAGAACGTCATTGTTATTGATGATATGATCGATACAGCTGGAACCATTACTCAAGGGGCTCAGGCCTTAATAGATCATGGTGCCAAGTCGATTATTGCATGTTGTACCCATCCAGTTCTATCGGGTCCTGCTATTAAGCGATTAGAGGATTCAGTAATTGATGAGTTGGTTGTATTGGATACGATTGAATTATCTGAAAGTGCTAAGAACTGTAGCATGATCACTCAGTTATCTGTTGCTGGTATCTTTGCAGAGTCTATTCGAAGAATCTTCAACAACGATTCAGTAAGTAAACTCTTTGATTAATCATAAAACGCCTTAGGGCGTTTTTTTTATGTTATAAAAAAATGGAGTATAATATTATATAAAAGTAAAAAATATCTTAAAAATAAGTGCGTTTCAAGTTTTGGGGTGTATTTAGCCGATATTTGGTTTATTTAGCCAAAAATCGACTAATTTATGAATAAAAATTAATAAAAGAGGTATATATAAGTCATGAAGATTTATTCATGAAGGAGGAAGACTTATGGACAACAAAATTAGAGCAGGCATAGGGCAAAAAATTATCAGCATGTTTTTATTAGTTATTATAGTGCCACTAGCAGTTTTAGGGACCATCTCATACTTCAGTTCGAGGAGTTCCCTCTTAGATACGGCTGAAGAATCCAATGGTAAATATGTAGAGGCGACCAAGGATTCCTTGGACACCTTCGTGGATGGTTATTCTAACCTCGTCTACTTGCTTTCACTTGATAAGGATACCAAGGATATTGAAAGTTCATACCTGGCAACCCAGGCAGGTATTGGACGTTTTCAGAACACAGTGAATTCTTATAGTGATCTCTTAAATGTTTACATTGGTACAGAGACAGGCAATATGCACCTTTATCCACCAACTGAACTCCCCGACTGGTTTGTGGCCAAGGAAAGACCCTGGTACCAGGCAGCGGTAAGGGAGGACGGGGTTGTATGGACGGACCCCTATGTTGATGCGGGTTCAGGTTTATTTATCATATCCAATGCGGTGAAGGTTGTTGAAAATGGCCAGTTGATTGGTGTTATGGCAACTGATTTGGCCTTAAATGATCTGAGAGAATCTCTCAAGGACTATCAAATTGGGAATACGGGAGAACTGATTATTATTTCTGGAGAGGGGACCATTATCTCTCATCCAGAAGAAGACCTAATCGGGGGTAAATTAAGAGACCTTGGTATCTTAGATCAGATCAGCCAGGACAAGGGCCACTTTGATTATGAACCCTATGAGCAACTAGGAGACTTTGTTGAAACCGGCGACGAAGAAACGGATGCCAAGCAACAAGCGGTATGGAATTCTAAAGAAAACGAAAAAGAACGGTTTGCATATTATGAAAAAACATCTTTAGGCTGGACTGTTATTGTCACTATAGAGAAGGCTGAAGTCCTAGCGCCTGCAAACTCCATATTAATTAGGATTGCAATCGTGACACTAGTGGGTGTTATAGTAGCCATCGTCCTGTCTGTACTCTTCTCACGATCAATTACTGGCAGAATTAAGTCTATACTTCAGGCAACAGAACTCCTCAAGAAGGGGGACTTAACTGCTGAAGTTGAAGTTGGCAGTCATGATGAAGTGAACCTTCTGGCCTTAAATATTCGTGAAGCTTTTGATAGCTTGTCCAGTATGTTGATTGATATTAAAGGCATTTCAACAGAAGTATCTGAAGCGGCTACTAGTTTAGCAGCAACCTCTGAAGAGGCTTCAGCCAGTGCTGATGAAGTTGGTCGTACGGTTGAAGAAATTGCTGATGGGGCTCAGCTTCAAGCCAACGACACTGAGTTGTCAGCTGAAATCGCCTACAGTTTGGCAGAGAAGTTTGAAACCCTTAATGAGAATACCAGTAATATGATCACATCAACCAAGGAAGCCATAGCTGCCAACCAGGCGGGCACAGAGAAGATGGAACTCTTATCCACCAATGCCCAGGCTTCTGGTGAAGCCAGTCAAAAGATTGGTAAGTCTATTGTAGAGCTTAACAATCAGACTCGAGATATTGATACCATCTTAGTTTCCATTACAGGAATTGCAGAGCAAACCAACCTTCTAGCCTTAAATGCTTCTATCGAAGCGGCAAGAGCAGGAGAGCATGGTCGTGGATTCGCAGTTGTAGCTGATGAAATTCGAAAACTTGCTGAGGAGTCTAATCAGTCAGCAGAGCAAATTCGTGATATCATCAACAGCATCCAGAGAGACAGTGAAAAAACAGTAGAGGAAATGAAGGCTGTTGAAAAGATAACCAACGAGCAAAGAGAAGTGGTTGCAGAGGTTTCTACATCCTTTGAAACTATTTCCAAGGCAGTTGAAGTCATCGCTGATAAGATTGATGCCATTAGTCAATCGACAGATATCCTACGGGAAGATAAAAACCGCCTGGTATCTGCTATTGAGAACATTTCAGCTGTATCTGAAGAAACAGCAGCTGGTGCCCACCAGGTGTCTACATCAACAGACCAGCAAAGATTGGCAGTCAATGAAGTGGCCAAGTCTGCTGAGCAATTGAATGAAATTGCTATCAAATTAAATAGTGAACTGTCTAAGTTTACAGTGAAGTAAGGAAGGCCCTTGAGGCCTTTCTTTTATGTCCGAACCAGCTCATCACAAGGGTTTTATCAAATGCTAATAGTTGGTACTAACACCTAGCTACAAAAAGTTCTTGACTTCAAACTGCTTACGGGTATAATTGTATACAAGGAGGTAGTTATGAACATTAAGGAACTATTTAAGATACAGGCGGAAATTGAAGAAAAGGCTGTAGAGTTTTCTTCTGTCGATGAAAACGCCTTGGGCGAACACAATGTAATGAATGTACGATTTTTAGCCATCCAAGTTAAGCTTGGTGAGTTAGCTAACTTAACCAAGTGTTATAAATATAAGAAGTCTATCCATGAGATTCCAAGAAATAAGATTCTCTTTAGGTATCTTGAAGGCATGAGATACCTTCTGTCTATTGGAAACAAGTACGGTATGAACATTATTGATCAGGCTTCTTTGGACAATGTTGACCCATCTGAGGACTTGATTGTTGTTTTCACAGACCTTTATGATGACTTGAGCCGACTCAAGACCCTGATTAAAAATGGCCGGTTTGTAGATGGTTTGTCGACCTATATACAAGTCTTTGCAACCTATATTCAACTGGCACGGTTGTTGGAAATTTCATATGAGGAAGCCTACACCTACTTCGAAGAGACTTCTTTATCAGCATAAGTAGCCACCAGTCCAGTCATGGACTGGTGGTTCTTTGGTTCAAGGTCTCAAGAAGCCTTTATTTGACATTGATTTTTATGAGATTCTTACTTATAATAAATGTAAAAGTAAGAGCGGAAGAATATAACCCCACCCCAGGTGCGTTTTGGTTATATTTTTTGTCGTGGAAAAGTTGATTAGAAAGGGTTAACCATGTTTTTAGTTGTTGGATTAGGAAATCCAGGTAAGAAGTATGACATCACCAGGCATAATATAGGATTTGAAGTGATTGATGAATTAGCGCGTAGCAATGATATAAAAATGAAAAAAATAAAGTTTAAATCTCTGATTGGAGAAGGCCAGATTATGGGGGAGAAGGTTATTCTTATGAAGCCACAAACCTATATGAACCTAAGTGGACAGGCGGTAAGGGAGGCTATGAACTTCTACCAGCTGGACATAGGTCAACTCATTGTAGTCTATGATGATATTGACATTGATGTTGGCAAGCTGAGAATTCGAAAGAAGGGGTCAGGAGGATCCCACAACGGGATGCGTAACATCCTCTTGCAGATTAAGGATGAAAACTTTATACGAGTGAGAGTGGGAGTGGGTAAACCTAAGGGACAACAGGCTCTAGCAGACTATGTGCTGAGTCGGTTCTCTAAAGAAGAGCAAAAGGTCCTAATTCCCATAGTAGAAGATAGTGTATCTGCCATCGAACTGATGATGAAGGAAAGTGTGGATTTAGCAATGAATCGATACAATATAAAATAGGAGAACGCCATGTCTCGTTTTATTAACAAGCTTATAAGAAATACCACGGGCTATAAGGAGCTGGATGCCAGTCTCAAGAACCGGTCTACCCCCATTTGCCTCCAGGGCATGTTTGAAACCTTATCCAGTCATATGATCTCGACCCTTATAGAAGACCATGGTGGTCAAAGTATGATTCTTTGTGCCACTGCTAGTGAGGCTAAGAAGGTCATGGAGGACCTAGAAGCAGATTGGGATAAGAACTTGTGTTACATGCCCAAGAAGGAAATGGTCTTCTTTGATACTTATGCACATTCTAAGCAGTCCCTCTACGAGCGGAGTGTTGCCTTAAGGCGTCTTTTAGAGGATGACCAAGTCATTTTAGTGACCAGTATTGATCATATTCTCCTGCCCTTCATGCCAGTCAAAACTTACAGGGACCAGCAGCTTAAGCTGGATGTTGGGACCATCATTGATTTTGAAGACTTTATGAAGAAGATGGCTCTTTGGGGGTATGAACGGGTTGGCCTGGTAGAACAGAAGGGTCAATTTGCCCAAAGAGGGTCAATATTTGATTTTTACCTACCATCAGAAGAAGCGGCTATACGGATGGAGTTATTTGACGATGAAGTGGATTCCATCCGATATTTTGATCCAGAAAGTCAAAAGTCAACAGACCGTTTAGAGTCCTTTACCATCTACCCCTGCCGGGAGCTTATCCTGGTAGAGGAGGCTGTGAAGGCTAGTGTAAAAACCTTTGAAAAGATGCTGACAACCAGTGATCAACCGGAAGAAGCCAGCCTCCTGAGGGGCCTGATAGACCATCTGAACCAGGGGATGTATTCAGATTCTTTAGACAAGTACCACCCCTTCTTCTTCAGTAAACCCAGCAACATCATCGACTACTTTAAAAATGATCCCTTGATTATTATTCCAGATGTCCAACGGGTGAAGGAAAAGGCTGATCGGTTCACAGAAGATTTCAATGAACGATATAAGGCTTATTTAGAAAAACCTGATGCCCTACATGAGACCTACAATAGCCTGATGAAGTATGAGCTTATTCAACAGACCATGGCCAAGAAACCCTTGGTTGTCATGAGTAATCTCAGGAAAAATGTTGAAGGCTTGACCCTGTCTCAGATTGTAGAGTTTAAATCTAGAGAGGCTGCCACCTACCACGGGAAGATTCCAGCCCTGGCATCCGATTTGAAACGTTGGCTCCACGCGGGTCACAAGGTCTTGATTACGGCAAGTACAGAAGACCGGGCAAGTCGTATTCAGAAGGCCATAGAAGAGGCTGGTCTTTTTGTTTCCAGAGATGACCAACCCCTGGTATCAGGCCAGGTTAAAATTGACATAAGCCATCAGAGGATGGGTTATGAATTAAGTGGGTCTAAATTCATGTTGCTGACAGAACATGAACTCTTTGGTGTCAACAAAAGAAAGAAAACCTCAAAGAAGTTTAAGGAGGGGCGGGCGATTAAGTCCTTCAGAGACTTGACCCCAGGCGATTACGTGGTTCATGAGAACCATGGTATTGGTAAGTATGTAGGCCTCGAGCAGTTGGTGGTTGAGACCACCAAGCGAGATTACTTGAAAATTCAGTATCAAAAGGAAGACTACCTTTATATTCCTATAGAGCAGATGGACCTGGTTCAAAAATACACCGGGGGTGAGGGTAAGTCTGTTAAGGTCAACAAACTCAACTCAAGTGATTGGCAAAAGACCAAGCGTCAGGCTAGAAAAGTCATTGAGGATATGACCGATGAGCTCCTGGCCCTTTATGCTGAAAGACGTAAGGCCAAGGGCTTTAAATACAGTCCAGATACGGATTGGCAAAAGCAGTTTGAGGACCTCTTCCCCTATGAAGAGACCCCTGACCAACTCAAGTGTATCGAAGAAATCAAGGGGGATATGGAATCGGATTCTCCCATGGATCGTTTGCTATGTGGGGATGTTGGCTTTGGTAAGACAGAGGTAGCTATTAGGGCTATTTTCAAGGCTGTCAATGATAACAAGCAGGTGGTTGTCCTAGTACCAACCACGATCTTGGCCCAACAGCATTTCAACACCATGGTCACACGAATGTCAAAATACCCTGTTAGAATAGAAATGCTCAGTCGCTTTAGAACAAAAAAACAGCAAGAGCAAACCCTTGAAAATTTAAGGACTGGCGTGTGTGATGTTGTGGTTGGTACCCACAGGGTCTTGAGTCAGGATGTGATATTTAAAGATCTTGGCCTGCTTGTCGTAGATGAAGAACAACGATTTGGCGTTAAACACAAGGAGAGAATCAAGCAGTTAAAAACCCATGTGGATATTTTAACCCTAACAGCAACCCCCATTCCTCGAACCCTTCACATGTCCATGGTTGGTATCAGAGACATGAGTGTTATAGAGGATCCACCAGAGGAAAGATACCCCATCCAGACCTATGTGGCTGAAAACGATCCTTATATGATAAGGGATGTTATCGAAAGAGAGCTGGACCGGTCAGGCCAAGTCTATTATGTTCACAACCGGGTAGAGGACATTGACCTGGTAGCGGGTAAGATTAACCAGTTAGTGCCAGGTGCCCGAGTGGTTTATGCCCATGGGCAGATGAGTGAGAGAAAGCTAGAAAAGATCATGGTGGATTTCATGAACCATGAGTTTGATGTCCTTGTTTGTACCACCATTATTGAAACGGGCCTAGACATATCCAATGCCAATACCATGATCATTGATGGGGCTGACAAGATGGGTCTATCCCAGCTCTACCAGCTTAAGGGAAGGATTGGTCGGTCCAACCGTCTGGCTTATGCCTACTTAACTTATAAAAAGGACAAGATGTTATCAGAAGTGGCAGAAAAACGTCTCAAGGCCATCAAGGAGTTTACTGAACTTGGGGCTGGCTTTAAGATTGCCATGCAGGACTTGGAGATTCGTGGGGCTGGTAACCTGCTAGGCTCCCAGCAACACGGGCATATTGCAGCCATAGGCTATGACCTTTACTGCAAGATGCTGGAGACCCAGGTCAATAAGGTTAAGGGAATAGAAGTGGAAGAAGATCTGGAAGTGAGCATTGACTTCAAAATATCTGCTTATATAGATACTAAGTTTGTTACAGAGCAGGCTTATAAACTAGAACTTTACAAGAAAATATCTGCTATCCGACACCAGGAAGACGCTTATAGCATAGAAGAGGAAATTGAAGACCGTTATGGCGACTTGCCTGCAGAGGTAAGGAACTTGATTGGTATTTCTTACATGAAGGCCCTGGCACGTCAGGTTAAGATCAAAGATGTTCAGGACAAAAAGGACCATTGTATTATGACCTTTGCTTATCCTGACCAGCTAGACCTTAAATGGATCCAGGATATATCTGTTGTCTACAACCGTAAGGTTAAGTTTGAGTTCACCAAGGATGCAAAAATGATATTCCGCTATGACCAAGGCCTTGTAAGGGCTGACCACCGCCTCAAGGCTCTGACGGATTATTTATTAAATATCGGTAATATGAAGGGGAAATCCATATAAAATATCCCATAATTCATGTACAATGGAAAAGGATTATAGGAGAGGAGAATGAAATGAAAAAATTGCTTATGATACTATGCCTTTCTATGGTCTTAGTCAGCTGCAATGGTGACAAGCCTGATGCGGCCAACAATGACCAGGAGGTAATTGAAGTTATAGAACCATCACAAAGACCATTGATTATTATTAATGGCCATGAAATAACAATTGGTGAGTTCGAGCAATACTATGCCAAGCAAAGTTACGGTCTTGAAAAAGAGTACGGAGCTGAGATTTGGAATATAGAGAAAGATGGCAAGACCATGGCTGAAATCAGACGGGACCAGACCATCGATTATCTTGTTCGTGTCCACCTGATTGAGGAGTATTTGTTGGATAAGGGTGTCAGTGTTGACCAGGCTGTTATTGATGAAAATTACCAGTCATACATGCTCAAGATTAAGGATGACACAGAAATGCTGACCTACTTTGAGGAAAATGACATTGACGAAGCCTTCATTAAGGGCTTGCTCAAGGACCAGTATAACTTAAACAAGTTCGAAGAAGTGATTCTTGAAGAGGTGAAAAACGACGAGGAAAAGGTTAATACCTTGTTTGAAAACCGAGTGATTCGTTACAAGGTAAGACATATACTTTTAGAGGATGAAACAGCCCTGGCTGAAGTTTTAGCCCTTTTAAACGATGAGGAAGACCCTCAGGATTTCTCTGACATGGCTCGTCTATTCTCTACCCATTCAACATCAGCTGTAAGAGGGGGAGACTTGGGCTATACCCTTATAGGTAATATGCCTGAGGCCTTTGAGGAAGTCGCCTTGAGTATTGATATGTACACAGTAAGTGAAGGAGTTCAAACGGAATATGGCTACCATATTATCTTTGTGGATGACCGCCAGATGTTAAGTGACATGGTGGAAATAGGTATGCCAGAAGACGAAATGAACACTTATAAGGATGAGATTATAAAGCGTTATGCTGAAGAAGAAACTCTTAGTGTCTTCAACGATCTGAAGAAAAATCTTGACCTTGAGGTTAAGAGAGAGTTGTTTGAAGAAGAACAGGAGTAATTATGACTAAAAAACAATCGTTTTTAAAGGGGGCGACTATCCTGGGAGGGGCGGGTATTGTCATCAAAATTCTTGGTGCTGTCTTCAAAATTCCCCTGGGTAACTTAATCGGTGCAGATGGCATGGCCCTCTTCCAAGCACCCTACCCCCTATATAACTGGCTATTGGTTATTGCTGCAGCGGGAATTCCTGCTGCGATTGCCAAGCTGGTAGCAGAGAGAGAGGTTGCTGGTGATTATAAGGGAGCTGTTCAGATTGTCTCTGTCATCATCAAGCCCTTAATGGTTATCTCCACGGCCTTCTTCTTGGGTATCTATTTTGGTGCCCCCTACATAGCCAAGGCCGTGTCTCTACCAGATGCTGTATGGGCCTTTAGAACCATTTCTCCGGCCCTCTTATTTGTACCTTTGATGGCGGTCTATAGGGGCTTTTTCCAAGGTATTCAGAAACTTGAAGCCTTTGCTGTCTCTCAAATTATTGAGCAGATATTTAGGGTTGCAGTCGGTTTGGGCCTGGCCTTTTTCTTTGTTAATAAGGGTATCCAGTATGCAGCGGCAGGGGCTACTTTTGGTGCAGCCATAGGATCCTTTGGGGGGTTGATTTTCATCTACTTCCTTTATAGATATGTAAATAAATCCATTTTCAAGGATAGGATCCGCCTGCAGACGGTCGAATCAAACCAGACTGACAAGGAAATCCTAAAGAAAATTTTAGTTATAGCGATTCCCATCACAGTAGGTGCTTCAATCGTTCCAACCATGAACAGTATTGACCTGATTATCGTTGTGAACCGCCTGAAGGGTATGATTGGTGTTGATGAAGCCCGGACCCTTTATGGAACCCTCACTGGCTTTGCAGTAACCATTGTTAATTTCCCACAGATCTTAACGTCATCTTTACAAATTTCTCTGGTACCTGCTATTTCTAAGCTGCATACCAGCTATCAATTGTCTAAGTCTGAGGATGACAGGAAGGAACTCCAAGCTTCGGTTGTTGCTGGGATCAAGACCTCTTTAATCATTGGTCTGCCTTGTGCGGTTGGTCTTTTTGTCCTAGCTGAGCCGATTATGACCCTCTTGTACAGCAGTCGTTATGAAGAAGCCCTTGTAGGGGCGGCAATTTTACGCTACCTGACTTGGGACCTGATCTTCTTGGCCCTCTACCAGGCAACGACGGGTATCCTGATTGGTATGGGTAAACAAATGTTACCAGCCAAGCATTTGGCAACTGGCTTGGTCTTTAAGGTGACCTTAACCTATGTCCTAGTTGGCATGCCGTCTATTGGTATTTACGGTGCTGCCATTTCTACAGTAGTTGCCTTTGGTGTGGCCAGTTGTTTGAATGTATGGACCCTATCAAGAGTGGACTACTATCAGTTTAATGTTTTGAAGACTGCCATCAAACCAGTTCTAAGTGCTGGTGTTATGGGGATCTGTGTTTGGTTGGCCTACATGCCTCTAGAAAGCTTCGTGGGTCATAAGTTGGGCACCCTACTTGCAATTGCCCTTGGTGGTTTGGTTTATCTACTTATGATCTTTAAGACTAAAACCCTAACACCTGAGGAGTTTGACCTACTACCTGGAGGTAGTAAGTTAAAGAAACTAGCAGACAAGATTGGATAATAGAATGAATCAGTTGAGAATTATTGGATTGGGACCAGGGGGCAAGCAGTACTTGACCCTTGAGGCCCTGGAGTGCATACAAGAGAAAAAAACTATTTATGCTAGAACCATGAAGCACCCTGTTATGGACTACCTCATAGAAATGGGGGGCCAGTTTGTGGGCATGGACCACTACTATGAGGAAGGTCAAACCTTTGATGAGGTTTACTTGAATATTGCCCAGGAAATCATAGACCGCCTGTCTGAACAAGATGTGATTTACGCAGTACCTGGCAACCCCTTTGTTGCTGAAAGAACCGTAGAAATTCTTTTGGAGAAACTGGACCCAGACCAAGTGACGATTATTCATGGGGCCAGCTTTATAGATGCCATCATCACAACCCTTCATATCGACCCTGTTCATGGCATGAAAATTGTAGATGCCTTAAAGATTGAAGAGAGCCGACTGGATGTCTTATCAGATGCCTTGATTATTCAGGTTTATGACAAGCAGGTAGCTTCTCGGGTGAAACTAGCATTGATGGAGCATTACGAGGATGACCAGGAAGTCTGGATTGTAAGAGGAGCAGGCATACCAGGTGAAGAGGTTATCGAAAAGAGGCCCCTTTACGAGTTGGACCACTCGGATGCCTTGGACCACTTAACGAGTGTTTATGTGAAGAGGGTAACACCAGACTTGCGAAAGAAGTTTGTTTTAGAGGACTTACTGGGGGTTATGAGGACCCTAAGAAGTGAAGATGGCTGTGCTTGGGACAGAGAGCAAACCCATGAGTCTTTGAGAAAATCTTTGATTGAAGAGGTTTACGAAGTGGTTCAAACCATTGATGATGGTGACTTGTGGGGGATGGAAGAGGAACTTGGAGACCTCCTCCTTCAAATTGTTTTCCATGCAGAAATAGCAGCGGAACAAGGCTACTTCAACATGTATGATGTCATAACAGGCATCTATGATAAGATGATTCGACGTCATCCTCATGTGTTTGCTGACCAAGAGGCTGAAGATGTTCAGGCCGTTCTGGACCAATGGGAGGATATTAAGGCTAGTGAGAATAAGTCCGATGAAATTCCCATGGCCTTCCCGCCAATTTTAAGATCCTATAAGGTTATTAAACGATTGAAAAAAATGTCAGTAACTGATCAAGCCTTTGCTGATATTAAGTCTAGAATGACCAGTCAGTTACAGGGGGTTTTAGAAGGTCAAGCTGAGGATCAAGAAACGCTTGCTTATGGACTGGGAGGACTTGTTTTTGATTTGGTTTATTTGGCGTCAAAGGCTGATATAGACTTAAGTGAAGCCCTTGTTGATTATGGTGAAAGTCTTCTTGAAGCCTTCGAAGATGAAGGCATAATTGAATAATAATAGCAGATTGAAGACAAAATAGCAAGAAAGAAGATGAAAACAAAAAAAAACCCGGTCATTATCAAAAAAAAGCAAAAAAACACTTGAAAAATCAAGGCTTTTCAATATATCATATAGGTAGTGATTCGAGTGATATCAATCATTGTGGACAAACCTTAGTGGTTTCCAATACATATTAATAAGGAGGAATTGACTGTGAATAAAGCAGAATTAATTACGAGTATGGCGGAAAAGTCAGGATTAACTAAGAAAGATGCTGAAAACGCATTAAACGCATTCATGAAGAGCGTTGAAGAAGCTTTAATCGAAAGCGATAAAGTTCAATTAGTTGGTTTTGGTACTTTCGACGTTAGAGAGAGAAAAGCTAGATTAGGTAGAAACCCTAGAAACCCTGAGGAAGTAATCGAAATCCCAGCTTCTAAGGCACCTGTATTCAAAGCTGGTAAGGCTCTTAAAGAATTAGTTAATAAGTAATTCTTACCATAAGATATGCATATAAAGCGTAGCAATACTTGCCCCTGGCCGTGCTGCTACGTTTTTTTAGTGGCTTGAAAGTTGGAAAATGTTGACTATTTGGCTAAGTGACAGTTTAAAACGTCTAAACAGGAATTGACCCTGTTACAAATGTGAAAAGACAGATATAATAATAGCAGGAGGTGAGCTCATGCGTATCGATAAATACTTAAAAAATTCCAGACTTATTAAAAGAAGAACCATTGCAAAAGAGGCATGTGAACAAGGTAGAATCTTAATCAATGACAAGCCTGCCAAACCAGGTAGTCTTGTGGCAGTGGATGATGTGATTTCTATGGACTTTTCATCGAGAATCATCAAGGTGAAGGTCTTAGATTTAAAGGAACATGTTACCAAGGATGATGCAAAAGATATGTACCAAGTGATCGAAGGTTAAGGATGAAAAAGCGGCAGTCGTTTTTTAAGAGGCATATAATTGCCATATCCTTTTTATTGTTGGTCAGTGTTTATTCCCTTTACAGTACTTATGTAAAGGAACAAGAGTTAAAAGAATTAAAAATGACAACTGAGGTTCGACTGGAAGAGATCCGTCAACTCAAACATGATATTCAAGTCTTGAACAATACCCTAGACCGTATTGATTCACCTGAATACATAGAGAAATACTCAAGAGAAAAGTTTAAGATGATATATTCAGATGAAATTATCTTCAAGATTTTATATGAGGATAAGGACGAATAAAATATATCCGTGGAGAGTTTATGAATAAAAGAGCTTATATTGATATTGGTACAAATTCAGTTCGTATGATGATATTGGATTCAGCTGCCCTGGATTGTATGAATGTTGAAAAGCATATGATAACCACCCGTATTGGACGTGGTGTTGATGAAAGTAGAAAGCTTTCGGATGCTGGTATGGCAGAGACCCTAGATGCCTTAAAATCTTTCAAGGACCTTGCAGACCAAGCAGGGGTTACAGACATCCGTTTGATTGGGACCAGTGCCTTAAGGGATGCAGATAACCGTCAAACCTTTATAGACCAAGTTTATGACGCAACACACATGCAAGTGGATGTAATTTCAGGGGATGAGGAAGCCAGACTCGGTTTTCTCGGTGTGTCAAATGGCTTATCAAGTCACATTAAGCCGGACGACTATATCCTTGTGGTCGATATCGGTGGCGGCTCAACAGAGCTGATTGTTGGTAAGAAGGGGCAGATTGAGTATGGAATCAGTCTAGATATTGGTGCTGTGCGTTTAAATGATAAGTTTGTGACCACAGATCCCGTAGTGCTTCCAGAGCAACAGGAGGTTGCTGATTATATTCGAGTGAGTTTAAGAGACGCCATGGCTAAAATAGAGACCTATGATATCAAGGGGGTCATTGGTATTGGTGGTACCATAACAACTGTTGGGTCCATGGCCTTGGAGATGGTTGACTACGACCGTAAAAGAATTCATAATTACTATGTACCTCTAGACCGGGTATATGACCTTAATAAGATGCTCTTAAGTCAAAAGGTAGAAGAAAGAAAGCAAGTGACTGGTTTGCAGCCCAAGAGAGCTGACATTATACCTTATGGTATGATGATCCTTCATCAGATTCTTTTGAACCTAGAAAAGGGTGGAATTTCTATTAGTGAGTATGACAACCTTGAGGGCTTACATTTTGATTTAATGGCTCAAAAATAAGAGAAAATTTTAATGGTCAAATAGGAAAAAAATGGATCAGATTGACCTGGATGAGACAAGTTAAAAAAAACATAAAAAAAACTAAAAAAAATGTTGATAAGTTGTTGACAAAAGGTTCGTTCTGAGATATTATATATATTGTTCGCAGGGCAACAACAGCGAATATGACCAAGCCGTGGTGGCGGAACTGGCAGACGCACAGGACTTAAAATCCTGCGATCATTGCGATCGTACCGGTTCGATTCCGGTCCTCGGCACCAAAGAAAAAGACACAAGCGATTGTGTCTTTTTTATTTTTTTGAAACCTGTGGATAACCTGTGGATAAAAAACTGCAAAGTAGATTGTGAATAGTCTGAAAATTAGAATTCTTTCAAAATTAATTTTGACATTCGAAATAACTTGTGGTAAGATTTTAACGATAAAATATTTTTAACGTTGATACGGGAAAAGGAGGTATTATGTTATCACAAAGTGTAGTGAAGGAAGTTCTTCAAGCAGCGTTGTCAACTGGTGGCGATTTTGCTGAAATCTTCTTAGAAGACCGTCATGATCAAAACATGACTTTAATTGGTAAGAGTATTGAAAAAGCAAACGCAGGCCGTACATATGGTGCTGGTATCAGAATTTTCAATGGCAATAATGCTATTTATGGTTATACAAATGATACTTCTCAAGCCAATTTGATTAAAGTGGCAAAAGACATTGCTGCGTCTATTTCTGAAGTAGACAAAAACTTAGGCATCAACTTAGTTAAGAACTGCTTAACTGTAATCAATCCAATTACTATGATGCCAACAGAAGTGCCTAAGCATAAGAAGGTTGATCTTCTTAAAATGGCAGCTGAAGAAGGGGCTAAGTACTCAAGCGACATCAGCCAGATGACAGCAGGTTATTCTGATTATGTACAAAATGTAATGATTGCGAACTCAGAAGGTGTTTTTGTAGAAGACCAAAGAGTTAGAACACGTTTAAGAGCATCAGCTGTTGCGGCTGTAAACGGTGACATGCAAACCGGTTCGTCTGATATTGGTGCCCACAGAGGTTTTGAGCTTTACAATGAGGAAAACGTTAGAGAGCTTGGCCGAGAGGCAGCTAGGGTTGCAACAACTATGGCTCATGCTGACTTATGTCCATCAGGCAAGATGCCAGTTATTATCGACAATGGTTTTGGAGGGGTTATCTTCCATGAAGCCTGCGGTCATGGTTTAGAAGCGTCTGCAGTTGCCAAGGGTAACTCAGTTTATTGTGACAAGTTAGGGGAGCAAATTGCATCTGAAGTTGTCACAGCTGTGGATGATGGAACCATTCCAAACGCGTGGGGATCGATCAACGTCAACGATGAGGGTGAACTACCCACTAGAAACGTTCTATTCGAAAAGGGTGTTCTTAAGAACTACATGATTGATAAATTAGGGGCTAGAAGAATGAACATGCCTCAAACAGGTGCGGGTAGAAGACAATCTTATATGTATGCACCGACATCAAGAATGACCAACACTTACATTGAAAAGGGTGAATCAACTCATGCAGAAATTATCGCTTCTACTGAGAATGGTTTATACGCTAAGAAAATGGGTGGTGGATCAGTTAACCCTGCTACAGGTGAGTTCAACTTTGCTGTATTAGAAGGTTACTTGGTTAAAGATGGTAAGATTGACAAGCCGGTTAGAGGGGCAACCTTAATCGGCACTGGTCTAGAGGTTATCAAACAAATTGACATGGTTGGTGACACGGTGGATTATGGTCAAGGTATGTGTGGTTCATCATCGGGTTCTATCCCTACATGGGTAGGTCAACCGATGATCAGAGTACAAGACGTAACTGTTGGTGGTAGAAAATAGAAAGGGGGACAAACTTATGAAATATGAACAATTTGTAGATCAATTATTTGAAAAAGGAAAAGCTCAAGGTTTGGACTCGATGGAAGTTTACTACCAAACAAGCAAAAACTTCGAGACCATGGTATTCAGGGGGGAAGTAGATAAGTACTCAATTTCTGAAAGTGCAGGTCTTTCATTTAGAGCTGAGTCAGGTGGCCAAATGGGTTATGCTTTTACAGAGTCTTTAGATGAATCGGCTATAGATATGTTAATTCAAGAAGCTAAATCAAATGCTCAAGTATTAGAAGTAGAAGAAGATACCTTCATTGGTATGCCTCATGATCACTATGAGCCTCTACCACTTGTGAGTGATGAAATCATCAACCTGCCAAAGACAGACAAGATCAACTACCTTAAGGAAGTTGAAAAGGCTGCGACAAGCATGGACGACCGTCTTCAGACATTGGGTTACAATGTTTATGTTGAGGGTGTATCTGAATTGGCTATTAAAAATACAAATGGTTTAAACTTAAGTCAAAAGAATAACATGGCTATGTCTTATACCATGGGTGTGGCGACAGATGGCAAGAACTCTAAAACGGGTGGGATCTTAACCATCGGTAAAACCTTTGCTGACTTTGATGTCGATGAAATTGCCAAGAAGGTTGTTAAGAAGTCAGTTGACCAGCTAGGAGCTAAGACAGTACCATCTAAGTCTTATCCAGTTATTTTAGAGAATGATTGTGCATCTTCTTTACTGGCTGCTTTCCAAAGTGTTTTCAATGCAGAAATGGTTCAAAAGGACTTATCTTTGATGAAGGGTAAGTTAGGGACACCAGTTGCTGCTGATTGTGTTTCGATTATTGATGACCCCTTCTTAAAGGATGGTTATGGTAACATCAGCTTCGATGCTGAAGGAACACCAGCTCAAAAGACAGCTATGGTGGAGAAGGGGGTTCTTAAGACCTTCCTACACAATCTAGCATCAGCTAAGAAGGATGGCGTTGCCTCAACAGGTAATGGCTCAAAGGCTTCTTACAAGGCCAGCATGAGCATTGCACCTTCTAATATGTTCATTGAAATGGGTCAAAGAGACTTAGAGGCTATGGCTAAGGATATTCAAGAAGGTCTTGTAATTGATAGTCTTCAAGGGATTCACTCTGGTTTAAATACCATTTCAGGTGATTTCTCCCTAGCGGCTTCTGGCTTTATGATTGAAGATGGCCAGGTGACCTTCCCAGTAGATCAAATTACAGTGGCTGGTAACTTAAAGGACTTGTTATTGGATATTGAAGAAGTTGGGTCTGACCTTAAGTTCTCAATGCCGATGGGTCAATCCTTTATTGCATCACCATCACTAAGAATTAAGTCTTTATCTGTTGCTGGTTCTTAATCAAAATATTTACTAAAGAAGAAAAGTTTAACTTTTCTTCTTTTTTTGTGTGGAGTTGTGTCAAAACTGGGGTAGTGGTACAATGAGGAGAAGGGGTAATGGATTATGATTGAGATGATTAAAGACAAGATAGACAAGTATAACTTATTAACGCCGGGTGATAAGGTTGTTGTTGCTGTATCAGGTGGTCCTGATTCAGTGGTACTTTTACATGTCCTGATGGCCTTAAAAGAAGACTATGACTTGACCCTTACTGTTTGCCATTTGAACCACCAACTGAGGGGAGAGGATGCCAATGAGGATGCTCGCTTTGTTAAGCAACTGGCGGATGACTATGGCTTAGAGGCCTTTGTATTCTCCCAGGACGTTGCCCTGTTCTCTAAGGAGAATAAGATGAGTTTTGAAGAAGGAGCTAGGGAAGTACGCTACCGCTTATTTGAAAAAGTCATGAAACGAACAGGCAGCAATAAGCTGGCTGTCGGTCAAAATAGGAATGACCAGGCTGAAACCTTCTTGATACGTTTGTTCAGGGGAGCTGGTCTTGAGGGGCTGACAGGTATTAAATTTAAGAGGGACCATGTGATAAGACCCCTCTTGGGGGTTAGCCGCCAGTGGATTGAAGAGTACATAGAAGACAATCAAATTACCTACCGTGTGGACTCTACTAATGATGAGACCATCTACACCCGTAATAAAATCCGTCATGACCTTTTGCCCTACTTGCAAGAAGCCTTTAATGATAAGGTTATCGATCAAATATATACAGCTACCCTCTTACTCCAGGATGACCTGGACTATATTGAGGGGGAAGTGGACAAGGTTTTTCATCAGTTCCGTATGCAGGGGGACTACTACAGGGTGGACCTCAAAAGGTTAAGAGCCCTTCATCCTAGTATGTTAAGCCGGTTGTTGAGAAAGATGATCTTCCGTATGATGGAGACCATCAAGGGGGTCGGCTATCAACATATACAGGCCATCATGGCTCTGATTGAGGAGGGCAAGCATGGCAAGACCTACCGATTAAAGGAAAAGCTCTGCTTTGAAATAAACTATGATTTCTTATGGGTCTACCCCATTCGCCAAGACAAGGGCCTAGAGAAAAGAGAGTTCCTCCTGAACGAGACCTTCAGCTGGCAGGGCCAGACCCTATCTGTCAGTGACCTGCCTTATTCCACCCGGGACAAGATGTCCATCACCATTGATGCAGACAAGATCAAGGGCAAACTCTATGTTCGGACAAGACTGCCAGGGGACCGTTTCTTCCCACTGGGCATGCAGGGATCAAAAAAGTTAAGTGATTTCATGATAGACCTTAAGATTCCGTCTTTTAAACGAGATGAGGTCTTGTTGCTGTGTGATGATGAGGAAATCATATGGGTTGTCGGTCATAGAATGAATGACCATTACAAGATAGGCACAGACACTCTTATTCGCTTAACGATCGTACATAATGAATAAAATATTAGAAGTTTATAAATATAATTGTTTGATATATAGGCATGTGATAAACTATTGAAGTACTTAATGATGGTATTATTTTATCAATATATTCAGGAGGACTAAATGAAGGGTAAAATGAAGAATATTCTTATCGTTATAGCCATAACAGCTCTGGCGATGATTGCCTTGCGAGGCTTCGGGGGCGACACAGCAGCAGAGTTGTCTTACGCTGACCTATTAAGGCACTTAGAAGAAGGAACAGTCCAGACGATGGACATCAGCAATGAAGGCTATGCAAGCGGTACCTTGACAGATGGTAGTCCTTACGAAGTTCTTATTCCTAGAGACCATGGTGAGGAACTTGCTGAGCTAAACACTGAGATAATTAAGACAAATGAGGGTTATAAGTTAAAGGGGATTCCAGCGTCACCCTTTGCTGGCCTAATTAATATCTTCTTATACTTCATAATATTTGCTGTAATTATTGTTGTATGGATGATGTTCATGCAAAATTCTCAAGGTGGCGGCAACAAGGTGATGTCTTTTGGTAAATCTAAGGCAAAGCTTGTTAAGCCTGAGGAAATGAAGCGTATTAAGTTTACGGACGTTGCTGGTTTAACAGAAGAAAAAGAAGAAATGCAGGAAGTTGTAGAGTTCTTAAAGAACCCGAAGAAGTTTGTTGAAATAGGGGCAAGAATTCCAACGGGTATCCTAATGGTGGGCCCTCCGGGGACTGGTAAAACTTACTTGTCTAGAGCGGTAGCTGGCGAAGCTGAAGTACCCTTCTACAACATGTCGGGTTCAGACTTTGTAGAAATGTTTGTTGGTGTTGGTGCCTCTAGAGTTAGAGACCTGTTCGAGACAGCCAAGAAAAATGCGCCTTGTATTATATTTGTGGATGAGATTGATGCTGTAGGTCGTAAGCGTGGTGCCGGTTTAGGTGGTGGCCATGATGAAAGAGAACAAACCCTTAACCAGCTTTTAATTGAGATGGATGGTTTCAGTGTCAATGAGGGTGTTATTGTTATCGCTGCAACAAATAGACCAGATATCTTGGACCCAGCCCTACTTAGAGCCGGACGTTTTGATAGAGAAATCACAATTGGTCGACCAGATGTAGGAGAAAGACATGATATCTTAAAGGTTCATACAAAGAATAAGCCTTTGGCTGATGATGTGGATCTTGGGGTTATTGCCAAGGGGACGACTGGTTTTACACCAGCAGATCTTGAAAACTTAATGAATGAAGCGGCTCTTTTGACGGGTCGAAAAAAAGAACGGACTATCCGTATGGATACCATTGAGGAAGCTAAAATCAAAACCCTTATTGGTGTTCAGAAGAAATCGCGTGTGGTAACAGATAAGGAAAAGAACTTGACTGCTTACCATGAAGCTGGTCATGCCCTATTGGCTTATGTTTTACCTGACACAGATCCTGTTCACCAGGTAACTATAATTCCTAGAGGAAGAGCGGGTGGTTTCACCCTGCAGCTGCCAGAGAATGATGGTCAATTCCAAACTAAGAAGACCATGTTTAATGACATTGTAATTTCTCTCGGTGGTCGTGTGGCTGAAAAACTGGTGCTGGATGACATTTCAACAGGCGCCAGTGGAGACTTGAAGCGCGTGTCGGCCATTGCCAAGGCTATGATTGAAAAGTATGCCTTCAGTGACAACCTAGCTTCTATGGCCTTTGATACCAATGATGAGGTCTTCCTAGGAAGAGATATGACATCAAAGCAGCACTACTCTGAGCATGTTGCTAGTGAGTTAGACCGTGAAGTGAGACGTCTTGTAGATGATGCTTATAACAATGCGGAAGCCTTGTTACAAGAACATATTGGACAACTTCACAACTTAGCCAAGGCCCTTCTTGAGTTTGAAACTCTTGATGCACAAGATTTCATCACCCTACTAGATGAGGGTTACGATGCCCTTGTGGAAAGAAGAAAGCATCTAGAAGAGAAGCTTGAAGCCCACAAGGAAGAGCAAGAACGTCGTGCTGAAGAAGAAAAGAAAAAAATGGCTGAGTTATTAGCAGCTAAAGAAAAAGAAATGCAAGAAAATGCTGATAAGGCTTATCAAGATCTTCTTGATGAAGAAAAATAAACAATGAGAGTCAGGTGTCTACCTGGCTCTTTTCTTGTGGCTATGTGAATGAGGCATGTGGACAGAGGGGCTTATGGGCCGACTTGCCCACAGTCGTAGTATGTTTACAAAGGCAAGAAGGCACTTTTGTGTTTTCTAAGACTTGCCAGGCCTGATAAATCCCTATATGATGGGGAGGAGTGAGGTGTAAAATGAAAAAAATTCATGTAGGAACCATTGTTCAGGCAGTAAAAGAGATGTGCCAAAAGGCCAATTATAGGTTGAACGAAGATATATACGGGGCTCTGAAAACTTGTGGTGACAAGGAAGTGTCTCCTATTGGCAAAACTATTCTGGCAGACCTGGTTAAGAATGCAGATATAGCTAGAGACCAGCAGGTCCCCATGTGTCAAGATACTGGCATGGTTGTGGCTTTTGTCAAGCTAGGCCAAGAGGTTTATATAGAGGGTGGCTTGTTAGAAGATGCCATACAAGAGGGCATCCGTCAGGGCTATGTGGAAGGCTTTTTAAGAAAGTCAGTGGTTAAAGATCCCCTCATTAGGGTCAACAGTCAAGACAACACACCAGGGGTAATCCACTACGAGTTAGTAGGGGGCGACCAACTGGAAATCATCATTGCTCCCAAGGGATTTGGTAGCGAAAATATGAGTCAAATGAAGATGCTCAAGCCAGCAGATGGCATACAAGGGGTCAAGGACTTTGTCCTAAGGGTAGTGGAAGAAGCTGGCCCCAACCCCTGTCCACCTATTGTAGTTGGTGTGGGCATAGGAGGAACCATAGAGAAGGCGGCCTACCTGGCTAAGAAGGCCCTCATGAGAGACCTGGGGCAACCAGGAAAAGAAGACCATATAATAGAGATTGAGAATGATCTTTTGGATCAAATCAATAAGTTGGGCATAGGTCCCCAGGGACTGGGTGGTTTGACAACCGCACTGGGGGTTCATGTAGAGACTTTTCCAACACATATTGCTGGCCTACCAATTGTTGTGAATATTAATTGTCATGCTAGTCGACATTTAAAGACCACATTCTAGGAGGGGATATGAAAATTAAATTGAATACACCCTTAACCCTAGATAAGGTTAAGGATCTTAAGGCGGGAGACCAGGTTTTAATTTCAGGAACCATTTATACAGGAAGAGATGCTGCTCATATGCGGCTGATTGACGCATTAGAAAGGGGAGAAGACTTACCCTTTGATATTCGAGACCAAATAATCTATTATGTAGGACCGGCTCCTGCTCAACCAGGCCAAGTGATTGGATCGTGTGGGCCGACCACCTCCTACCGGATGGATCCTTTGACCCCTGCTCTTTTAGAAAGGGGCTTGAGGGGGATGATTGGCAAGGGTAAAAGAGATGACCAGGTCATCGAAGCTATGAAGGCATATGGAGCTGTTTATTTCGCGGCGATTGGTGGTGCTGGTGCCTTAATCAGCTCATGTGTAGACCAAGTAGACCTAGTGGCCTATGAGGATTTAGGACCTGAAGCCATCAGGCGGTTAAAGGTGACAGATTTTCCTTGTGTGGTTGTTATTGATGCCCAGGGTGATAATATGTATGAAAGTGAACGAAGAAAATATAAGAGGTTATAATGGATTATAATAAGAAAGCGTTAGAAATGCACAAGGCCCTTAAGGGTAAGTTAGAAGTTGTATCAAAGGTAGCGGTTGAGACGAAGGATGACCTGTCTACAGCCTATACACCAGGGGTGGCTGAACCCTGTCGTGAAATTCACAAGGACTTAGATAGGGTCTATGATTACACGACCAAGGGCAACATGGTAGCGGTTGTTACAGATGGGACAGCAGTTCTTGGTCTAGGAGATATTGGACCTGAGGCAGCCCTACCGGTTATGGAGGGCAAGGCTGTACTGTTTAAGAGTTTTGCCAATGTGGATGCCTTCCCAATTTGCTTAAAGACTAAGGACGTTGATGAAATTGTTCGTACAGTTGAGTTGATGGCTCCTGGATTTGGAGGCATTAATTTAGAGGACATAGCAGCACCTAGATGTTTTGAGATAGAAAGAAAGCTCAAGGAGAAGTTGGATATTCCTGTCTTTCATGATGACCAGCATGGCACTGCCATTGTAACTGCTGCAGCCTTGATTAATGGCCTGAAATTAAAGGGCCAGGACTTTGACCAAGTAGAGGCGGTTATAAATGGAGCAGGATCGGCTGGTGTTGCCATCGCCAAGCTCTTAATTGAAATGGGTATTAAGAACATAGTGATGTGTGATAGCCGAGGCGCTCTTTCATCAAAGAGAAAAGACTTGAATCCATCAAAGGTGGAGGTCTTGTCTTATACCAACAAGGCAGACCAGGCGGGTAACCTTAGGGATGTAATAGCGGGTAAGGATATCTTCATAGGTGTCTCTGCTCCCCATGTGGTGGACCAGGCTATGATCCAATCCATGGCTCAAGACCCAATCGTTCTTGCCATGGCCAACCCGACTCCGGAAATCTTCCCAGAAGATGCCAAGGCTGGAGGAGCCTTTATTGTGGGAACAGGACGATCGGACTATCCCAACCAGGTTAATAATGTTCTAGCCTTCCCAGGTATCTTCAGGGGCGCCCTAGACGTAAGAGCCAGTGACATTAATGAGCCTATGAAAATTGCTGCAGCCCGTGCCATTGCTGGTACATTGACTCAGGAGGAAGTGGCTGTTGATTTAATCATTCCCAAGGCTTTTGATGACCGGGTAGGAAAAAATGTAGCAGAGGCTGTTGCTCAGGCAGCAAGAGAAAGTGGTATTGCAAGACTATAAGGTTAAAGTGGTGGCTGTGAGTCCACCACTTTTTTTATGCCTGAAGTTTATAAGGGTACCCATAAAAACTAACACCAGCCTATTACAGTAGCTACTAAATGATAAAAGTGTTTAAATAACTGGATTTATGGATAGAATGTAGATGATAATGTTGATAAAAATTAACATTTAAATTAAAACGTATACAATTATTTAAATGCACTAATGTATACAATTATATTTACCGTAAAAGTGTGTAAATCTCAGTGATTTGTGATATTCTATAGGGGATGTAAAGGCGGTAACTGAATACTTGTGTATTCAGCATAAATAAAAGGGAGGCAGTTCAATGTTTGATAAGGACAAAATGGCTCAAGTAAATGAAGGACTTGAAAAATTTAATGAAAAAACAACGAGCATGTTAGAAAAACGTCCAGAAAGAAAAGAAAAGTTTCTTTCAGGATCAGGAGATGAAGTAAACAGACTTTATACACCAATGGATGTAGAAGGGTTCGACTACGGTGATATTGGATATCCGGGATCATATCCATTTACTCGAGGCGTGCAACCAACTATGTATAGAGGACGTCTTTGGACAATGCGTATGTATGCAGGTTTTGCTACAGCAGAAGAATCAAACCAAAGATACAAGTATCTAGTTGAGCAAGGGTCTGGTGGTTTATCAGTTGCATTTGACCTACCAACGCAAATCGGCTATGACTCAGATCACGAGTTATCTGAAGGTGAAGTTGGTAAGGTAGGGGTTGCTATCGATTCACTGGCAGACATGGAAATCTTATTTGATGGTATTCCATTAGACAAGGTATCAACATCTATGACAATCAATGCACCAGCATCAGTTTTATTAGCAATGTACATTGCTGTTGCTGAGAAGCAAGGTGTTAGTTCAGACAAATTAAGAGGTACCATTCAAAATGATATCTTAAAAGAATATATTGCTAGAGGGACTTACATCTTCCCAACAGAACCGTCAATGCGTTTAATCACTGACATTTTCGAGTACTGTTCAAAGGATGTTCCACTATGGAATACAATCTCAATTTCTGGTTACCACATCAGAGAAGCTGGTTCAACAGCAGCTCAAGAAGTTGGTTTCACATTAGCAGATGGTATTGCTTACGTTGAAGCAGCAGTGAAGGCTGGTCTAGATGTTGATACATTTGCACCAAGATTATCATTCTTCTTCAACGCTCACAACGATTTGTTAGAAGAAGTTGCAAAGTATCGTGCTGCTAGAACTCTATGGGCTCAAATCATGAAGGAAAGATTTGGCGCTAAGAACCCTAAGTCTATGGCTCTTAAATTCCATACACAAACGGGTGGTTCTACATTAACAGCACAACAACCAGAAAACAACATTGTACGTGTTGCGATTCAAACTTTAGCAGCTGTATTAGGTGGTACTCAATCACTTCATACAAACTCTAAGGATGAGGCACTTGCACTTCCAACTGAAGACTCAGTAAGAACTGCCTTAAGAACTCAACAAATTGTTGCTCATGAGTCTGGTGTTACTAACACGGTTGACCCATTAGCAGGTTCTTACTTCATTGAAGCTAAGACAAAAGATATTATGGAGCAAGCTAAGGCTTACATTCAAAAAATTGATGACTTAGGTGGAGCACCTAAGGCAATTGATGAGGGTTATATCCAACAAGAAATTATGGATGCTGCTTACTACTACCAAAAGGAAGTAGAAACTGGTGAAAGAATTGTTGTTGGTATGAATAAATTCCAAGTTAAAGAAGAGCCACCAAAGGACTTATTAAAAGTAGATCCAGCTGTTGGTGAAATGCAAAAGCAGAAGTTAGTTGACTTAAGAGCTAAGAGAGATAATGCTTTAGTAGAAGAGAAGCTTAAGGTATTAAGAGCTACATGTGAAGGTTCTGATAATGTAATGCCTGTTATCATCGAAGCGGTTAAGGCTTACGCAACACTAGGAGAAATCTGTGGTGTTATGCGTGAAGTGTTTGGTGAATACCAACAATCAATTAAACTGTAAAAACCATTAGGAGGACAAAATGGATAGACCAATTAGAGTATTAGTTGCTAAACCTGGCCTTGATGGTCATGATCGTGGTGCTAAAGTTGTGGCTAGAGCCTTAAGAGATGCAGGTATGGAAGTTATTTATACTGGTTTAAGACAAACACCAGACCAAATTGTTAATGCAGCCATCCAAGAAGATGTTGATTGTGTAGCAATTTCAATCTTATCTGGTGCTCACAACACTTTATTACCTAAGGTAGTTAAAATGTTAAAAGAGCAAGATGCAGAAGACATCCTTGTTGTTGGTGGTGGCGTTATTCCAGATGACGATATTCCTTTCTTAAAGGAAAGTGGTGTTGCTGAAATCTTTACACCAGGTACACCAACAGACGTGACAATTAAGTTCATTGAGGAAAATGTAAAAAGATAGAGGACGTGTAAATGAATATTGAAGAGAAACTGCTTAGTGGTAGTAAACGGGCTGTTGCACGATTTATAACTTTGGTAGAAAACAAAGACCCTGCAGCTTTTGAACTTTTGAAAAAATTACACTCTAGATCAGGTAAGGCCTATGTTATAGGTGTTACTGGACCGCCGGGGGCAGGTAAAAGCACCCTCACCGATAAAATGGTGAAGCATCTATTAAATCAAGGGAAAAAGGTTGGGGTCATCGCTGTTGACCCCACCAGCCCCTTTACTGGAGGTGCCATCCTAGGTGACCGTGTACGAATGAGTGAACTAGCGACTCATGAAAATGTATTCATTCGTAGTATGGGGACAAGGGGTCATTTAGGAGGTATTTCTGAAGGTACACGAGCAACAGTGAAAATATTAGACATCTACGGGTGTGATTATATTTTCGTTGAAACTGTTGGTGTAGGGCAATCGGAAGTAGATATAGTAAAAAACTGTGACACCACTTTAATGGTGATGGTTCCCGGACTAGGGGATGACATTCAAGCCATCAAGGCAGGAGTTATGGAAATTGGGGATGTATTTGCCATCAACAAGGGAGATAGAGACGGAGCGAAGAAAACAGCTCGTGAGATAGATGCCATGTTGGATGGTAATGTTCGAGGCTGGCGACCGCCGGTACAGATGGCAGTAGCCATTAAGAATGAGGGAGTTGAAGAGCTTCTTCAACACATTCACGAACATAAGGCATATATGGCTTCAGAAGGTATCTTTGAAAAACGAAGAATCAACAATGCTAAAACAGAAATTGTTGATTTGGTTAAGTACCAGGTTATGTTACACCTATTCGACAATGCTTATAATGAGAGTAGGATTAATGAGTTATCTGAAGCAGTTGTTAGCAGACAAACAGATCCATATACGGCATCCGATGTTTTGCTCAGACAGTTTAATAAAAACAAGGAGGAATCATGAAGGTATTAAAATTAGATCACGTTGGTATTGCAGTAAAAAACTTAGATGAAACAATTGGTTTTTATAGAGACGTATTAGGCTTAAACCTAGCAGATATTGAAGTTGTTGAAGAACAAAAAGTTAAGGTTGCTTTCTTACCAGTTGGTGACACAGAAGTAGAATTACTAGAGTCAACATCAGAAGATGGTCCAATTGCAAAGTATATCGAAAGAAATGGCGAAGGTGTTCAGCATTTAGCTTTCTTAGTAGATAACATTGAAGAAGCTATTGCAGACATGCAAGCTAAGGGAATGAGAATGATTGATGAGATGCCAAGATATGGTGCTGGTGGCGCAAAAATTGCATTTATGCACCCTAAATCTTCTTACCGTGTTCTTGTTGAACTTTGTGAAAGATAATACTTGTATACTTTCATTTTAACTATTGTATTAATATCATTTTCCGTTATAATGTAACCATCGAAAGTGATATATGTTATGGGAATTGAGGAGGTAGCTTAATGGCTATGAACAAACTTGACGATCTTCGCCAAAGAAAGCAAAAAATTGCTTTAGGTGGGGGTGTTGACAGAATTAAAAAGCAACACGCAAAAGGCAAGTTAACAGCAAGAGAAAGAATCAACTTATTATTCGATGAGGGGACTTTTGTTGAACTTGATGCTTTTGTAAAGCACCGTTGTACAAACTTTGGTATGGAAAAAGTTGACTCACCTGCTGAGGGTGTAGTAACAGGATATGGTCAAGTAGACGGACGTGTGGTTTATGCATTCTCACAAGACTTCACTGTTGTAGGTGGTTCTTTAGGTGAAATGCACGCACAAAAAATTTGTAAAGTTTTAGATTATGCAATCAAGGTTGGCGCACCAGTTGTTGGCTTAAATGACTCAGGTGGGGCAAGAATCCAAGAAGCAGTTGATGCTTTATCTGGATACGGTAAGATCTTCTTCAAGAATACAATCGCTTCAGGCGTAGTACCTCAAATCACAGCAATCATGGGACCATGTGCTGGTGGTGCGGTTTACTCTCCTGCCTTAAATGACTTCGTATTCATGGTTGATAAGACATCACAGATGTTCATTACTGGCCCACAAGTTATTAAGACAGTAACAGGGGAAGAAGTAACAGCAGAAAACTTAGGTGGAGCGATGACTCACAACTCAGTTTCAGGTGTTGCACAATTCTACCAACACAATGACGAAGAATGTATTACTGAAATCAGAAGATTGTTATCTTTCTTACCATCAAATAATACGGAAGCTGCTCCAATTTTAGAGTCAGAAGATGATATCAACAGAATCATCGAGTCATTAGATACAATTGTTCCAGATAATCCAAACAAGGCATATGATGTTAAAGAAGTTATTTTAGCTTTAGCTGACAATGGCGACTTCATGGAATATCAAGAACACTTTGCTAAAAATATCGTGACTGGATTCATCAGAATCAATGGTCATTCAGTAGGTGTTGTTGCTAACCAACCTAAGTTCTTAGCTGGTTGTTTAGATATCAGTGCATCAGACAAGGCTGCTCGTTTTGTAAGAACTTGTGACTGTTACAACATCCCATTATTAAACCTAGTAGATGTTCCTGGCTTCTTACCAGGTACTGCTCAAGAATATGGTGGAATCATCCGTCATGGTGCTAAGATGTTATATGCTTACTCTGAAGCAACAGTACCTAAAGTGACAATGATTCTAAGAAAAGCTTATGGTGGTTCTTACCTAGCTATGTGTTGTAAAGAGTTAGGTGCTGACATTGTATTAGCATGGCCATCAGCTCAAATCGCTGTTATGGGTGCATCTGGTGCAGCTGAGATTATCTTTAGAAAAGAAATCAAGGGCGCTGATGATCCAATTGCAGAGAGACAAAGAATTATCGAAGACTACGAAGCTGAGTTCTCTACACCATACAAGGCTGCTGAGAGAGGATTCGTTGATGATGTTATCGAACCGTCTGCTTCTAGAGCACGTTTAGTTGACGCCTTCAACATGTTGGCTTCTAAGAGAGAAAACAGACCTGGCAAGAAGCACGGTAATATTCCACTATAATAGAAAGGTGAGCATATGGCATTCGCGAAATTAAATATGCTACTTAACAACGCGGCAGTTGCTGCTAGTGGCAGTCGTGGCTTAAATGAAATTATGGAACTTGTTAAGGCAAATCCTGATGATATTGCTAAGTTATCATCTTCAGAGAAGGGACTCCTAATCCTGTTTGTTGCAGGTCTAGGGATGGCAGTTACTTTTGCCGTATTACTTTTCTTATGGTTCGCTATCTCGATGCTATCTAAGGTGTTGAACGCAGGCCAGAAAAAGCCAGAAAAAGTTGTTAAAGTAGAAGAAAACATTCCAGCACCAGTTGCATCTAGTGCTAGTGAAGAAGAGGATGAGGAATTAATCGCAGTAATTGCAGCAGCAGTTGCAGCAAGCATGAATACTTCAATCCACAATATTGTTGTAAGAAACGTTGTCCGTGTCGGTGACCATTCACCATCTTGGGCGAAGACTGGTCGTATAGAGCAAATCAATACTAGATTTAATAATTAGGGGGAGACTCATGAAAAAGTTTAATATAACTGTAAACGGTAAGAGTTATGAAGTAGATGTAGAAGAAATCGGTGGCGTTCCAGCGGCACCAACTGCTCCAAGAGCAGCAGCTCCAGCTCCAAGAGCAGCGGCACCAGCTCCAGCAGCTAAGCCAGCAGCTCCAGCTGCTAAGGCAGAGCCAGTAGCAGGTGGTACTAAAATTTCAGCACCAATGCCTGGTACTGTATTCAAAATGAACTGTACAGTTGGTCAAACAGTATCTGCTGGTGACGTTGTAATGGTTCTTGAAGCAATGAAAATGGAAAATGAAATTACTTCTCCTGTAGATGGTACAGTTGCACAAATCCTTGTTAACGCTGGTGATGCTGTTAACGGTGGAGATGTGATGATTGTAATCGAATAATCTACGATTTTAAGGAGGAGACACTATGAGTGAAGCGCTAATGAGATTTTGGCAAGACACTGGTTTTGCCAATATAGAAGTAGGGCAGATCATAATGATTCTTATATCATTTGTCCTATTGTTCTTAGCTATAAAAAAAGGTTTTGAACCTTTACTATTGGTGCCTATTGCCTTCGGTATGCTATTAACTAACTTGCCTATGGCGGAAATTATGGGTAAGCCAGTTTATACGTTCCTAACTGAAGGAACTGGAAAAGAGGTTATCATTGATGGTGCAGCTATCGGTGGTTCTGGCACAATGGAAGGTATTTTACACCTAGAAAAAACGGGTGGTTTACTCCACTATCTATACCAGGGGTCTAAATTGGGAATCTTCCCACCGCTTATCTTCTTAGGGGTAGGTGCTATGACAGACTTTGGTCCGTTAATTGCAAATCCTAAGTCATTATTACTAGGAGCTGCAGCTCAGTTTGGTATTTATATTACATTTGCAGGTGCGATTATTTTCGGCTTTACAGCTCAAGAAGCATCAGCTATCGGTATTATCGGTGGTGCTGATGGTCCAACGGCCATCTTCCTTGCATCAAAATTAGCTCCAGACAAGCTGGGTGCTATTGCCGTAGCGGCCTATTCATATATGGCCCTGGTACCAGTAATTCAACCGCCAATCATGAAGGCTTTAACAACTAAGGAAGAACGTTCAATTAAGATGCAACAGTTAAGAAATGTATCTAAATTAGAAAAGATTGTTTTCCCAGTTATCGTAACAGTATTAGTTTCATTAATCGTACCACCAGCAACAGCTCTAGTTGGTATGTTAATGTTAGGTAACCTATTCAAAGAGTGTGGTGTAGTTGGTCGTTTAACAGATACAGCTCAAAATGCTTTAATGAATATTGTTACGATCTTCTTAGGGGTTACAGTTGGTGCAACTGCTTCAGCTGAATACTTCTTACAAGCTGAAACCTTAAAGATTATTGCTTTAGGTATTGTTGCCTTTGGTTTCGGTACAGCAGCTGGTGTCTTACTAGCAAAACTCATGAACAAGCTTTCAGGTGGTACCCTGAATCCATTAATTGGTTCAGCAGGTGTATCGGCTGTTCCAATGGCAGCCCGTGTATCTCAAGTAGAAGGTCAGAAGGCAGATCCTTCAAACTTCTTACTGATGCATGCCATGGGTCCAAACGTTGCAGGTGTTATCGGTTCTGCCGTATCTGCGGGTGTATTATTATCCCTGTTTGGTTAATAAAATTATTAAGGGGTTTGACTTTGGTCAAACCTCTTTTTTCGTTCTTCGGTGGAGATTGCAAAAGCCTTAGAACCTGTTATAATGAAAGAAGTTATAGATGCAGGAGGAGACCCATATGCAGGCAAAGATACTTAATTTATTAAAAGCCCAACCTGGTCAGTTCGTTTCTGGTGGGGAGATCAGCAAGGAATTAAATATTTCTAGACAGGCAGTTTCTAAGCATATTTCAAAACTAAAGGCTAAGGGATATGATATTGAGTCCGTGAGCAGGAAGGGGCATAGGTTGATTAATCCTAGAGAGGATAAGTTCAATTACGAGGAACTTAAGAGTGATAACATGGCCCATACTATGGGGAAATCTTTGGTATTTCTTGAGACTGTTGGATCCACGAATGAGTATCTCAAGACCATTGCTATGGAAGCTGATGACATGACAGTGGTGATTGCGGATGAACAGCAGGCTGGCAAGGGCCGATTGGGGCGTGCCTGGGCCAGTGAAAAATCCACAGGAATTTGGATGTCAGTCCTCTTAAAACCAGATATTGAACCTGCTTCAGCTCCAAAAATCACCTTGATTGCAGCAGCAGCTATGATTCAGGCTATAGAATCTGTTTGTCATGTAGAGGTTGGGGTTAAATGGCCCAACGACTTGGTGATTGGTAACAAAAAAATCTGTGGGATATTAACAGAAATGTCAGCAGAACTTGGCGGGATAAATTATGTAATAGCCGGCATCGGTGTTAATGTTAACCAGACCCGTTTCCCTGAAGACTTAACTGACAAGGCCACATCCATACGACTGGAAAAGGATATGGTTTATTCAAGAAAGAAAATTGTACTTCACTTCCTTAAATACTTTGAAAACTTATATAATGATTTTATTTTAAGGAAAACCCTTGAAAAAACAATTACAATATGTAAAAATCATTCAGTGTTATTAAATAAGGATGTTTGGCTTGAGACCAAGGCAAGTAAGCGTCAGGTGAAAGTGATAGATTTTAATGATGATGGCCATATGATTATAGAAAACGAAAAGAAGGAAATTGAAGAAATCTTCTATGGAGAAGTATCTGTTCGTGGACTTTATGGCTATGTAGACGAGAGGTGACCCATGTTATTAGCAGTAGATGTTGGAAACACAAATATAGTTTTAGGCTTATTTAAGAAGGATGAACTCTTGATGAGCTGGAGAATATCAACAGACAAGAATAAGTCTGCAGATGAATTAGGGATGATCGTTAGCCAACTGTTTTCCTACAATGACCTAACCTTTGATATGGTATCTGATGTGATTATTTCATCCGTTGTACCATCCATTATGTATTCTCTTCAACATATGGCTTTAAAGTACTTTGAGTGTGAAGCGATTGTTATCGGACCTGGAATCAAGACTGGCATGAATGTTAAGTATGACAATCCTAAACAGGTGGGAGCAGACAGAATTGTAAATGCTGTTGCGGGTTACAAGAAATACGGTGGCCCCCTGATTATTGTTGATTTTGGTACAGCAACAACCTTCTGTGCTATTACAGATGACTTCAAGTACCTTGGTGGAACCATTGCCCCAGGGATAAAGATTTCAAGTGATGCGCTTTATCAAAATGCAGCCAAGCTAACCAAGGTTGAGTTGGTCAAACCAGACCGTGTAATTTGCAAAAATACAACTGAGTCAATCCAGTCAGGTGTTTTACTGGGGTATGTTGGCTTAGTTGAGTATATAGTAAAGCGTATGAAGGATGAGTTAGGTGCACCGGATGCAAAGGTTATTGCAACAGGTGGTCTAGCAACCATGATCTCAGAGGAGACAGATTGTATTGACCATATTGATCGACTCTTGACCCTAGAGGGCCTTCTTATGATTTATAAGTTGAATAAATAGGTGACATATGAAACTTGGAAACATTGATATTAAGGGGCATGTTGCCCTTGGGCCCATGGCGGGGGTAACCGACCGGGCCTTTAGAGAAATTTGCCATGATTTTGGCTGTGGTCTCATGTTTACTGAGATGGTTTCGGCCAAGGCCTTTTACTATAAGGATGAAAAAACCAAGGCCTTAATGACCATAGCTGAAAAAGAGAGACCCGTGGGTCTGCAGATTTTTGGTCATGAACCAGAGATTATGGCCCATATGGCTGAGGAACTTCGTGATTTTAATCACGACATACTAGACATCAACATGGGTTGCCCTGCTCCTAAAATAGTTAAGAATGGGGACGGATCTGCCCTTATGGACAACCTTCGCTTAATTGAAGCGATTGTTTCTTGTGTGGTTAAAGCATCCAACAAGCCTGTATCTGTAAAAATTAGAAAGGGCTATTCGACCACCAATGCTGTCGAAGTAGCCAAAATCATTGAGGCCGCTGGCGCCTCCTTCCTAAGTATCCATGGTCGAACAAGAAACCAGTTCTATGCCGGTAAGGCTGACTGGGATATTATTAAGGAAGTCAAAAAAAGTATTAAAATCCCTGTGATTGGTAATGGTGATATCTTTACCATTGATGATGCTGTACGTATGAAGGACCACACGGGTGTAGATGGCCTTATGGTTGCCAGAGGTGTTCAGGGCAACCCTTGGTTGATTAAGCAAATCAATACCTATTTCGATACTGGGATTCGCTTAGATGATCCAAGTCCAGCAGAGCGTGTTGATGTAGCCCTCAAGCAATTAAAACTTATGATTGACTACAAGGGGGAACGTCGAGGACTTATGGAGATGCGTAAGCATGCTGCCTGGTATTTGAAGGGTATCCGTGGGGGTGCGAGGGTAAAAGAAGCCCTCAATCGGGCTCAAGAAAAAGACCAAGTGATTGAGTTGTTAGAAAGTATTAAGGACCTATAGGGGTAGGATATGACATGTAAGATATGTGGCAGTGCCACTTATGAGCTTTATGACCAACAATTTCAGATTATGTACTATAGGTGCCGGGAATGTGGCTTTATTTATCAGGACCCCGAGACTCACATGCCGTCAGACCTCGAAAAGAAGGAGTATGATCGACACAATAACTCTATTGACGACCTTCCTTATGTCAATATGTTCAAAAAGTTTCAAGCTGCCTTTGAACCCTATTTAGAGGGGAGAGTCAGCTTGGAGTATGGTTCTGGACCAGAACCGGTCTTTACCCAGGTCTTAAGATTGGCTGGCTATGAAGTGACACCTTACGATCCCTTCTATTTAAAGGATGAAACTTTTAAGGAAAAAACCTATGATTTGATTACATCAACGGAGGTGTTCGAACACTTCTCAGATCCCATAAAGGAGATGGACCTTTTGGTTTCTTTACTAAAACCTGGTGGAGTTTTGGCGATTATGACCCAGTTTCCCAAGGAAGATGATCATTTCTTAGACTGGTGGTACAGGAGGGATCCGACTCATATCAGTTTTTATACTGTGGCAACCTTTGATAAGCTTTGCCTTAAGTACGGCCTTAAGCGTATGCATACCAATCATAAAAATTATATGGTTTTAAAAGTAAATGATTAAGAAGAGAATGAGGTGGTAGATATGATAGTGTCTACCACCTTTTGTTGTTTAAAAAGAACCTTTTTTCAGTCTGTTTTTTCTGAATATTTTTACTTTAGAAAAAGGCAAAAAAAGTAGTCGAAAGCTGTTGACTTGAGCCTATAATCTTGGTATTATAAACAAGTTGTTACGAGCGGTCAAAACAGTTAAGAAATAAGAAAAATAATTTCGAAAAACTTCTTGACTTTTATAACAACCAGGTGTATACTTATAAAAGTCGTCAAGAGTTATTAAAACTTCTGAAACGGCGCAAGATACACAAATAGGACATTGAAAACTAAACAGTATAAGCAAAAAACAAGCATACCATTTCGAAAGAAATGGCCCAAAATTCCAGCTTATTTATAAGCAACTCAGCGATGAGTAAAAACATCTTCAAACCAGTTAGTAACGAGAGTTATTATCTTAAATTTTATTTAAGAGTTTGATCCTGGCTCAGGATGAACGCTGGCGGCGTGCCTAACACATGCAAGTCGAGCGTGAAGGTTATGATGGATTCTTCGGATGACAGATTA